>Ga0157364_1002371_pt1 | contig 17439 bp, 3 predicted proteins | sample AttsexASBM2_FD_111476 | JGI IMG/M metagenome (GOLD analysis project Ga0157364, IMG submission 111476) | Fungus gardens microbial communities from leaf cutter ant in Ribeirão Preto, State of São Paulo, Brazil - Atta sexdens ASBM2 | ecosystem: Host-associated > Fungi > Mycelium > Unclassified ... | reverse complement strand
TGTGTCATATTTTTATTTGAATTTTATGACATATTAAAATCTATATGATAAATATATTTATAACATATTACCAACACAATCTATTATATATAATACGCATGATATAAAAGTATATATAATACGCATGATATAAAAGTAAAAATATAAAAGAAGCATCATTCTAGAGCATGCGTAGTCGCTCATCCAACATGGTGAGTTAATAAAAAAATTTGCTCCAGTGACGATAAAAATTTAATTAATTGTTCGTTTGAGTTGTTTTGTTATTTTACCACTATTATGTGTAATAATACACCGTATATTCTTACATCACAGGATACATATCAATAAAGGTTAAATCACTGATATAGAAAAACTTGAAACTTGTATTGCTTGTATTTTACTCTGATTTTATCCATGTGGAATTCGTTCACTAGCGCCTCGATATGTACAAAACACGTGTCTGTACATTGAACTACGTAGTCATATCCGAGTGAACTTAGTCGATATGTCAGCTAGTTACATAATAACAGTTAAAAAATATTTAATTTATTCAAAAAAAAAATTCAATTACATTTTAAAATTCTAATTACATTTTAATTCTAATTACATTTTAAAATTTCTTTATATACAAAATATAATTAATTTTATACAAAAATTTTATTTTATTAATTTATGTCGGTTAATTATAAAATAATTAAATAATTAATTAAAAATAATTAATTAATTAGAATATTTTATCATCTAGATAATATTTAATTCTTCTTGGACTATGTACGTAATTAACGTCACAGATTGATATAATCTAAATGACAAACCTATTTAATTATACTTCAAAAGTCTTCATACGAAATATAAATAGTTTTATAAAAACTAGATTTAAGATTAATATTTAAGATTAATATTTAAGAAATTATTAATTGTTGGCTAAATTGATACGAATAATCTATCTCGTTCGTATTTAGTAAAAGAGTGCACATGAAAAAATGCATGAAGTAGTTGCTATTGCCATACGCAATAACAACTTGATACACGAAGCATGTATAATATAATTTGTTTATTTGAACAACTTGCTTAAATTATGTGTGATTTAAGTAACGATTTCGTAAACGCAACAGAACGCGCAGTGCATCGCAATAATAACAATTATCAAAACCAAGGCTGCGTGTCAACCTTTATTGCTCATCTCGAAGTAATTTAACGTTTGAAAGATTATATATGTGATTTAAAAAGGAAAATTTTAGAGTTTTGAAATGCTTTAAAAGGCTTTTTGTATGGAACTTTCTTTTATCGTTATATGTTTAACGCATCTAATTTTATATATATATATACAATATTATAGAATAACATTAGGATTATATTGAAAGTAAATCATTATATTTTTTCTCCTCCATTTCAACTATGATTGTTTTGTCAATTAAAATCGGGATTATCGTATTTGGGACTCATCAATTTTATTTAAGATGCCAGTTTACAAGTGTCAGTATGAATGCATAAAATAAAAGGTAATTCCTTTTATATATATATTGAAAATATTTAATAATAAGGCTGATGTTTTCTGTGGCTGAAGTAGTATATACTTTTGAAACTTAAAGTGAGAATAGGTATATATTTGATATTTAGCAAAAGCGAGAAAGAGTGCAAGAATAAAAACAGATCTAATATACATATAATGTTACGAAGAAAATAAAATAAACAATATATATATATATTATTGAAAGATGGTAAAATATAAATATTCACATATGTGTCATAAGATCTTTCTTTATTTCGAATACAATTTTTTTGTGAAGACATGTGTATAATCGCAGGAACACGATACAGATACAATTCCACGTAAGATAATTGGAAGACGTACGAGATCATTATTCAAGTGTGAACAAAAGCAAAAAATAATAGATGATCTATTTATTTTTATTAAAATGGTCCCGCGATGATGTGCCACTTTCTTGCGAGGAATTTTCTAAAAGATTTACAGGTTTCCATACAGAAGGATACCATACACAATTATAAATTCTGTCAATAAACTTCTAAACAATTATTTAATAAAAATTAGTTAATAAGGATGATAGAAAGAGTTACGAGTGAGATGGTATTTATTATGAAGATTGTTCTCTTTTCCGACAGTTCTAATTTAAATGTCGTACATCACAAATGATGAGATATAAAAGAAAATTGTAAAAGAAGGTAAATTTAGAATTCTTAAATTGTAAGATGCAAGTTCAAGAAGCAGCTAAAATTCTACTAGAGATCGTATGTGCAGCAATTGATAAATCCTAATCAAAACATTTTCGTTTTATAAAAATAAAAATGATTCAAGTAACAAATAATTTACATATTTTAAAACTGTAATTTTAGAGCATCGTTTCTTTATTTAAAAAATGTGATTTTCAAGTTTTTATCATGAATTAATTAAATAAACATTATTCAATCGTCAAAAGTGAACTAACTTTATAAAAACTTTATAAAAAAAATCTTCAAAATTGTTATAATTAAAAAATAGTAGTTTAAAAAAAGTAACAGCTAAAAAAGTAATTTTTAAACGTTATAAAATAATAAAAATGACATTTGATCATATTAAGAATACATTTTTTCAATATTTTTTATTTTTGATTTTTAATCAATAATTTTCAATTAAAAAAATAGTTTGAAAAATATTTTCTTTTTTCTGGGAAATTTTATTTGTTTAGTTGTCACTTTTAAAGTAAGGAAGCGACATGTTTCAATTCGATTAAAACATTTTATTATATTTTTATATATTATATTTTATATAATAAAATATTGACAGAATTTATATTGAGATTTTATACTATGGTTGGTTTGGTTACAACGAATTGGAGATTGTCAGTAATTAGAAGATATTTTGTAACTAATTTTCAATTATAACTAATTCTTGCATAGAAAGATATTCAAAAATATCATTTCCATAACTTTCTATTTACGATCTTTTTGTAACAATGTAGAATTATTATCGAATATTTCATTCTAAAAAGAATAAGCAGAAACTGATACATATCTGTAATACGTTTCTGTAACGAAAAAGATAATAAATAATAAAAATTAATTTAAATATTACAACTGTTAATTTTTGTTCATGCAAGAGATAATGAAAAATTTTTTTAAATGCATGAAAAATTGTTTAAAATTGTTTAAATTGTTTAAAAATTGTTTAAATATTTAAATTGTTTAAAAACGAATATCTAAGAAGTTTTAAATTGATTTCAGAGAATAATTCTGCAAAGAATAATTCTTTAATTTAGGGCAACTATTTTCTTATTTATTTAAATTTTATTATTCGACATAAGATTATCTACTATTTAAAAATTGATAAAGACAAAGGGAGGCGAAATCTAACTTTTTTTATATTTATCCATTCCTCAATTGTTAAAAATAAATGTTGAAAAATAAATTTGTCATTTATATTATAATTCTAACTATCAAAATTAATAACAGTAATCAGACATTCCATCAGAGTTCTTATGAAAGAACAATTCTCCGATCTAAATTTGTAAATTTGTTAGACAAAATTACCTTCGTGATGTATATATCACATTAGAGATTACTAATTATCTAATTTAATTATCTTTAATTATACAATCGATTTCTTTTTTGTCATCGTCGCAAAAGTACATAATTATACAGTTCTATCACTTTCACATATTGCGTGGGTTCCACGAAAAAAAATATTGAATTCGTTATCGATATGACTTACATTAAAAAATAATTTTCCAATACGATAAAAAACATTCTGGAAATATCCTTCATATATGTTTAACAAAGTCGCTTATAAATTACTACATCGCTATCGTCTATGCAAAAATGGCACTCAGACTATGCGACTATTTTGTACGCATATCCACGAGCCGTAAGAAATATTTTCAACTAGCTAGGGAGTATTTACAAAACTGAACATAAAAACAGTGTTTACAAAAGTAAACATCGCGGTTTATACTTATATAAAACTGTAGTCGAATACAATCGAACCTCCGTATTCTTATTATCTCTTAGCACCTCTGTAACTTTAAGTCTTTAAACTTTCATATTTTTTAAATTTTCTCTGCTGATTTTTTCTCATTATTTCACATTAGCCACACCTGCCTAGGATAAAAATGTCGTTATGCACATGATTAAACGATATTTTCATTCTATGCATGCTATTATGTGAGAGTAAGAAAATTGAGGGCGAGAGTTAAGAAGAGAAAGGGAGGTTATTTGGTCCTGACATGCTAAAAATATTATCTAACTGCAATCTTAAATGCATATTATCATAATACAGGTTATATGTGGTATTATTTCTTTCTTAATACTTCAGTTTTTTTAGTATATCATATGATTAATTATAATTAAAATATTATAATTATATATTATTCTATATATGTGATATAATATAATGCTATAATAGTAAATATCGTATATAATTATATAATTATACAATGTGTTTGATTAAGTATATAAACTTATTGTTAGTTATTTTTTTAATAATAGAGTTATAATCAATTCTTTCAAATAAAAGATATTTCGTTTAAGAAGATTTATGACTTCAAATAAAAGTTTTAAATCATTTTAAAGAAATGCTTTCAATGGCAGTTTTATCTTCTTAGAATAATATTCTATATTTTGTAAGATATTTTACGATAAATTCAATAATGTAATTTTATTACGATAAAATGTAATTTTTCGATAGCTGTTCATGAGATATTGTTACTTATGTCGTTTTTTTAGTTATGAGAAACAAAATATTTCTAGTAAAAGTTTTTACTAAAAAAATTATTTAAAACTTTTGTTTAAGTCGTTGTACAGATCTTCTTAAACAAAATAATTTTTCAAAAAATTTTCTTATCTTCTTTAACTCTATATTTATAAAAAAAATAACTGAGTACATTTAAATCAAACATATTGTATTTGTATGATATTTATATATATGATACAAAGTATATATTATATATAATATATATTGTGCATATATTGTGGTATATATTAAATGTTAGGAGTTTTGTTAAATGTTCTTTTTCTTAGCTCTCTTTCTGTGATTTTTTTTCACTTGACTACGTTTTTCGTTCAATCTCTTATATTATGTAAACTGTTGCAACAAGGGATTTTCGTTATTATTGGCATTGTTCTATCATAAATATGTAAGATTATATAATGACGGTATACATCATTTCACATATATGTGTACATATATGTGATATAAATTACACAATCTCCACTATTTGATTATGCATCTATTAGGATATGAGGTATGACGAAGAGTATTGTTCAATCTTTTACGTTGTATTATTGTGACTAGTAATGGCTAAGCTCATTTTCAATAGCATTTCTCACATGTACATAAGGCGGGCTGACGTACATGTGTTATGATTAATTTATAGGCCGTCGTCTACAAAAACATTCTTATATCGAATCTATACAGACACGAATTTTCTACTTGCTGAATTAATTACTAGACGTACAAATTGGATGCAAATCGAATAAATTAAAACGAAGAAATTTCATATATTACTTAAACAAAAAATAATAAGCTTTATTTTTTACAATTAATAAAATGGATCAGGCCTGTCCAATATGAATCGCGGAGTCAAAACGTAAAATCATTGATGCAAAAAATGTAATGTAAATAAGATTTCATGGACTGTAAAGTATCATATTACTATAGATTAATTTAGGCTATGTCTAGACAAGTTTAGAAAGATAGCCTTTTTCTTTAAAAGGAGTTTTAAAAAATAACCATTTTTTGCTAGACGCGAATAACGATTGAGAAAATTATACAATCAATGAGTTTGCTGTGAAAAAAGCGCGTAAAGTTCAAATATAAAAAAATAAAATGTACGCATGTACTGTATGCGTGAAAGTAATAAAGCTAAGCTATTTCCTTGCACAAATCTTTTTTTATTCGTTATGAGCATACGATTATTGGAGAATTGAATAGAGGCGGCAAGGATTTCACTACCTAGGGACGGCAAAAACCTTAAGCCGATTCTGATAAAATGTTGATAAGCGCTCAGACACGTATCGACTCTTTACAGTCTCCGAAATCTTATCCATATTGATTTTTTTGCGTCGATGGATTTACGTTTTGGCTTCGGAGCTGAAATTGGATAGGCTTGAAATAGTTGGATATTAATTTATCAAAAGATTTTTATATAAAAAGTATTTAATCTACTTGCATTTCGGAAAGAAAAACTTTAAGGGATTAGAGGATATCTACGTAAAATATATTTCTTAGAATAGGCTCTTTTTTCTCACTCGTTGAAAGTTTTGTAAAAAAAAAATCTAGACTAGTTATTTTAGGACTATGCCTTCTACGCCGTTTTGATTTTATCCATGACGTATATGACAAATAATTGAAGGCACATCCTTGATCGAAAAAAAAAACAATTCTTCCTTATAAAACAAAAAACGATCATTCTTAGTGTCAAAAATTGTCAAGCGAATTCTCTAATTCTATAATCTCGTAACCAAAATATTTTATTATTTAAAAAGTCCGAGATTATATTTAAATAAATATTAAGAAGAGTTTGATATAAATGTTATTCAATTATTCGTGCTGATCTCAATAAACTATATAAACACCAAATCTATATACTTCTTACTTTTTTTTCATTCGATTTCGATAATCCATTCGGATTCATTCGAGAATCAATCTACTCTCAAGGATCTATTTTCATTTGCAAATATCTGTTCACATTTGAATGGTTTTTGAAGTTGCGTTTAATTAAACGAGAAGTTAGCCTTTCGGCAACGTTAATAATATCGCAGCAATCAGAACTGAGCAAGTTTATACGACTCGTTATCAGACACTTTAGAAATTTTCGTCGATATCCCAATTCCGCACTAAGTTAAAAACTTCGAAATCGCCGTCGGGTACCTCGGATTTATCAGGTGCAACTAATATCTCGGGTCGCAGTGCCACGCAGTCTTTTGGCGAGCATTCGATGCGGCCTTCGGATCCGCAGCTGCATTCGACGCAGTTCCCGGTTGAATGTGGTAGTATCTCACCCTGTCGATACTCTCTCCCTATAATTCAAGTTTCATGGTATACGAATTTTGTATAAAAAGGCCGGAACCGCATATATTCATATGAACGCGCAGCTTTTATAATACATAAAAGAAAATATAGGCTTTTAAAGTATATAAAGGCTCACGCTTTTATCTTGCGTCGAGATACTATGAATATTAAACGTACTATTGTGTGTACTGAGATGATGTAGAGTACGAGAGAAGTAAATTTTAAAACAAAATTTTAAATCTTCAAACATTTATATAATAATTATGCTATAATAAAAACAATTTGGAAAATAAATAATACAAAAATCTAGAAAGCTATTAAAATTAAATTAAATAAATAAGTGTAATATATTTATATATACATATATTATTTCATAAAATAATATATATTATCTAACAAAAACTCTCTTAAAGGGTGATATTCATAGTCAGTTCTTATATTCAAGATCGTATTAACGTCTTAAGACATTATTCAAGATGATCTTGAAGAATCGACTATGAATCTAAGATTTATTAAATTGAAATATTACGATAATTAATTAGAAAGAATAAAAATTAATACCCATCACAAGGCAAATGATCGGTACAGAAGGCGTTGTGACTGACAAAGTGGTGTTAATTTCTATGTGTCCTTGCTGGCTGACTGACGAGTCAAAATTTCCGGAAGCCTCAAAATCTTCCATAATGTCCGTCCTCATTTCCAGAGATGAAGTGTAATTGCTTTCCACTGTGGTCGATCGCGGAGAAGAGCCAAGCGACGAGACGATGTTCGAATTATAATCTTGCCACCAACAATAAACTTCACCGACGACGCACAGGCAATGTGAATTCGAGTCATACGACGGTATCTAAACAGCAAAAGGACACTTTTAGGAAAAGAGTTAATGGAAAAAAATATTAAGAAAAAAATGTTTAGTTTGCGCAGAAAATTGGATCTTTAAAATTATCCGTTTGAAACAAAAAATTCACGAAGATATTTGATTAGTATGAGTGTCGCAATAGTACGTACCAAAATTGTCAATAGATAGCAAATTACAAAATCATACGCGTCCAAAATTTAGGTATCAAAATTACAATAAATGTTAATTTTTTTGATAATTTTATTGTATAAAACGTATGAAATTCTCAACAAAAAAATTTGCTCGAGGTACGTAGCCAATCATGTGTAAAATAATTCCTGAAAATTTCAAATCGATTAATTAGTTTTTGAAATTTTCTCTATTTTACTTAAAAAAAGCTTGTTTTCATTTCGCCCCCTGTACTAACTAAAATCGACTATAGGAAATATTTCAAATTTCGAATTTCTCTCTGATATCTTTCTTCTTTTTTTTGTATATTATTTATATATATATATATATATATATACTTTCTGTTAATATGATTTATTAAAAAATTGAAAGTTTCACAATAGAATAATCTCTTATATTAAAATGTTAAAATTTTTTAAATAATTGTAAATAATATAATTGTAAACGAAAAGCTTTTCACGGACAAAACTTTAGAGAGCCAAATGGATTACACAGTATATTCATCAGTTTAAATAGAGTTTACTGTAATAGAATTCTGAGAAAGTTACTTACAGAGATATGAGGCTAAAGATTTTGAAGCTGTGATAAATGATGATCCTTCTCAGCACTTTCTTAACACTTAATAAAAAATCAATTCGAGGAAAACGAAAGAGATAGGAAGAGAAAGACGAGAGAAAAAGAATTTTTACTAAACGTGTAAGCACGTGATTTTTGTTTCTTATATATAATTTTTGTTACTTTACATTTAAAAATGTCTGCTATCTTTAACTCTTCAATATCATTTCTAGTATGACATACTATAGATTACTTTTTGCTATGCTATATTTTTTATTAATGAAGATACATTTTACTTATTACCATCATTCTTGTGTAATGTCTGATGTTTCGATTGAAAAAAATTGATATAATATGTTTATTTTGATATTATATTTCTCACAATATTCAGCGTGATAGATACATGACAAAGAGATATCGAGTGGCACCGAAGCGTTAATACTCTTTATTAAATTATTTAAAATAATTTTTGATTTATTTATTTATTTATAAATTATTATGTATTTATTAATTCTTGTACAGATTGGAGATATCAACATTTTAACATTTTTTTCTCTGTAAATTTCCTTTCGTAATATTGGAAAAAACTTTTCTCTATGGAAAAATCGCTAGTATATTTTGTTAGTCGTTACCGTTTGACTGTGAAAATAGGAATTCCCATCTACGATGCACTTTTTGAGAAATGGGTCCTCTGTCGTGACGTCATCATCGCTGTCATCCCGAAACGTAATATCATTTTCATCCAATAAAGCCTGACTTGTCGCTCTCATAGGTGCTGTAATCGAAATCATAAATGAAAAATTTATCAATGATTGAAGAATTGCTTTTCTCAGTATGTTTCAATAAATTTTCTTCCTTAGTCGAATTACTATTTGTTTAAAAAAAAACAATAAAATAACGATGTGATTATTTTAAATCACTTCGTTATTTTAAATCAATCTGTAATTACAATCGTCGTACAATTTATCGCACGCATTCCCTTAATAATGAAATCGTGTCAAATTAGACGATCGTTTTAATTGAATCCGTTTGCGGAAATTTGCGCGTATGACACGAATGCATACGAATGGGTGTTCCACAACCCAATTTCATAATTAGAGCAATTACGACTGTGCCTTGACTGCGTCTTAGGGTGACCTAAGGTCCAGACTTACAAAAATGATTTTTTAAGTAATCTTTTATTCTCAATGTAAAAAAACTTGACACAGTAAAATCATCATATTTTTTAAACTTAGATATTTTGTATGATTCATATTATAAGATCAGGATCTATTTGATTTTAAAATCTGTTTGATTTTAAATTGAACTGTATTTTTATTTTCTCCGATTTTTAGAACCCATCAAACTGAATTATTTAATAAATCAATGTAAGAAAAAATTTACAACTTTTTGTAAATTGTAATTTTCTCTCCAGTTATATTAATTTCGTGCAATTATGCAATAATATTGCGTATTCATATTGAAGCTAAAATATTTCATTTTGTGCGGTGAGAACTATTTGTATATTAGGTCATTATTTTAGACAGTCGTGAAAGTTCATCGGACCGTCGTTCGATCGGGCAAGATTGAACTAAATAAATTAATAAAATTGGCGTAGCCTCGACCAATTTTATATTTAAGAGTTACAACATATAAATCTTTTTAAAAAACAGTATTTTAAATAGTAGAATTAAACAGTTAAAAAAATAGAAGAGGATGTACTTTAACAATTAATATTATATATTTTTATGCTCAACAATTAATATTATATATTTTTCTGAAACTAGTCCATTAGAATTATCTGATTATTACAAATATTATTCTTTTAATATTGCAATTGAAAAAAACATTTGAACTGATCAAAATATCTTGTATTCAAAAGGGCATGTATTGATCTTGGGTCTTCCGGTGAAATCTATATGGAAGCGACGAATGTGAAAAGATACAAAGCGTGGTGCAGGTAACGAGTGTGACAAGAGATCGATACGTGAAGAAAATAGGATAGCACATTGCGCAAACAAATAAATATTGTAGCCACGTGATGAGTTACGAAGCCCTGGGATAATACAGGATGTTAATCAATCAAGCTTGTAGTTGGAATGAAAAAGTCAATTTTTTCCATTTTATGTACAGGCAATGTGTACTTATGATCTTTAATTATCTAGGACACTAAAATTGCAGATTATAAACAAGCCAGCGAATTTTTGTGATAATTAATTTTAACGATTTATTCAGAAAATCTATCATGTCTTGATATCTATGCAACTTAAAATATTCAGAATTATATCTATTGATTTATTTAATATTATAGGATATTATTTATTTATAATATTTATTATCGATTTCTTATCTTCGATATTATGTACATTTAATATCTTTTACAATTCTACACATGTGAAAGTTGCATTATACAGATGCAAAACTGTTAAAATTTTGCGTCACTTTGATGCATAAATAGATTCAAGTACGTCAAGTACGGGTGCCAAGTACGTCAAAATTGGTACTTCACATAATAAAGCATTGTGTGCCATGACGCCATGTATATAACAGATGTCTTTTGAAGTAGATATCTTTTGCTCTACTTATATAACATTGATCATATGCAATAATATCACTGTCATAATTTATCTTCGTATACGAAATATTTCATATAAAGTATGAATTTCTAAAAAAATATTAGCAACAAATTACTTTTTTAACGTTTTAAGCTCTTTGAAATAAATTGAAAACATAGTACTTCTTTTTAAAAAATTAATTAAAAATGGTCTAAATAACAATATTTCAAATTGCATGTTAATGGGTTATGGGATAATTATTATAAAAGAGACAAACTTTCATAATATTTATTTTTATAAATTCATAAATGTGTAATCTTGTTATTTAAAAAAGTAACAGATTTTTCCGAGCAGTTCAATTTATTTCATTCTATTTGTTACAAAATAATAATTATTTAATTTCAATAATTTCCTGATTGTCATTCTACGTATCTATGTTATAAACTATAAAATTGGAAGTTTACTGCACGAACTCTGAATTAAGTACAGTTCTTTTTCTAGGACAAATGCTTGCTCAGTTACCGCAAACGAACGCAAAGTAATAAGTGACTTCAGTTTTTCTGCTCGACTATTCTTACGATTCGTTGCAATTGTACAAGTCATTACGTGAGCGTGAAGAACTTCTATTCAAAAAATTCCTTTTGTTTCTAACCATGTCTGACGAAAGCGTTTTTAATTAGATTTTCAAATGCTTGCGACCACACCGCAACGTATATAGCATATATCAATACAACAAACTGCTGTGCGATATTTTCTGTATTCGGTGTGTGACCTAGAAACATTTATCTGCAGAATCTAATAATCAAATTTTGGAACACTATTACTGCGGTTTTACTATTTATTATTAAATATAATTTTGTACTATTTACAAGTATTTAAATGTATATATGTATGGAATGTTCATTTTTTAATTAATAAAGATTTAAAAAATTTATTAAATAAAAAAGATTATTTTATTTTTACATGTGGTTACACATGTGGTGTAATATAAATGTAAAGTTAAAAATATTCGTTCGTCAAAATTACTTTCATAAATTACAAAGGAAATTAAATTACCGATAAATATTCAAGTAAATTGTTTTTGAGAAAAAATAGATGTAATATGTGTAGTTCTTCTACAATATGTTAATAATGTCACACTGAGAAATATAATTAATTTTAATAAATATTTAATTCAATACTGCCAACTAAACATTTACTTACAATAAGTAAATATTTGTTCAATAAAAAAAATGATTATTAAATCAAATTAACATTTCTTGTATCAAATAAATATATCTTTATATTTAATAAATATTTAATTGGCAGTATTCAACTAAATATTTATTAAAATTGACTATATTTTTTTTCAGTGCAGTTAATTAAACAAAACGTATACATTTTCAGAACATTTATTTTTATTCTACATATTGTGTATTATATGTACAACATAAAACGTGCCCAGACAATAAGATTTAATACTAACAAACAGAAAAAAATGTAACAAAAATGTAATGTCTTTTTAGCGAATTTTTTTAACGAATCGATTCTTGAATTGACAGAATGTACATTCGAAGATTCTTTTGAAATCGCGAACAATAGCTCCTCGTTAGCAAGGTGTCCGCTAAAGCGTCATTAATTCAGCAAATCAATTGCATTGCTTTATCTTCGTTGCCCTTTATCTCTTTCCGTTACCATATTATATAAATTAATTAATAGATAACCAATTAAAATGTGTTGAGTTAATATTAATTGTTATTACAGTTAATCGTATCATTCATTCAATATTAACGGATTGATTTAGTCAACGTATCTGTAAATCGTACAATATTTTTATGCAGATTAAATTAAAAATATCGATCCATTTTTTTAAAGTTATAGTAAGGAAAAAATAAATCAGTTATAAAGGAATAATTTTTTAAAATTATCTTACTGTACATTACATTGAATACATATAATAAATTGTTTCCAATTAAGAATACGCGTCTCAGGTACGCATCGACTATTATAAATGTGCAAATGGATTTACAAGTATTGCGATTACTTAAAACATATTTGTAAATGCAACATCGAATGGCGGTATTAAGCACTTTATCTACAGTATACAGCGACCACCGATGTCGTATAATCTGCGCTGAATTTTATCTATTATTATGCATGCACCAGATGCTAACAATGTTATAATATCCAAGAATTAATTTTCTTCCAGATATTCAATATCTTTGAAGACTGAAACATTGACAATATTAGATTATAATTTTGTCAATATTAGATTATCGCCCTCGATAATTAAATGTTGGTTGTATGATGTTATAATTTTCAAACATATAATAAACGATGTTTAACAACGAATAAATAAAAATATAGTATTTCACGATATTATAATATATTATCGTAAAGTAAACAAAAGAAACTTAACGAGTTATTAATAATAAATGTGCTTATATTTAAAGAAAAAATTTATTTCCAGGATTGCGAAGAGTATCATGTCACTTATGACGTCGTTACAATTTTCGTTACTTTTTTTGGTAATAATAATGAATTTAGTCGTTATTTTTATCGTTGCTTTAATCTTTCATTATCTTTATAACTCTTAAAAATAAATATATCGTATTATTTTTAATTGGCCAGAAATATTTTATAATAGAAATTTAAATATTGAAAAATATTTTGTACTTCATATCTAATAGTACTTCTTATTTAGACTGCATTTCGATAATTATTGTCAATACTGAAAATTGTGATATACATATATGTAACATTAAGTATAAATTTTCAGTATTGGCAGTGAATATTTTGGAATACACTTATCTTAATAATAATATTAATATTTACCAAAATGTTTAATAAAAATTTTTAATAAAAATCTGAGTATTTTTGTAAATTACAATTTAATTTCTTAAAAATGAATATATATTAAAAAATATATATTAAAAAATAAGAATATTAATGTACAAAATTATTGAAGATGTATTAGATATAAGTTTAATATAAAGAAAAAATAAAGAATCTTGTTACATAGAGACTAACTTAGAATTTTAAGTTTTAAAAAATATTGAGTATTAAATAATGTAATTTTTAAATCTAATGTTTTTATTTTAACATTAAAAAATATAATCAAATTATTTCCTAAATAAATATATCTAAAAGCTTAAATTAAATTAAAAGTAAATTATATTAACTCTAGAACATTATAAAATATATGAGTATACAGTATTACATTTTACAACTATATTTTATAACGTGCGCCATTTTTTCATGGCATATGACAAAAGGTTTGAACGCTGAGAGAGGAAGAGAAGTTATAATAAATCTCTTCTACTAATTTCCATAGTGTACAATATTTATTACTCTTATCAAACTTCAAAGTTGCCACAGAGTACAATATATTTAGTTATATTTATTAGTTATATTTTGCGAATGGCAATAAATTAAAGCTACGATACGTATATAATTTAAAAAAAAACATATATTATAAATGCTGTTTTAAACCGTGTAGAAATTGTAATTAAAATTAAATTTTAAGTAAAATCATTGTTATAAAATATGAAGAAACGGTAATAAAGTAATGTATCTGACATTTATAGAAAGGAAGGATTTATATAAAGAAAGGAAGAAAAAATGATTCTTTTTAAACAAGAGATTTGTTCGCATTTCTAGAAATTTTTTATTTACTTTTTTGTAAATGTCTCATTTAATTAGAGGATAAGTGATATTAGCCAGCCACCATAAAGATATAATGGCTCCTTTTAATCTCCATTATTAAGTGGCAAATTCTAGATTACTTTAAAATTATTTGTTCAGTAATTCTCCATTATACCGTGACGCTAATATATCAATACGCAATAACCAGCATTTATTATAAAGCATTTATCTTAAACATTTAAAAACATTTTTAAAGTTGATATTTAATTAAACTTTGTATATTTAATTGCATATTATCTCTCATTCTTCTCAAACGTGAGCATATTGTCACCTGAATATATTACATATTTGAATATGTTATAAATGACTTTAAACAAAATCCATTTAAGTTAAGTAAAATTAAACAATAGCTTGGCATTAAATAAAAGCATGGCATTAAATAATAGCGTAGCATTTTGCTAATATGGCTTTCTAAGCGTGTTGATTGTTGGACGGCCTCGAGGTTTTCATATCAAAATAATTATTCAATGAATTAATTATAATTCTATTAATCTATAATTTATGTTATATGTTCTATAGGTTTTTAGTAATCAGCAGAAGAAATTATGTGTGCATTTACAAACGTTCTGCAATATTTTACTTTTTTGTTAATTTTGTAACTAAATAATGTTTTTCTTTTATACAAAACCAATTTCTGAAATTTGTTTTTGTGGAAGATCACATTATCACTTTTGTAGTAATAATAATAATGGTCTCTCAAATTCTCTAATTCTCTTCTAGCATTGTTTGTTGTGTATTTTTCTAAATAATATTCTAAGTAATAAAATGTTTTGTAACTTTGACTTTAGAATGAAGTAAACAACACTTTGATGATACTACGTTTTAAGTTTAAATTAATTATTAATCAAGTTATTGTTTAAAATATAAATAGGAGCTAATCTCCTCTATCCATCTTCTCCTCTATCAATTGTTAAATCAAATTAACCGCTTCGTTATCTCTATATATCTCTAAGATTTTGCTATATCAATTTTTCAAAATGTATTTTAAAAAATCAATGAAACATGATAGAGATATTTTTTTAGATATTTAAAAAAAGATTGAGAAATCTGAAGAGATAATCTTCACAGTATTATTTCAGATGAACTTGTGAGCGTTTACACGTTATAATTCTGCATACACATTTATTTTCCGAGCGTCGGATTTAGCTCCACGCGGTCAAATCCTTCTCTCAAATTTCAACACGTGCACGTTTATATTTGTACATTTTCCAAATATAGAATGCGTTAAACGTAACAACGAAAAATAATATTTTTGATACAATTTAACAATAGCAAAACATAATAATAATAAACAGTTTTTTACAGTTTAATAAATACAAAATAATAACATATATTCTCATTGAAAATTAATTACAAAGGCGGCAGGTGTGTGCCGGGAAACATATGTATACCTGCGAGTACGTGTACATTCGTACTCACCGGCTATTGAACGGGCGATGTGATAGCGCATCAGATAGCCGACGATGAGCAGCATCCGCTGGAGCCTCATCGTTTCAGATGGAATTCCGCGTGGAATACAGAGAGCCGGCTAATCGGAGCGCCGAATCGGGGAAAGGCACGTGAACCTCGTGGCAGTTCGTGGCGCGACTACCCCCCTGAGATAAGGGCTTCGGACGCGCGTATCTCCCTCCGCGTTTTTTTTCTTTTATCTACGCTGACATTCGTCAAGGTCTTTAAATGGCCTTGGAGGCCTTGGAGCACAGTGACCGCCACGAAAGGTAACTCTCTCTCTCTCTCTCTCTCTCTCTCTCTCCCCCGGCAACCCCTTCGTCCTATATGTATGCGCGGCCACCAGTACAGTCAGGAGTCGACATTTTCACGCCACGCACGCCAAGGTCCAACTGCCGAATGGCCAATCCTCGGCTACGGCAACCTCGGCTTGCAGGTGCAGCAGCGGGTCTCCAACGGCGCCTCGGGAGTATGCGCACGACGTGAGCCGTCGTGTCGCTTTGGTCCTCTCTTCTTCTTCCTGCAGCATCATCCCGGTTGCATTTGATACTTGAAACAGCGAATTTTCCAAGCACGTCTTTGCAGCCTTTCAGAGAAAGACATTTAAGAGAGCAAATTACTTTTTCAGGTTAAAAAAATAATAATATTTGAATTTATTTGATTGCTAAATGGATTTGTTCAAATTATATATAATTATAGAATATATTACGTTTAATAAGAAAATTTATTTTTTGTACAAAAATGTCAAACAAGACAATATCAGTCATCGATGTATATATCATCATTGATACATCTATTGCTACTTCTGTGCGATTCATATATGTATATATTCATAGTTTATATGATTCATAGTTTATATGATTTGTGTTTGTATAATATCTGTATATAATTTGAAAAAATCAAAAAATTTTCTTATATATAATAACATTTAATCAGCCAATATCATTTAAAAAAATGTTCACTTTTGAATACGTCCTAAAATCAACTACAAAAAAAACAAACAACAAATATTTATTATAATAAATTGTTATAATAATCTTATAATTGATCTTATGCAGCAAAATGACTATATTTTTCTGCAATTTTAGGTCAATAATAAGTAAGTGAATCCAATTAAATTTTTGTATAAATATTTATTATTTTTTATCAGTATACACACACACACACACACACACACACACACACACACACACACACACACACAC
>Ga0157364_1002370_pt1 | contig 17440 bp, 13 predicted proteins | sample AttsexASBM2_FD_111476 | JGI IMG/M metagenome (GOLD analysis project Ga0157364, IMG submission 111476) | Fungus gardens microbial communities from leaf cutter ant in Ribeirão Preto, State of São Paulo, Brazil - Atta sexdens ASBM2 | ecosystem: Host-associated > Fungi > Mycelium > Unclassified ... | reverse complement strand
TGGTGTGTCGCCGTTGAACACTGGAGATCGAGTTCAATAAGAGATTATCTTCGTCAATTATCAGACTAGCGAATTACAGTGTAACTACTAGTCTTATATACAAACTGATACGATAGGAGATGCTCGGGGTTTCAGTGGTAAAACCCCTATTGCCCCGAGTGGAGGTTTCAGTGTTGAGACACTGACAGGAGCAACTCCGTCATGGAAGACTGAGTCAAATAGGAGTATCTCCGCCGTGGAAGACGGAATATCCAGAAGGTTGCAGCACCGCCATAAGACGTGTTGTGAGAAAGGTGGCCGCCGTGGAAGGTGGGCTTGTAGGGTTCAGAGGTGGCATCACCGCGGGGATGTAGTTTTCCAGACAGGTGGACTTGCATATGACAATATGTCATCCATAAGTACATAATGTATATACTATGAGGTAAATATGCTGTTGACATACACCTTGATGACATCCTTCTAGTCTCTTCTCCCAGATTATAGGCTTATGATATAATATTATGTGACTGTGGTCATGTGTCTCTTCATTGTCCAAAAGAAGAAGAAAAAAAAGGAAAATCAAATCAAGAAAAATAGATAAAAAGAAAAGAAAAGAAAAAGAAAATATTAGAATCCAAGTGTACCATGATAACCTTAGCTTCAATAAGAAATGTTGCACCTAGCTTAAGCTCATTATATGATCATACTTTGAAAGGAGATGATTTGGATTGGGACTCAGAAAATGAGTGTGACACTTAATCCAAGTTGATTATTAGACTAAGAAACTTTATATAGTGATTATCATATTTAAATACCAGAAGTGTCTTTCTAGTAATAATATACTGCACATACTCCAAGTATGTTGGTACTATAGAGATTGTTATTTGAAACTCTATGGGATTTGATATAGTATAAATAGGCTCTTGTTCATGGGTTTATAGGTGATTGAAATAGAGCATGATCTGTACTGGAAGAGAATGAGGTCATTCCATCCACAAACTAATGGTCAAACTAAATAAATAAACCAGAAGTTGGAACAATATCTTTGGTTATTTGTTGATCATAGACAAAAGGATTGGCCAGAGTGGTTAGTGATAGCAGAGTTTGTAGTAAACAACAAGATACATTCAGCAACAAAATTGTCTCCATTTAGAGTAAATTATGGTAGAGAATTGAGGATAGGAGCAGTTGTAAGGGGATTAGTCTTACTTGAGAAGTTGTAGGTACCCAGAAACTCCAGATGATACTTGGGTAAGATATTCTACTATTACACCACTACTATATATACTATAGCACTACTATAGTAGACTAGACAATGGGAATCAGGATAAGATCAGAGCAGTTATCAGTATATCAAGAGCTGGTCTAGGTGATGACTGTTATGATGCATATAAGGACTAACATTTTTCTTTTTCTTTTATTTATTTTTCTTGATTTTATATTTCTTTTCCTTTGAATTTCTTTTTCTTTATTGACAATGAAGAGGCATGTGACTGTGGTCACATGACTTATCACATGATGTGAGGTCATAGGCCTAGAGCAGACTAGAGTGGGCTGGAAGAGTCTAGATGAATGACATCAAGGAACATGTTAAATACATGGCTACTATATAGTATATACATAGTGCACTCATAGATAACACATGGACATTAGGGCAGGAGTAATTATTAGTAGCACAGACTATATGTAACTGATATAAATAGGGTAGCAATCTAGCAGAGACTCCTTGTTGAGTTCTCTTGTGATCCCCACTTAATATCCTACTGAGAGATTTATTGCTTGTATTACTATTGGTCTTTATGACTAGTAGTTGCCACAACAATGACTAGCCTAGAAGTGTAACTTAGCCTCTATAGAGTGAATCTGGAAGGCCCCAGTAGCCTAGTGGTTTCAATCACTGAAGACTTGGTGAGAACATTTAAGTGAGTGTTTAAAAGGTTGAGGGTTCAATTCTCTTCAAGTGTAAATATCTTAACTTTGTGATTATGTGGTAGTAATATCATATGGCAATCACTGGGGTTCTTGGTTCCTATAATTGGTGTATACCATAGGACTAGTGAGCATTACTGTTGCTAGAGTGCAAGGTCTAGTGATAGACTTCTTAGGAGGCAGGATCTGTAGATCTTGCAAAGCCAAGTAGTTAGACTAGTTCTCATTGTGAGCACTATGTCTGGTGATACCCATAACTGGGACCAAAAGGATAGGTCAATATAAAATGGGAAACTGGGGTAATAACAATCCAATCCTGGGGAGCTGATTGGTTAAAGACTTAGTCTACCATTTGGCATAAACCTACCTAGTTGGATCAGATTCTTAGGAGCTAATTGGTTAAGGGCTCAGCCCACTGTTTGGTATAAACCTGGCTAGTAAAGCTAGGATAGGAACAGGACACTCTGCACCTCTAGGTTGTATGACTTAGAGGTAGTTAGTCACACTGTAGAAACAACTCCTAGTCCAGACCTGTTCTGGGGCACTTACTAGGTTGGCAGGTAGCAAGGCAGTGACTCTGGACAGGTTGGGTATCCGCACCTTATAGGTATAAGCAAACCACCTACCAGGGGATAGGAAGGTACAGCAGAAAGCAGTACCTCTGCCATGACTGGGCTGTAGCAGAATGGGGTAGTCTCCCTCCTCTGGCTCAAGAGATCTATATTCACTGTCGGTCTGCTAGTATAATAATAACCAGTTCAGGCTTAAGTTGAAGCCAGAGTGTTGGAATCACCAGGATACAGGAAAACCCACCTGGAATACTGTATGGGTGTAACTCCATGCTGACCTACTTGGTAAGCTTAGGCTGTTAAGTCAGATCTAGTCTTAGATGCACCTATAATGGGGAGGTTGTTGGTTAAAGACTTAGCCTACCATCAGCTATTGAACAGACTAGACTACAGACCAAATAGGGAGGTCTCCTAACAAGGAGGCCGCTGGACATGACAGTACAAAGAGATTAGTAGGTGGGTGATAGCTCTCTACTGAACACTTCCTGTGGTTTCAATAGGGTTCCCTGCAAGGGGGGCCCTAAACTTTGTATTTTATGTCCCAAGGATACTTAGAAGTACTTGGGCTTCATCTTTGACTGAAAACTAACGTTTCACCAACATATCGACCACTACTCAAACAAAGCGATATCTACAGTCAAATGTATGAAGCTTTTGGGAAATTCATTGTAAGGAATCAACCCCATCCAAAAACGACAACTGTATAAATGCTGTGTCCTTCCTATAGCATTATACGGCTTTCAACTCTGGTTTTACAACAATGCTCCTATGTCGTACCACACGAAAATCTTGAACAAAATGTAGAGAAGAGCTACTATCTGGATTTTAGGGGCATTCAAAACCTCGCCTACTGAAGGCATCGAAGCAATCGCAGGAATTATCTCTATTAAATTCCACCTTCAAAAACTTGCAAGAAGATCTCAAATTTGACCCTTTGTGCTTCCTACCAATCACATCATAAGAAACCTAATGAATGACTTATCTAATTTGTTCATGAAGCCCAACCCCTACTCAGTCAGATCTCTTACGAATCGACAAAAGAACATCACCAAAGGCCATTTAATTGACTCATGTAATAAGGCCTATGGTATTTTCCCATCCTTTTCTTCTCTTAACCCAGAGTTTACTCCTGGTTTCTATATAACTGGCAATTTTTCAGATCATTTTTCTTTTAATTTAGTTAATAAAAAAGAAAAAGACAAAATATGTGCTCAGGAACTCAACAAAATGGTTCTCCGAATCTCTTCTTCTCCATCTATGGCCTTAGTCATAACCGATGCTAGCATTAAGAATGATATTGCTACATCTATATCTCATATATATTTAGCCAACCATCCTCTCATCAAAACGGTTTATCATACAGTGTTCATAACAAGTACGGAGGTGGAATTGTTCACTATTAGATATGGCATCAATCAAGTCTGCATTAAAAAAGAAGTGTCAAAGTTGTCACTGATTCTATCCATGCTGCAAAGAAAATATTTGATAGCAAATCACATCCATACCAATCTCACACTACAGCCATTCTTAGCGAGCTGCGTCATTTCTTCAAAACTAATCAAGAAAATTCCATTGAATTCTGGGAATCCCCTAATCGTCTCAAATGGAGGTTTCACAATGACGTCAACAAAGATTCCAAATTATTCAATCCGACTCCCTCTTTCCCATGCAAGATCTCTTGGGATTATTGCAAGAAAACTGACAGTGATGACATCATTAACCAGTGGAAGATGACGTTCCAAGCATCGGATGGAAAAGGAAAACACTTCCTTGATCTAGTAGATGACAATCTTAATATTATCAAACCTGCATATACCAAAGGAGGACCTTGGCTACAAGTCTTTGGCCATTCCAATTCGCTATGTACTCACGCTATGAGAGCCATTACCAATCATGCCCCAATTGGTGAATATCAGCTAAGATTCTTCCCCAACGAAGACTTTAAATATCCTTGTAATGACTATCCTATCAAGTCAAGAAGACACATTCTTCATGAGTGTAGAAGATTCAACGGGTATTGGAACCCAAGAAGAGATTCATTGAACTATTTCACCATGTTCTTGATCACTAATCCTAATGCTTTCGCATTTACAGACAATTAATGTATTCTACCAAGTGGAACTTGGTTTTCTATTTTCTTTCCTTTTCTTTTTGATTAGTTCTTTTTTACTTTACTTTTCTTTTTCCTCTTCCTTCCCTTTTAGTTTTAGTCCTCTTGTTAGTCTGTTTCTTTTGTACATAGCTACGAAGTAGCTACTACAGTCTGCCTTTGCATGCCATGTAATAAATTGTTGATTTAAAATAAATAAATAAATAAAATAAAAAATAGAGTGGATCTGGACTTGTAGTATTGCTAATATCCTCTGACAGTAGTTATTAAAAGCAAAGAAAAAGTGGAGAAAGCAATAGAGTTTGTAGAAAGAATGAAGAAGGTATAAGAAGAAGCTGGAACAACATTGAAGAAAGCTTAGGAGAAGATAAAAAGACAAGCAAACAGGGGAAGAAAGAAAGTTAAGGAATAGAAGAAGGATAACAAAGTGATGTTGAGCATGAAAGGTCTAGTATTTAAAGAACAACCAGCAAGAAAGCTAGTGGATCAATATATTAGTCCATATATCATTAATGAGGTAGTTTCTGCCAATGCAATCAAATTACAATTGCTAACTTCAATAAGGATTCATCTAGTAGTGAATATTAGTTAAGTAGTGAGATATAGAGAACAAGTGGAAAGATAAAAGATAGAAGAAGTAAAACCAGTAGTGTTATAACTCGGAAAGTGTGGACAGACATTCAGGGTTAGGGTTAGGACCTATAGTTAATTATTAGTCTATGGCTAGAGAGAGATATGGGTATGTGACCTGGAAGTCATGTAATATAGGCTAGAGTAGTCTAGAGTGGTCTGGAAGGACTTAGTGTCTAGAAGGATCAGGAAGAGTCTAGAGTAGGAGTTAGGGTTAGAGATGATGTTAAGGGACAGCGGTTCCTCATGGTGTACACATGGTACACACATGTACAGCGGAGATTAAGGAGTATGACGTCAGGGCACATGTATACAGCATGGTGGCCTTATGGTGGATGAGTAATAGGACATGAGGATGACACATGAACTTTAGGGTAGGAGTAGTGTAGTCGTAGCACGGACCAAGACAATAAGTATATAAGTAGAGATAGATCCTGTAAAGAGTTCTCCATCGAGTTCTCTTGTGTAAATCCTATACAAGGTTCTTCTCCCAAACCAACACTAAGGTTTCTGAGTTGTAACAAGTAGAGGTAAGTAGAGTTGAAGAATGGGAAGTGGAAAAAATTCTAAATAAAAGAAAAATAAAAGAAGTAGTGAAGTACTTGGTACAATAGAAGGAGTTTACAGCAGAAAATGATACATAGGAAAAAGAAAAGGACTTGAAGAATGCAAAGAAAGCAGTAGTAGAATTTGAGGAGAGGCTTAGTGCAGAAGTAAGAAAACAGGAAAAGTTAGACTTAGTAGAGGAAAAGAGTTTTAGAAAGAGAGAATTAATAGGAAAGTATATAGCAAAGATGTTGTATGAATAAAACAATAGAAAGTTTGAAGAAGAATATCTGAGAAAGCTAGAGAGAAACTGGCAAAAATAAAAGTCAGTTTCTCTAAAGGAAAAACCTTGAAGGAGGAGTAATGTTAGAGTTGAAGATAGTGGACTTTATTTATTTTTATTTCTGTTCTCATTTTCATTTTCATTTTCATTTATTTATTATTTTTGGACTTAAAGTTAGGAGTTAATGTGATATCACAACTGTTATGCATCAATTCACATAGGTTACTGTCATATGATCATGTGATATATGGAAGAATATAGAAAGTCTCCTATCTTCTTTATCTCTACTACTCTAACTACTTCTTCATCTTTTTCTCCAGTTATTTTTATTTTTTCTAATATATCTACTTTAGGTCCTTCTACTACTACTTCTGCTAAACTACAGATCTATTCCTCCTTTATTAATTTTTGATTTTTGATATTCTTTTCTACTTCTACTTTATAGTCCAGTTTTCTACTCAGTTTATTTATCTGTTAGAATTGTGAACATTGGACTCAATCTTTTTTTTATTTATTTATTTTCTATCTTGGGAATTTAGGGTTAGGGTTAGTATGATGTCACAAGTCATAGTCACAAATTGTCACATAGAGTAACTTAGTATCACATATTAGTCACAGTTATACAATCATATGTTATAAAGAAATATGGTAGAAGCTTCTAAAAAAAACAATATTACTATAACATGTTTGACACATATTAACTTTAAGAATAACACTGTTATGCCAGAAAACACTTTTTCACAAAAACATGTAATCTCCTAAGGTTTTGAGCATATAAGACCTCTTTAAAGATATTAGCAAAAAAATCTTATATTCTTAAATGATGTTTCAGATCCTCTCAAGTAAACAGCAGTTGAGAGATGATGTAGTAGCTGTTAACCAAACCAGAGATTAAGTAGGAGGGATTTCTAGAGACAAGGAACATCACTCACAAGTAATAGCTATCAACTGCAAGCATTTACAAGAGTGTTTTACTGAGTTACATATATTTGGACAGTTGAATAAGGCAGGTACTTGTCAAATCAGAAGCTGACAGAGTCCAGAATGAAGGAATAGGGAGGAGTAGTCATGGAAATGGAAACAAGAAGTATTAAATGGGCTATCATGAGTAAAGATCAATCATTGAATTGATATCAGGTTATAGATGAAGAAACAGCCATATACTCGTAAGGTCTTAGCAGGCTTCATTATGGTTTTGGCTTCATTTTCTAGTTTTATTCTTTGTATTTTTAGACTAATACATAAAGCACAAGTGGAGAGAAGTAAAGAGAAGACCTTCATCCAAATATCTCCACTTGCGAGTATTTTAATCTCTATTTTATTAAGTGAGTGTTGTTAGTACCTTCCATCACTTTTGGGCAAGTTTTGGAGAGTTTTGGGAGCCTGGAAAAGGCTAACAAGATAAGTATTGATTGGTATCTTCAGTAATAAGATTCAACTTGAGAGATGTCTTCAGTAATAAGATTCAACTTGAGAGATGTCTTCAGGGTGCATCACCTGGAATAAATAGTGTTGTTGGAAGCTCTTAAGGAGCTTTGCAATCTATTTACTAGATTTTCCAAAGAAACTTGTTACATAGTGTAAGGTTCACTGCTTACAAGTGTGTTAACTAGGGAAAGCATTCATGAGTGGATGATACTCATATATTCCTTTTAATATTCTTCCTAACTTCATCCTTCTATATTCACAAGAACTTTCTTAAGAGTTTTATGTGTTCTAATTATTTTCTATATTATTGTTTCTATATCTTCTATTGATTCCTAACACTGATAATATCTTTTTTGAGCTTTTTAATGCATAGTTAAGAACTAGTGTTACATAGTTCTTATTACATCCTAGCATAACCTCTTTTTTGCTTGACCCTTGTCAATGCATGGCCTTTAGGGTAGGTTAATAGTATTGTAGCATGGACCAGTAACTTAGCATATATAAGATAGACAGTTTTATACTAGGAACTCCATCAAGTTCTCTTATGAATACCTATTTCAAGGTTCTTATTCTTGACTAACTCTAAGGTTTTGAATTTGTAACACTATCTTTCCTATATTTGTTACTAGTATATGTTTCAAGATCAAATCTTGATAGATACAATACCCAACAAGCTTGTCTTTGATTTAACTTTTATATCTTCATGAAATATTCTAAATTTTTATAATCCATCCAGACTTTGAACTTGAATTTTGCATTATTAAAGTATGCAGAAGTTGGATCAGAATGATCTTTGGCTTTAGATTATATGCTGCATCTCTATAAGTTGCACAGATCACATATTCTGGATCAGGAACTGGAGACTTAGTGGATGGAAAACTACCAGAAGGTAGCAAGATATGTTGTTATTAACACTGGAAGAGAGGTACTATTTTCAGGATGACTAATATAGTGTAAACTACCAGATTATATAGTAGTTAGTATATCTAGAATAGCTATCTAGAATATAACTGCTAAGCAAGCTACCCTGATTACTAATAATTTTTGGATGTCAGGGGATAGAGTTCTATAGAGTTATCTTGGACCAGTGAGGACATCCAAGATGGACTGGACAGGTTTAATCTATACTGGAAGGGGTTAAGAAGTGCAGATGAGAAGTAAGTGGTTATCTATAGGTTGAAACAGATGAGGTTGGAACATGTGATGTGACATAACCCTCTAATCACCACTAGCATTTATTTGTTATAGATTTTATAATTTCTTTCTATCTTATTGAGAGATTTTAATAAATAAACTACTAGTCTCCATTATCTATTATCACATTCTATAAATAATACTTGTCAAGAATGAAAAGTGTGGACTTAGTATTTTCTCATTTTCTCTCTTATTTCATTTTCTTTTCAATTTATTTTTGTATTTATAAAACTTAGGGTTAGGGTTAGTCATGTGACACAAGAAGAAAGGCATAGAAGGTGTTAGAAGGATAATGTGATACAACATGCATAATGCATGTTGGACTTGAGATATACACATGGCTATTTAGAGTAGGCTAGAAGTATATAGCACAGACTATGTGCCTTTAGTATAAAAGGTAGACAATCTTGTAAAGAGTTCGCTATCAAGTTCTCTTGTGTTTTACTCTAATATAAGAGTTTTGTTCTTTTATCCAACTCTAAGAATTTAAGTTCATAACAATACTTCTTCTATCACATAGTCTGACACATCAACTTCTATCCTCATTTTTGTCTAAGTCTGGTACTACTAACACAAGTTCATTTATAACCTCTTCTTTAACTTCCTAAACATCTTCTTCTGCTTTTCTGTCCAATCCCACTTCTGATTTTTTTTACTAGATCATATAATGGTTTGGCTATGGACATTGAATCTTTAATGAACTGCCTATAATAATTGGCTAGTCCTAAAAACTTCCCTCTAGTACTATCACTACTCCCAAGAATTCCACATTCCTAACCTTTCACTTACACTTTTCCAGTTTTATATGCAAATCATTTTCTGCCAACCTTTTTACTATCTTTTCTACTACTTTATCATGCCCTTCTTTCTCTTTTATTTCTACTATAACATCATCAATGAAGCTTGCCACTTCCCCAGTATTGATTAAGTCTTGTAGAATCTCATTCATCATTGTTTGAAATATTACTGATAAGTTAGTAAGTCCAAAGAACATTACTGTAAATTCAAATGATCCTTCCAGAGTCATGAACACTGTCTTTCACTCATTCTCCTCCTTTATTTGTATATTATTATATCTCCAATATAAATCTAATTAAGTAAATACTTTCTTAGTACTAATATTTTCTATGATGTCTAAGATCAAAGGCAAAGAGTAATTTCTCTCAAAAACATCACTTCTTTCTCTTTTACTACCGTTTTGTATAGTAGCACTCATAGGAGGATTAGCAAATACATTGTTTCCTTTTACTTCTAAGCCTTAAAACAATCAACTACACCTTTCAAAGCATCATTCAATGGACATTGAAATTGATCTACCCTGGGGATGAACCTCTTTTTCTAGTAACAATAGTCCAAGAGAAACTTCTGTCAACTCTACTGCTTCATTCATGATATATGCAGAATGAATACAAGCCCAGCCTGCAAACTTAATGTGGGCAGAACAAGTTGAGAATGAGGTAACACAAAGCTCTTCTCTATCCTATGTACCTCTGAAGAATACATCTTTGGAAACTGTGCCAATAGAGCCTGCAGGAGACTCTGTGTCTGTACTGTAGACATTAGAGACTATTAATGTGATACTCTCTCAAGGTCTAGAACATTTAGAGACTAATAAGATATTGGCTTCTCAAAGCCTAGAACCTTTGGTAATTCCATACCAAGTTAATCAACTTATGGACCTACAACTGTGAGATGGTAATTTCTGTCCTATCTCCTTGTTTGGTATAGATGAATACTTAACTGGAGATGTAAAAAATATCACATGTTCCCTTCTTAGAATAGCCAAATTCATCAAACAATGTTCTTTAAAGAATAAAATGTCTAAAGATATTCTATAAATTGCAGAATTTGGAGTAGCTGCCTGGAGATTTTTATCTGCAATATACAAGTCTGGTTGGAACAAATTAATGGTCAATGACAGAAATATGTCTTTTAAGCAGTGTGTTTCTTCTCAATTCAGTAGAAAACCTATCAATACATCCATTCTTAAACTAACAGATAGCAAACAAGCTGATATATCAAGAATCTCTCTGCCTATTCCTCCTAGGCTAAGCAATAGTGTCTTAGCCAAATCTAAATATTTTAATAAGAACCAATTATTGAATGTAGCTTCAAATTCAAACAATCAATTATAGGCACAGGTCTCTAAAGATAATATTAAAGAGATAATCAAAATCAAGAACATTTTTCCAAACTGTCTTCTAAAAAGATTATTGAAATTCACGATGTCACTAACAATATAAGACCAAAGGGTAAACATAAATTCAATATGACTACTAAAGGTCTCTCTAGAAAGCAGACAATTATCTCTATGAGTACTAACAACTCTGAAGAAGTCATTTCGCAGGCTTATGAACACATTTTGAACATCAACTAGCTTCTAAAAGGTATGAAATCCAATGTCTCTGCTGACTATATCTACTCTGACAACAAAGAAGTTATTATCACAACTAATAAGATAGCAGCTCCTTCTAATCTGAATATAGTAGAGAAGTATATAAAAGATCTGAACAATATTAATGTGAGCAATATCATGAGCCCTTGACTTCCACAATTGAAATCCTATCTCAAAATCTTAGGAGTTCCATACCTCTTAGAAAATACCAATTTACCTATTACCTCTGATGTAGTAGAAATGGTAATCAAGAACAGCCACATCTTTAATAATATTATTCTAGCACTCTGGCCTCACATTATTAAAGCATATCCTAAATTAGATATAGCCATGATATAGGTTGATATCTGGGATTCACAAAGTGGTATAAAAGCCAAAGGAAAAGCCAAAGGTCTCATTAACAGATGCTTCAATTTAGAACATCATATCATAACTATAAGAGGAACTAACATGAACCCCAGTGTTTCTCAATGCAAGAATTGTTGGAAATTGAGATATACTACATTTATATGTCATATGTATGGCTCTAAATGCCAGAAATATAATGGTCTACATAAACTCAAACATTACAAGAAGATGATGTGGTGCTGTAAGGCCAATTTCAAAACTAATCCTTCTAGACTTAAAATAAAAAAATGAGAACTCTATACTCACTCTTTCAAGTGTGTTAATTGCAAAAACAAGCATCAGGTGGATAGCAACAGCTGTCTGTTCTAGAATCATAGGTTCGATAGGGATTAGCATACCAAGAAGTCTCAGGAGCTCTGATTTCTCAGAGCTAACTTAATTTGCTTATTTGTGAGCAAGGTAAAACAATGAATTTAAAAACCTTAAAAATATTTTCACAGAATGTACATAAGAACTTTGTTCTTACTGACATTATCTTAGAAAACAACAGAAATTTTGATATCTTATTTATTCAAGAACCCCTTGGTCAATTATCTGTACTATTTCAAGCTCTACATCTAAAGAAGAAGAAATTATAGGAGCTCTCCACAATCTTTTGTGGATTATGTTTATAAGATCGTTACTTGTAGACAATGATTACTCTAGAATCATTACCTACATCAATATCAAGTTAATCAAATTATGTTTTTCACTCAGAAAAGATATTCTTAATTATAGGAACATCAATTTTATCTCTTTTTTCAACTGCAGCATTATGTGTTTCATTATTAACATTTATTCAGATGATTAGCAAACTGTCTTAAAGTATTTATAGGATACTGAGGTAAATTTGAACAATGTCCTAATTATGACAGTAGACTTTAATATCAGAGATAATGACTAGGATTCATCATATCCATATTATTCAACACATACAGATATACTCTGGAAAATAGCTGATAAGTTTAACCTAGAACTATCATTATCTATTAATCAAGGACTGACTCAATATGTGAATAATCCTCAAATTCAAACTCAGTTTTAGATCTAATGTTTCTCCAAGCAGATGTGGAGGAATTCAACAATTATCAAATCTCATCTAATCTTCAAAGTCCTTCTAATCATACTTCTTTATTGGTATGTGTTATTATTAAGGAAGAATTTATTCAAGATAGAAAACAAACCATTGTCAAGAGAGTTTATAAATGAACTCAGAAACAGAATAAGTTGTATCAATACAACAAATATTCTTAACTGTGAAATGCTTGAATGTGTAACTCAGGAATTTGCTTCTGTTGTAGAAAAACTTTGGTATAAGTATTTTAAAAGTATCAATATTACTAAATATTCTAAAGCATGGTGAAATAAAGAGTGTAACAAGATCCTTGTTACAACTCAAAGACCTTAAGGTTGGTTAATAAGCTAAAACTTAATGGTCTATGCTCTACTACTTTAGCCTACCCTAAATAACTATATGTATAACATATTGTATGATATCATTCTTTCTAGATCCTTCTACCATCTTCCATTGTGTCATGTGATCATGTGACAGCATCATATTGTGACAGTTTGTGACAGTGACTTATGGCATCACACTAAACCCTAACTCTAAGTTCTAAAATAGGAAATAAATAGAAAATGAGAAGTGAAATGAAATGAATTTAAGTCTACTTTTTGTGATTCTGATATATCTAGCTATTTATCAAATATTCAGAAGAGGAACTGACTGGATTAAATACAAGAAGTCAGTAAGAACAGCTAAAAGAATATTTTTTGATAATAGAATTTAAGAAATCATATTAACTAACAAGAGCCATGTGATCTCATGAACTAGGTTAAGAAACATAAATTACTAGCCATGAAAGCTATCAAGTACAATGGACTTCAACTTCTAAATGAAATCTCTATATATTAACAAGTAGAATGGTCTTTATTCTCAAAAGCAGAATTTATTGATGCCATCAATAAATATAGTAGTTTGTCTACTATAGATCTAGATTATATCTCTTGGAGTTATCTTAAAGAGATAGTAGGTGATGTTAGATATATTACTAACATTGTTAATATAGCAAACTTGTGCATTGATCTCAGTTATTAGCTGTCTCATTTCAAGAAGTTATCATCAATGATTATTCCAAAGCCTAATAAACCATTGTATGATACCTTCAAGACTTTTCATTCCATAATTCTTCTTAATATATTAGGAAAGCTGATCAAGAAAGTGATAAACAGTAGACTTTAAATTCATTCTATTGCCACCAACTTCATTTACCCAAACTAAATAGGAGATATCAAGCAACAATCGACTATAGATACAGGTATTTACTTAACTTATCTCATATGATCAGGATAAATAAAAGACCTCTACACAAGCACTCTTGCATTTGATATTACACAATTCTTTTCTTCCTTAAATCATCAGCTTTTTCCAATGATTCTGAATAAAGTAGGTTTTGATAAAAGAATTTCAAGATTTTTTCTCCAGTTATTTAATTAACAGATAGACTTGATATATATAGAACTATTTCATATCTTCTTTTTTCAAAGCTGATGTAAATGTGGAATAAGGTTCCACACTTTCTTTCATTCTTTCAGCTTTTTATATTGCTTTCATTTTTCATATATTAAAAAAAGAACTAAAAATCTTTTAACTCCTATTCCAGTCTCAATTCTTTTATTTGTTAATGATAGACTTTTTGTTTCTCAGAAGAAAAGTTACAAAAAATCTAATGCATCACTCTTTTGTAGTTATAGTATTATTTCCTCTCTCTTCAACCAATCCAGGTTAGTTATCAAACATAATAAATCAGAGGTCTTCCATTTTTCAAGATCAACAAAAAACAATAATCTGCCTCCACTTGATTTGAAACCTTTAAGAGGTCCATTACTCAAACCAAAAGATATGTGGAGATATCTAGGGTTTTTCTTTAACAAGAAACTCTCTTTTCATCAAAACATTCATTACTATGCCAATAAAGTATTATCTATGATCAAAGGCATGAAGATATTAGAAAACTCAACAAGAGGCTTATCTACAACACACAAATGACTACTATACAGAATATATTCTTCCAATCACTTTATACAGATTTCAGCTTTGGTACTTCAAAAGAGCGCCACTATATCAGCCTCTTAAGAAATTGAAGAAAATGCAGAGAAGAGTAGCTCTATAGATTACAGGAGCCTTTCACATGTTATTATCATAGGAAGTTGAGGTTATAGCAGGTCTTATCTTTATTAATCTCCATCTTGTGTTGTGGCAACCATTAACCAAAATAGTCAATAGTATACAAAGTAGTCTTATGTCACAAAGAGTCTCATAGGAATCACAAGAGAACTCAACAAGAAGTCTCCAATGCATTTCTACACTATATATACTACTAGTATATAGTCTGTGCTAACAATAAATAATCTTATCTTAACAAAATCATTGAATGGCATCATCTTTGAGTAGCATCTCTTCCTAAACAATATTCAATAAACTCTCTTCTAGATAAACATTACTCCAGAAAAGCCACTTCTCATCATATGGCTACTTGTCACCTTATCTCCAAGCAATGTTTGAAGATCAAAAGTTTCATAGTTGTTAGGAACAGACCAGCCACTGAACCAGTTACGCTAAAAGTGCGCAATATCAAGCTTAGCTTTGATATCTGGCTAGTACTATATATGTACTTTATACTGTACTCCTGACAATAGTGAGCATAAACAATCATTTAAATGAAGTATTTGCATCTTTTAACAGTTTAAATAGAGAATTTTCTTCTGGTTTTTGTCTTGTAGATAATTTTATTGATTATTTTTCTTTCCATCTAGTCAACAAAAAATATGCTAATGCTAAAATCACTTACTGAAACAAACTTAAGAATATCTACAAGGATTCCTCTATTAACCAAGATACTGTTCTTATTATATCTGATATGAGTGTCAATAACAACATTACTACTTCTGTCAGAGTTCAAGATGGTGAACTCTAACTATTGTTATTTTCTGTTTCTTATTTTTCATTTTCTTTTATTTTATTTTATTTTATATTTTTGGAGACTTAGGGTGAGAGCTAATATGACATCACTGTCACACAGTCACAAATGATCACATAACAACGTCACAGTCACAGTCACATGTCACATGTCACATTGGAAAAGCATAGAAGGTTCTGAAAGAATAATGTCATATAGCATGATTAAACATATGCTAACCTTAAGGCAAATACATGGCTGTTTAGGGTAGGCTAGAAGTAGAGTAGCATGGACCATGGGTTTTGGTATATAAGGTAGACAATCCTGTACAGAGTTCTCTATCGAGTTTTCTTATGTAAACCCTATACAAGGTTTCTTTTCTTGATCCACTCTAAGATCTTGAGATTGTAACAACTTCAGTTTCACATATACAAAGAGAATATGAAATCATTGCCAAAACCATTCATCATACTATAAATATTTTGTCAACCAAAGCTAAACTTTTTGCTATTAGATATGATGTTAGTTAAGCATCTCAAATGCCATTTATGTAGCTAAGTATATCTTCAACACATCCATTCATTCTCACCAATTACACACTATTACCATATCCAGCAATCTGAAAAAGTTCTTAAACAAGAATAATAATGTCAAGACCATAGGAAGTGGACTTTGTTTCTTTTTATTTTCTTTCTTATTTTTATTTTCTTTTTGATTTATTTTTCACCTTTTCTATTTTTAGAACTCTGGGGCTAGGGTTAGAAGTGATTGGTCATATCAGTTACCTCTGATGATGTGGTCACAACATTGATCACAGAACTTAAGAGAAGGGAGTAAAAGGTTCTAAAACAAAATAATGTTATACAACATGGATACCACATGTTGGCCTCATGCTTTACACATGGTCATTTAGGGTAGGGTGCACAGTAGTTAGCACAGACCATCTGTAGGAGTATATAAGGTAGACTATTTTGTAAAGAGCTCTTTATCAAGTTTTCTTGTGTTTACTCTAATACAAGAGTTTGATCTTTTACCTCACTCTAAAGGTTTAAGTTCATAACAAATAATAACTTGATTTCATTCTGGAATTGTCCTAGTGATGACAAATGACCTCCTTATTTACTAGTTGATAAAGAATCAAAATATCACAAGATAAAATCTATTTTACCCAGCAAAAATTAGAAAGTCAGTAAAAAAGATAAATGTGGTTTTATTATCAAGAAGTGACAAATGTATTTCCAAGCATCTAACTACAAAGAAAAACATTTCCTAGAACTAAACAATGACAATAATCAACCTACTTATTTTAAAGGTAGTGTTTAGCTAAAATATTTTGGTTTCTCTAATTTATTGAGTATATGCATTAACAAACTGATTATAAATCATGCTCCCATTAGTGAATCTAAGCTAAGGTTTCTCCCCAATAAGCCTTTTACATATCTATTGTTGTGGCAACTACTAGTTAAAGAAGACTAATAGTACACTATGTAAACTTATAGGCAAAGTATCTCATGAGAATTACAAGAGAACTTAACAAGGAGTCCCCAATATATTTCTATCTATTTTTCTTAATTTAATATTTCTTTTTTTTGATTTTTCTTTTCTTTTTCTCTTTATTTTATTTTGATAATGCAGAGGCATGTGACTGCAGTCACATGACATGTTACATGATGTGATGTCATAAGCCTAGACTCTGGGAGAAAGGACTAGAAGGATAATGTTAGGGTATATATATATAACATGATGTCCTTATGAAAGACATAATATTGATACATGGTAAAAGCATGGACTACACATAGACATTAGGGTAGGGCTATTTATCATTAGCATAGACTATGAGAACTTTGTATAAATAGTATAGGAATACAACAGGGACTCCTTATTGAGTTCTCTTGTAATCTCCATAATTGTCAAGATCGTTGACGGTGGACTTTATGTTATTTTTCCGTTTCATTTTTATTTTACTTTTATTTTACTTTTCTTTTACTTTTCTTTTAATTTTCTATTTTTAGAACAACTCGGGTTAGGGGT
>Ga0157364_1002368_pt1 | contig 17445 bp, 4 predicted proteins | sample AttsexASBM2_FD_111476 | JGI IMG/M metagenome (GOLD analysis project Ga0157364, IMG submission 111476) | Fungus gardens microbial communities from leaf cutter ant in Ribeirão Preto, State of São Paulo, Brazil - Atta sexdens ASBM2 | ecosystem: Host-associated > Fungi > Mycelium > Unclassified ... | reverse complement strand
GTGGCATTAGAAAAATTACATGAGATAGATAGGCTAACCAGTAAGTTGCAAAAGGATTCGCAAAATCTAATAGAACTACAATCGAGATTGATAGATTCGCCAAAACGAAATCAGTACGCGTCCGAAACCGAGGCTAAACTAGCTGAGGAAGCAAGCAGCATAGACGAACAGCTGAGAAAGATTTACGCGGAAACTGACGTGGATAGCTGGACTTTTTCCAAAAGTCCCAGCTCCACAGGCAGATCGATCTCCAGAGTCAGCACTGACAGTGGATTGGCCACCGATGGCGACTTTACAACGAGATCTATATCGCCAAGACTGACCTCTACGTCCAGGAGTAATTTAGACTCCATTTCGACTACTTATACCCCGCCTAGATTAGGATATACATCGGCCATACTAGAAAAGAGTCCAGAACCCGTGATTCAGTTGCCGATCGATGTTGGTAGCTTTGCGAAGGGATACGCAGAGAACAAGGAACTGACAGATCTGATGGCGGAAAGCTTCGCGACCGCCGTCACTTGCGCCTCGCCCAACATTTACAGCACAACCACCGAAAAAGTATCGTCACCCACTTTATCGGCCGGCAGCGTACACAGTGTTCACAGTGTCCAGGGTCTCCGCACCAGACAGGACGGGTACTTTGGCAGCGCAGCTCGACTCAATCTTGAATTCCAGGAAAGTCGTACACCACCTAGTCCATCGCCTAGCTCACCACCTCCGCCAGCGCCGCGAGACACCACCGAAACCTTCCTCATGCCCGGCACAGAACAAAGAGAACCAGAAACGAAGAGGTCTCAGAGCCCGAGTTTCTTGCGAAACGCGGAAAAGTTGGTCTCTATGGAACAAGGTCGTCTCAGTCCCCGTCAGTCGCCGAAATCACCACGAGTCTCGCCGAAACATGCGGTTAAATCTAGCAATGCCGTTAACATAGTCACAGTTAAGTCCGATTCCGGTCTGTCCTCTATGAGCGGTTGGAGCAGCTTAGACAAGTCGCCATGTTCTCCGAAGAGCTCCATCGCTAAAATGTTGACTTCTTATTCGGTGGATCACACTCGTACGAGTAGTCTTATACCCAGTACACAGCCCGCCAGAACATCCAGTCCGATACCGCCGCTTCCAGAGACGACCATTACCACTACTATCACACAGGAACCTCTTTATGACACTCCCGAAGGTAGAGACGCCTTTGCGAGCACCATGACAACCACGTCTAGTCATCCTTATACAACAACAATGAATCACTTGTCGGCTTATACAACCGTCAGCAAGTCGCCGGTCAAAGAAGATTATACTTTTGTGCCACCGCCAGCTCCGGGTGTAACTACCACTTGTCAAAGTCCCAAAAAACGCAGTCGTCAGCAGAGCTTACAACATACTTACGCAACGTCCTCCAGTACAAGTGCGGATTATATTTACAGATCGGAACAACCGGCTATTTACTCCGTGGCCGGTAGTAATCGACAGCAAGCCATTACGAGTGTTTATACAAGCGGTGCTGGAAGTTACGGGCCCAAAACTACTACCTCGGCTTATTACTCTTCTTCCGAATCAATGGATCATCAATATACCAATTATCAGGACAGTTACGGCACTCTTCAGTATATGGAGACGAACGCTATAATGGCTCATGGGAAGAAGCCAATACGTGGAAGCTCTTTTACGGATGGTATGACGAATCATGAAGGGTACAAAGCAGCGATGTATCGCACGATGTTCCCCACTGGCAACATTACAGATGCTCTCTCGTACTATCCGACTAGTGTGACTAATCTGCCGCGTACAGAAACAAACGAGAGTTCATCGTGGCTGAATTCTATGGAGGAGCAGATACCTCACGATTCAACATCCTCCAGCATCAGGTCTTTAACTTCCGACGGGAGCTACGCTCAAAGTCCGTACACAGATCGAAGATATCCCCAGCCGCCGGCCTATCAAACGCATTCGGCATATCAACAGCATCACATTTATGCGAATCAGAATTATCCACAAGCTTATCAGCAACAGTATCAGCCATATAGTCAGCGACTGAGTAGCGCCGAGAGCGCACAACTCGCGGACGGTTATCAAAGACAATGGCAAAGGGAACATCAGTACATTCAAGATCATGAGAGTGGAAGAATATCTATGGAGCAACAACAGACACAGCAAAGCGAATATTACGACGCTTCGAGTGTAATAGTTTCGCAATCTGGATACATCAGTATCGCCTCGAATTTGAAAGATCATGAGATCGATAATAGTAAGTTATCGAAGAAAATTAGAAGAGGTTCTTCGCTGAAGAACGCAATGAGTTCTATGAGCAATTGGCTGCCCGATTTACACCTCACCAAACGTCACAGAAGTCAATCATTACCAGGTGGTGTCAGAAGAGAAGATTTAGATGTGCAAGAAGCTCAGCAGCAAAGATTGCCTGGTGAAATGACAGGCAGAGGTCGAGGCAGAGCTCAAACGGCCAGAAAAAAGAAAAAACATACACTGGTTTCCACGGTCTCCGGCATTCTCCAGAAGGCCAAGCGTCGCAGTCATCAGTCGCAATCTTTATCCGATCCGGAACAGTCTGAAACAGAATGGAGTAGTGGTCGGCAAAGCGGTCTTTCGGAAGATGAGGATAGCGTCATATCTGATATCGTTCAAGAACCACCTTTCTTTGCCAAAGTAAAAACTGCGAGCACGAAAAGAAAGCAGCCGCCTCCGATGCCACCGCAGATGATAGCTCAACAACAACAACAACAAGTGCAGATTCAAGCGCAGCAAAAGGAATATATGCAACAGCAGCAACAACTTCAGCAACAACAAGCACAATTGCAACAACTTCAGCAACAACAGGCGCTTCAACAACAGCAGCAAGCTCTCCAACAGCAGATTCAACAGCACCAAGAGCAATTGCATCAACAGGCTCTTCAGGATACGTGGGCCAAAGAGAAAGAAAATCAAAGAAAAATGGAAATTAATGAATATGAAACGAACGGCGATCAGACGGCTTTGCTCGAAGAAGAAGCTTCTGGTAAGAGTACCGGTTCGGGATCCGGTGGATCGTCGATCTTTCAAACTGTTGGCGATATTAAGAGATCAACAGGCAGTTCGGATGAGGCTCCCAATGAGAAGGCACCAAAATTACCTCCGGTTACCTTGATTGGTGGCTCGAGCATGGAATTCGCTGTGTCACGAGCGCTCGGCAAATATCGCCAACGACAATCCTCGACAGTGTCCGATGAACAATTGATCACTGACGAGAATAACGAAAAGAAACCAACCGAAGAGGGTCCAACGCAAACTTTGGAAACAAGTTTTGAATATCCGGAGGATGTATCAGAAAAAAGCGAGAAGAGCGAGAAGTCTGGCAGCGCAAAATTACCAGAATTGGTTACCAGTTTATCAGAAGAAGCTCCGCCATCAGAGGGCAGTCCGTCGGCATCCATAAGAGGTTACAATACTACAGGAGGAACTCGATTTCTACCTCGCCATCTGCAATCTCTAGAAATTCCTTGGACTGGTTCGCGACCTGGTGAACCTGATGAGGATAATCGTAGCACTCATTCATACAGGAGCACATCGAGAGTGTCTTCAAGACGGCAAAGTACAGAAGATTCTATTGATTCAGAAGACGAATGGTACTGTTACGAATTAAGAAAACTTGAAGAGCTAGAGAGACAATCCGAAATGGAGATGACCGAAGCATTGATCGAGGAACCTGAAGACGAAGTTTACCAGCCGGACGAAACGGTAAAAGAGAAGATGTCGTTTGTATTGAAGGAGCTTAAGCTCAAAGCCATCACGAAACCAAAGGATCAGAGAAAAGAAGGTAGGGAAGAATCACGAGGCAGAATGAATGGTACAATCATCAAAGAGCATCGCTTCGAAGAAAACGAAAGCAGATATCGTGACGAAAAGCCTATTCCTAAGCGAAAATCTGCAGAAAGTGTGGAAGCTGTATTCGCCAGGGTGACCGATTACCATACATGGGCGCACGAGTTAGAAGCTAAGAAGGAGAAACCTCCGCCATCCACGGAAGAAGGTTCCTCCGGCGAGACATCCGGTCCGGACAGTCCCGGACAGTCAATGGACGAGGAAGAGGAAGAAGAGCTGCCGAAGGATCTCGAAGAGCAGCAATCACGACGAAGTTCCAACGGTTCGACGCTACGTCACAGCGAGAAGATGCCACAGGGCTCGGATTCTTTATCTCGCGAAGGTAGCGTAAGTGTACCACCTAGCGAAGTGTCGGTCAGCATCCCGGGAGCTTGGGATTCTGAAAGCACTGTCCTTGAAGGCCTCGAGCGCGATGGAGCCGGTAGCGCCGAGACAGCTACAACGGCGACCTTGAGTCTACCGAAGATCAAGATCGACTCCTCGTCCTGCGGAAGCTCGGACACGACATTGAAGGAGGGCCAGGTGAGTCCTGGCCCGCCCGGGTCCAAGTGGAAGCTGCTCAAGGCCTTGAAGGAACGTAAGGCCGAGGAGAAGCTCAAGGAGGTCGAAGAGGCCTCTAAGGAGAACGCTATCTCTCAGGGACCCACGGCAGTGAGTATCATGATCAAGTGAGGACACGAAAACTTCTGTAAAGCGTACTCGAGATTCGGAGGTTGGGTGAAATTATGAATCGCTTTTACCACGTTTCGTGTCATTTTTGCGATTGGCAATAATATTCTAACATTTTTTTATTGGATGGATATCTCGCAATATCTTCCGATACTGATATCCAATTATTATCAAGTTCGAATGAAATTTATCTCAACGACGGTACTTACAAATGTTGAAAAAAAACTAGGCGTTTTACCTTTAGTGCTTTGAAACTGTGGCCATTTTGGCAACTGACGTAAAATTCTTGGCGAACAATTGATTCCCCGCGTGCTTCGAATTCATGATGCAGCTCACATACATTTCGAATGTCGAGTACGCGGATACGTCGACTGACTTGTAAAATGGGTGAGATACTTGCGAATTTAACAATATTTGGCGTTAAAGTTAAGATCGTGCCACTAAGTGACACGTAATACTTAGTCAATGTTGCGAGCGAAAAAGGAAGTCAAGCTTTGCCGTCAAAGAGAGCGACGACAATTTTACTCGCTCTCTTTCACTAAGGTTGTTAAGAGACCGAGAGCCTCTGAGATGGTTGTGTGAGATACATGTTACAAACGGTACTAGTCAATTTAAGTGTAACACCACTAACGCTTGATCAAGCAATATTTCTAAGAGGCGAGGAAAACGCCGCGTCGTTAACGATCGATTTATTGTGATCGATGATGATTGATCTCGAGATCCCATGCGGGCGGCGCATGGTCACCGGGAAGCTCATTTAATAAGCATTTTAGACGTAATTAGATAGTGCTTTATTCGTAGATACGCTTTAAGCTAGTAACTATTATCATTAGAATCTACTGCTGTGTCTGAGCGACGCGGACAAGTGTTGTGAAAATATGCCTGCGAAAAATGCGATACAATTGTTCACAAAAAAATATTTTGCTTCGACAAATTATTCTTATCTCACCTGTTATTTTCGATATTCACATTCGACATACATTTTCCTTATCGTCCTTTATTTTCACTCGCACATCCTCATTGTCAAATATTGTACGAAGTACAAGCGCCATTGTTCGCGTCGAACGTTACCTGAGAATCGCAGAGGGCATAACGATAAGTCACATTATAGCGATAAGAATGCACGTCGCGCAGACACTGTGGAAAATTGCATTTCGTAAAACATCGAAATCCATCGCTCCCGTAAACGCCTATAAGGACACGTACCGGAAACGCTCGAGTGCACCGCACGCAAGTCGTTCATTGTGCAAAGAAAGAGAGAGAGAAGAAAATAGATGTAAAACGATCCCAAGTGGAAATTGCGACGGCGAATGGTTCAGCATTTCCGTGATCTGTAAAGAGCTGCGGCAAAACACATGATACATGTTTAAGAGAAGTAACTTAAGAATTCAGTGAAGAAAGACAACAGGTTTTTAAAGGCGCGGTTATTTAAGGCGCGATAAAATAATTCGAGACGAGTGAGAGAAATCCAACGACGACCGGTCGCTGGTATAAATAAATACATTTCGCATGATTCCCAATAAACACGCGTGGACAATAAACACGCGGTATATACGAAAGATCATTCCTTTGCGATATTCATAGTTGAATCTTATACTCAGGATTATCTGAAGTGCGATCTTAAAATCCCGTGTAGAGTCACGATAAGATGATTGTGTGTGAATTTTATATCGCAATTATAAATCCATATAACATTAAGATCGCACACGTAACACGGTCTTGAATATAATATGAAACTACAAATACCGAATTCTTAGTTCCTGACATCATAGAATATTGCATCCATATCCATCACTGTTACAGTTACACATATTCTCTTATAACTTACACGAAGTCGAAGTATGTAGAGTCAATTTTGCAACGTTTCCGATCAGTAAGAACGATTGCCCGAGGCACCTTTTACTTAACATCGCGTTTTTGGATCAAGTTAAGTAGATGGGCTATCAATTGTGATCGATAATGATAACCGGTTAACAAACGTTTTGAGTATCCGTCATATAAATACAGGGACTTCCAAAATCGATGACGCTTATCGTTGCCCCCGATATTAATGTCAGCCTGGATACGCACATGTTTAGTAGCAACGATATATTCCGCGGGACGATACATCCCATTCAATCGTGCGTGAATGCAGAAAAATCGATACCTCGCGTACCTCTCGTAACTCGCGCCGTCGTGTGAGAGACAGTATTACGCCGACAATATCTCCACAGCTTGTACTTCTTACATTTTCTACACGTTCCATCGCGAAGCGAGCCAACGTCGGGAATTTTCTCCCGTGGATTTCCTTCCGAGACAGGAGCGTCTCCTTAAAAAAAATAAATAAATAAATAAATTCGAGTTGAGTCCCTCCGATGATCTTCGTGCCGACTGCAGCAGATATATTCACACATTCGTGAAAAACGTGACACGAAAACGCGCGTGTCACGTCGGAGAAAGTTCGCCGTGTATATACGGTGCATGCGCAAAATTTTTCTAACTGTCGTCAATACGTCGCGGTGCAGCTACGATAAGATGGAAAACAACACAAGACTAATGATCGTTGTACGTCGCATAGAGAGTAATAATTATTATACATTATACAGTGGTAGAATAATAGAACTATATCGTGACGGCGACATGCCGTTTGTGTACATCGAACGACTTGTGTTGACCTAACGACCTAACCTAGGTTCGAAATTTATCTTATTGCACGCCAAGTTGCAATAGTAAGTTATAAATGATTCAAACATTAAGATAGTGTATTACTTTAATAAAATCTACATTTAGTTTTTATTAAATTTCGGACAAGGGAACGCTGAGAAAAATATATCTGGATTAAATAGTAATTCTGATGAAAAGTAGACTCAGAATTTTTTAATTAAATCTGCTAGAATTCTAGTTGAGATACAAATTCTGATTGATATAATTATTCTGATAAAAATAAGAATTCTAGTAGATTTTACTAGAAGTATTGTATCAGAATTCCAGTTATCTCAAATAGCATTCTAATAAATTTAACTAATAAATTCTGATTCGTGCGAACTAGAAATTTTTTTCAATGAATACTCGAATTTATGTTTTATGTTATTATTAAATAAATCGAAGGTGGATACAAACGACATGGAGTACTATTACAAATCGATTAGTAGCTTGCAGAAATAAGCATTTTTCCTTGTTATTGTTAACAGACGTGCATACTACTCCGTACGATCGATCGCATTGCGTACGCACCGATAGCTATTCGTTTTGCATAAAGAACGATTCGTAATGATCGAATGAATGAACTACGTGGGTACGCGTGCGAAAGACATATACATTACACACATACACCCACGTCCGATACATATGCTTCCGTATCTAAAGACTTACAGCCGTATAGTACTGTACTTAAGCTAGGGAATATTATCCTGCGTAATTTCTCGATGTGTTGTGTTAGAATTAGGTGACTGGGGCAGTACCTGTACGAAGAATGTGTAGAGACGCTGGTTTCGATACTGACACATTTCATCAGATAGGAGTAAGAGGAAGGAATTATTGAGAAAGGGGTATCAAGAGAAATGAATAAAAACACAAAATTTTTACGAGAGCGAATGTAAAGATGAATATCGCAAGCGCTATCAAAGTTTCGCCAGCGGCGCTCGTAAAATTCACATAATGCTAAAAACTTTTAATAAACTACTAAGAATTATTTTGGGATACTTTATGTAATAAAGTTTTACCTTTAGGGGAATCACAAATTTTGCACATTATTTCTTAAAGTGGATAGCACCGAAACCGGCGTCGCCGGTGAAAGAGTCAATAATATTGCAGAATAAGATTTTGGAAGTGCTGTCCTAAGAGAAGATGAGGAAATGAGAAAGGCGCATTAGGAACGGAGGAAGATACCTCTGAGATAATCCGTCATGGATGTATAAGTGATAAGAAACCGGCAACTCTTTCGAAATTAATATGTCGTTGAGCCTTGCACGCTGATTACGATAAGAATAAAAGCAAGCTCCGCAATTGCATAAAAAAAATTTCACTTTCGCTCATCTTGATAAGTGCTCTGGCAATATATATCATAAACATAAAATTATTTTAAAATTCTTGAACTCATTTCTAGCATCTCTTAAAAAAAAAGGTAAGAAAAACCTTCAGAAGCAAATTTTATATTCACATTTGGTAATTGCAATTATTTTCTCTGTATATTGGAGATCAATTGTAATTAACTCGCTGCGTAACAAAACAGATACACACATTTTCTTCCTTTATGCCATTTTCCTTCCATGAAGAAATTATAATTTTTTTTTCACATTTATTTATTTATAATTCATGGTCCGATTATTTCACTGTCATTGAATGAACATTTTTAACTAGGCAGTAAAACAAAATACAAATGCCATCATTTATCAGCAGAAATTGAAGGAAAAGTGTCGCTTGTTAATTACAGCGTGTTAAGGAAAGATTGGTTTTATATAAAGTCGAGTTTTATATAAAATGCGTCCTTATATAAAATGGTGGACACTTTTTCCACAACTTTGTTACCGCGGAACTTATCAAGAGAAACAAAAATTTAAGTGGCTTACTATTCGACAAATTTATGTAACGAAAGAATATCGAACAACATAATCTCTCTTGTTTGCATAGCGCTACCTACAAACATACCGCACGGATAAGCCATTGTTTCGCACAATGCACCTTAATTATGTAGCTTCCTTAATCATTCTAGTTTCTATCAACGACCAGAAAGGACGTCAGACTGCTAATTAATGATTACTATACACGCATATTAATAAGATATTTTGCAGGTGTTGCGCTTGTACGGTCACAAAATGACGTTAATTTTTTACAGCGTCTAAGTAAGCTGCTTGTATTGTATTCTTCTCTTGTTGTATTTTGTATTCATTTCTTAGATTAATTCTTTTTTGCAAATTTAACTCACCATGAGCTTTGAATTATTTAATTAATGTTAGATTTTGAAATAAATGATCTCTCTCTCTATTATAGAATTTTGCAAATTTCTGTTTTTTTATTTTCTGAACGTCCGTCGTAAGTCACTTGTTAAAATTGCCACGTTTTTGCGCCAACAAACATTTCAATAGAATTCCCATTTTATCAAATGTTTAATTCGGATTTCCACAAATTGCGACAATCCGATTCGAGAGTAGCTCGGCGATAAAATCATGCTGAGAATAACGAGAAAAAGAAGGTAGGAGAAAGGGGAGCCTCTAAGGAGCGAGAGTGAAATACTTTTTTAATTGAATGATCTGTCGATGCAAAGGATTTTAATTGGACAAGCTGCGCCGAGCGGAGCGAGTCTTCGAGAAAAGAAAATCGAGCGGCTGGCTCCTCGACGTTCCGTGAATAGTCTTCGACGATAAACGAACGACTCGACTGACGCAACGCAATTGGTCCATGGATTCGTGTTAGCGCATAAATCAATTATCGCATCGCGTATTATCTGTCTAGGTTGTTGACGAAAGGGCCGATCGATTGATCGAATACTGACGTCGAGTTCTCGTCAGTCGTGTCGCGAATTTTTCCCGAAGAGATTGGCAGCGATACGAGGCCAATATACGACAAGACCAATTCTCTACCGTTTCTCACTTTTATATGAGCGTAATGCGAAAGGAGCGAATACTACCGCGTCCGCGTCGAGATAAGTAATATACTAGACGCCTAGTAATGGTCATTAATAATTGTATATGTAAACTGTCGTGGTACCACTATATGTGTCTAATACACGCTCGTAATCGTCTTCTCGTCGAGTTATTGCTCGAACATGGTGCGGCCGATTTTTTCTTGGCTCTCTCAAACACTCACGTCTCATATACCAAAGATATCATCATAATTCTTCGATACATTCTTCACTATTACATGTCTCACATACACACACGCCTAATTTATTCATATAAATATACATCAAGGTATATACATACATACATATATATTACTAGCCTACGCGGTAGATTTGTGTCAATTAATACTATAACAACATGTTTAGTCGTGTTTTTTCAGCGGGGCAAGCGATAAAACGTAGCGTATAAGCTTTCGTGTGATAATCGAGACAATGGAAAATATACAGATGGGAAACTAAACGTAGCTCACAGCATCTCACAAGCTCACATTCTAAAAAGATCCATTTCATTTTTTTTTTGATGTTCAATGAGACTATTGTCAAAGGCGACGTTAAAAAAAGTAAGTTTCTAATTTTACATGGAAATTAGTCGTCAGACGTCAGATTACAACATAATGAAACTTTGATTAAATCTTGACAAAAATTTTCGTTTCCAAAAAATATTTTTTTTGCGACAAAATTGAAATAAATACACAAAACGTTATTCAATTCTTGTCTGTTTTATTTATAAATTTGTTTAGATAATTTTTGATTTGTTTTTCTATCAGCAATTCCTCATATTTTTCCATATTTTTGCGCTATGCAATTGGCAGCATGGATTAATTTTAATTGATCTGTCTGGCAATCCTGCCAGGAGCAAACTTGCCATTTTTTCGATATATCGACAGGGCGACCTAGTACGATCTGCTATAGAGGAACTAGCTGAGGTAATAGAATGATCGATTACATAGATCCAATGTCCCGCCTGTGCGCTCGCGTGACGTTCAATTTTAAGATAATTCTTTTAAAAACTGTCAAGTAAGTATGACGCATATCGTTTTCTCAAAGTTCCCGGCTACGAGGCAAAAGAGCAATTTGATACTTACACTCCGATAGATTTATTTTATATTTAATGATGCAAAAGTTTACTTGCAGCTATTAAAACGTAACAAAGTTCATTAGGATGCAATTAAGATTCATTAACAGTTACTTCAGATAAAAGATGTTTCAATGCCGGAGAAAGTTTTGAAGAGAGGCTTCATATTTGATAAATCTAATGGTCTTTTTTTACGTGAGAGGAAAATTTATTTTGTTGCCACGGTAATAAATACGTGGTCGTACTGTGAAAGGAAATAAAAAATGGCATGACGCATGCCGAGAGGGTCACACCTGGGTTCTTTAAGAGAATAAATTCGTGGCCCATAAGGGCGATAATTTTGTGAAATATATCTCGTAAAAAGGATAGCGCGAAGAACGATGGCACGTATAAACAAAAAGGCGACGCCTTTCTTTCGTGTATTCGTAGAGAAATAGGGGATGTTGAAAAAAATATAAATTGTTTGTGCAATTGAATGACATTAACAAATATACTTGTTGACGTGTTTCGGTCTTGTCAAGATTTATCCAATATATTCCTTCATTCACTGGGAAAGTGTAATAAGATCGACGAGTAACTGTCATTTAGCATCTCTAACTGGAAGTTACTCCATCCTGGAAGTTACACGCGCGTTACGACTTCAGTGCATTCAACTTAGTTAATCCATTAGTCACGCCGAATGGAGAACTCCAGCCCTGATATATCGCGGAAGAGTCACATTATTCAAAGTGCACATCGAAAGGATTCGAAACTATAAAGTACAGGAGATTTTACGACACATTATGGAAGATCGGATTTGAAATTGCACATAAACTTGAGAATGTAACTAGTAACAAAAGCACCTATAAAAATTCACTTCCACTCGATTATATTAGGAAAATAGAATATTAGGAAAATAGAATATAAACAGGCTAAGACTCAATTCACTCCCGGAACTCTCGAATTAATTCGCCAGTCACGTAGCTTACTTCTAGCTCATCTTCTAATAATAATGACAGCGTTTGGCTTAAGGAGAATGACTAGAATTACGTCTGACGACTAATCGTATCCTTACTTTTATGGCCATCTTGCAATTCATTGCGGGCAAACCATTCGTGAATAATTATCTTGAATCCACAGTAAAATTACAGCGTCAAAATTACACGGAACATTAAACGCGCGACGCGAAATGGAGGCCATAAAGAGTGCCGTGTCACGCAGACACAGGAATCAGTGTCTTTCAAACGTTGTGCAACGATTATATAGACTTGATATAATAGGCGCGAACAAATTGTTGAGCGCGTAAAAAGATTTTATGACCCAAGATTTACATAAGGTGAATTTTCTAGGTTCTTTTTTCTCTCTCACGTGAAATATATCTCTGTGTTCTTACGTGTGTTCAGACAGCGCCGCCCTGGTTACACAGGCGGTAGGGTATCCCAGATACATATCCCGTAATTAAGATTATTGATGCAACAGTAAAGGTGCTTACGACGCAACGGATACGGACTATAACGATAATTTACGACGGGTGAATCAGGTATTATACGTATACGTATCCACATGCGGAAGCGGAAGTTTAAGATAAATCGCGGTGAGCTGTGGGATGATTAGGCGAACATGGGATTAGGTTGCCACGCAGCCCAGGTCTACAACTTGGCCGCTAGCACAGTTAGGCGCACACCATGCTACTATCGTCACACATACAGCTCGACATATCATTCGCAGAAATCGCATATGCATTATCCCTACATGTACATGGTGTCCATGTTACCACGAAGTTACACACACACACACACACACATCAGGCTAATGCCTCTGGTTACCTGCGGCCATTCCCAGTTTTAGATTAACGTCGCAACACTTGCGGGAAATTTACTCATGTATCACATCACGGAAGGAATTGGCTAATTTAATTGATCGAATGTTATCGATTGTTTTTGAAATTCGGAGCTTTTTCAGAGAAATCTAGTCTCTATTAAAGCTATTTTCCATTACACAAAATCAGTTGTGTGTTCGTAATTATATTAATTACCTTGTACACTTTAATGACATAATTATAATTATTCATGATAATGCGTACATATTTATATATACCATATAAATCACGGCTATTCTCATACATATCGTAACGAATTCGGAATTTCGTCTTCGTAAAATTCCATTGTTTCAGCTCCTATAAGTTTACAGCTTCCAATATTTTTTTACGCTTATATTTATCCGCGTACTCAGCAGATTAATGATAATACCTGGACAGTGCAGAATAAGCTTTTATGCAAAAGCACATACATATCACATGCATACGTAAATGGTATATGGATATTTCCTGGGCTTCTTTCTAGGGCTGTATTAGCTTTTCCATAGCTCGTCCCATTTCCATTCTTGTTAATGCATGCACTTCCGTATATAGGTATGTGACAATCGGATCTATTCCTTTCCCGAATATGGACCCGCGGGAAATCTATTCCAACGACTTGTAACTTTTACGTATGGCGACTGTACAATCAACTTCCAATCGCGATGTTTTCTCTCTTCGAAAGTTGCATAAAAGTTTTGTATGGATATAAATATTTTTGTTCGCTAATGGTCGTTACCCTTGAATACATAAATAAACGTTATCACCGAAACTTTTACGTAGAAGCGAAAGAATCGTGTTTCTCACGCGATACATTTTATTCCCATTAAGTTCAATAATTACACAGCACGTCGAAATTCTGAAGTATTATCATCATAAATCATCACACACGATATGTGTATTACGCCGAAGTGATTTTCATAAATATACGTATCTCATAAATCGCACATGTCATGTATTACATATCACGCATTAGATATAAATCTTTCCTAGAGTATCTCGTGTAATGAGCTCCTAATTAATTGATGGCGTTACAAGTGGATGATAAGTGGAAACGAAAGAAGAATTATTGCAATATTATGACTGACAGTATTTAATAATCCATTTCCAGCTAATCAGTCTACTGGTAAGAATAATTTGCACAAATTGATAAAAGGAAAGTTTCTCTTTTATAAATATTTTTTTATAAAGTACATACACGTTGGCCGCAGGTAAAATCCAGAACACAGGGCACAGAACAGAGAGCTTTATCGTGAATATGTCTTCTCGTCGAGACAAGACGACGGCGAAGTTTCGCATAAATTTTTCCGCGACCCCGATCCGATTCGATGCCAAGGAATAATTTGCTCGCAAAAATAGTGTGATCTGACTTTCAGCCAGTAGTCGAGATACTCGACGTCGCGCAGTCCACTGAAAGAATCATTCGAACGTAACTACAATCTCTGATATCTCTTCGCGTGTTATAAAGTCTCGACGAGTGGGCACTTTAAATCGCACCTGCATATCACCGATATCGTTTCATTAAATGTCATATCATTAACAAGCGGGGCGAGCGCGTTCGCACTCACCCCTTCTCGATCGATGTAGTACAGCAAAGATTTCTTAAGGCTTCTCAACTTAGCGAATAGCACCGTCAATTGACGACTAGTGTCTAAGCGAATTAAAGCAAAATACATTGTTAAGGCCTAATAGATAAAAGAAAAACTTGTTAGAGTGTAATGAGTAACACAGATACAGATAACACATACAGACGCATTTAAATACGCGCATTGAGAGATAAACTTTTGATATTTGTAACTACTATAATTATGATTATTACTACTATAATATTGATAATAATAATTACATTTATAGTTATATAAGAGATATATATAATTAGCAACTGAAAATAATTACAAATTACAGTTATTGTTACCATAAATGGTTTCAATTAATATAACTGAGCTATAATTATTTCAATTGTCAACTATATATATATTTTGATAGGTCCATACATACATTTATTATTACTAACATTATAGTAATAATCATAATTATAGCAACGTGCAAAAAGAATGTTTTTCTCAGTGCAGTTAGGTTTTCGTTATTAATTGTGTGTAAACGCTTGCCAGAATTATATTCGCGAAGCGATACTATATTCTGTATAGATATATTCTGTATAGATATATATCTACTTTTTTGAGTTGTATGTATGTTTCCTTGTCTTTGAGCGCGTCTCTGTTTATATATATATATATATTTTTTTTATATTATTTATCGATCATTCAATTTATCGGGAATAAATTAATTCCGGTACTGCATGAATTCCCGCATGTTAACAAAAATTATGCCAGGAAATATCGGAAATGTCGTATCTTAATCTAATTTCGCTACGAGACGAAAAAACACTGAGTTGACCAGCTCTAATTAGCTGTTGCGCAGTGAAATTCATATATATTATGAATAATTAATCTGCGTATCGTTCCGCCAGCAGAAAATGTCACAAATATGTAGTATGAATTTTCGAGCCACTGATGAAACCGGTTCTGCTTTGTGGGATGATAAAAATTATTCGCGCGACCTATATTCGAAATTTTACGGTTTCATAATTATTCTTTTATTTTTATAACGTATTATTAAGGTTTATGTTACAGCATATTTTGAATTATTTCTTTTACAATTAAATCTTTATTGTTGATTAAAATTCTCATTCAACTTATTACAGATATAAGGTACTGCGATAATAAGATTTCAGCTTCATGCTTTATTTACACATTCCGACGAGACGTTCTCAAAGGCCATCATTTCGTGATTAAACGTAAAAATGAAACGAATACTATGCTCCAATGTTATCTAAGCTTTTTAAGCGATCAGAGGAAAAAAAAGGAACCCCTTTCCGCGGAACTGTTTAAAAGAAAGAGAGAACGAGGACGAGCGATAGAGTGGGAGAAAGAGAGTGAAAGAGCAAGAAGTACGAGAGTGACGAAAAATTGTAATTTGAGTAAATGATGAAGTAAAATTGAGTGCGGAAGACGTGAGAGAGAGTGTGGGAAAAAGAGACAGCGTTAAGGGACGAAATACCTGCGGCTCTAACTCTAAATACTTATTACACTTGTTATGCTATCGATAAGTTTATATTATATCTCTATATCGTGACAGAATTTACGAGGTATTGTACGTGATATTATATTTATACGGGCTGTTACACACTCTATCTCCGAAACTTCCATTTCATTGCGCGGCCGAGCGAACGTGAATAAGTACATGAAAAAGCGCAGGAGAGTAAAAAAAAAGGGGAGAAAGAAAGAAAAAAAGGACAGATATTCTCGAGAAAGCGAAGTATCTAACATGTCAGTTAATACACGTATATATATATCCCTTTCTCTTCGGCGGGAGATATCCATTAGTCCTCGAGATTTTGGCGTCTGGAGCCGAATCTTTATTAAGAGAAATTGTCACTATGATGGGAAGCACAGAGAGACGACCAAGAGAAGCTTGATTCGAGAAAGACCAATATGGAAGAGGGGTCAGGACCTCGGGGCACGAAAACCTGGACCAACAGAATTTATCGCGAGTCCACCGTGGAACTTACGAACGATCGAGCCATGAATCCAGCCAGCTGACAGACGACAAAATGCCGGTGCTTCTTCGAGGTCGCCGGCGATGGGTCGAAGGTTTGATTAACGGTGACAAGCGAGACGAGAATAGGTTCGACCTGTGTTCCGACGAACGAGAAAGGGATTAAACGGAAAGTGGTAGTCCGCGCAGTTGGATTGCGAGAAAGAGAGAGAAAGAGAAAGAGAGAGATAGGAAATAGAGAATACATTTACATCGATGTAGTCAGTAGAGTTTGGGAGAACTGCGATGCGAGGAACAATAGACGGGCGGAGAGGAGAATACTGTGAGTGCGAAATGCGGACGAAGCAATCGCAGTCGGATGCGGACGAAGGAAGTTCTGAATGTAAATCAAGTGGTCGGAGGAAAAGAGAGAAGATGAAGAAGTCGATTCTCCGCGATGGAGAAATCGCTTTTTCAAAATCATGTGCGAATGATAGCCTTCTCCCTTTCCTCCTATCTATAGCTGATGCAGGAAAGCAATTATTTGACGATATGTTTCCTCGTCTCACCCGACGATTTCCTCTGCGCTCATCTCATTCCGTTCCGTTTTTAATTTCTCCCTTAGGTCTATTGCGACAGAGCGATTTAAAGGCAGAGCATTGTGTATGCGTGCGCGCGCGGCCACGGAAATCAAAGCGAGAACTTCATCTCACAGTTTTGTAATATCCAATAGCAGCCGAGCGGTTATTTGTCGCTTACAGCGAAGAAAATGAGAATTTCCAAGATCGATCATCGCTCGTTTCATTCCGTTGTTCTTGCTCGTGTTGTCTTCCTCGCGCCATTCCGTGGTCGCGCGTTCTT
>Ga0157364_1002367_pt1 | contig 17446 bp, 9 predicted proteins | sample AttsexASBM2_FD_111476 | JGI IMG/M metagenome (GOLD analysis project Ga0157364, IMG submission 111476) | Fungus gardens microbial communities from leaf cutter ant in Ribeirão Preto, State of São Paulo, Brazil - Atta sexdens ASBM2 | ecosystem: Host-associated > Fungi > Mycelium > Unclassified ... | reverse complement strand
GGAGCAATACAGCGAGGGCTCCTTGTCGAGTTCTCTTGTAATCCCCACTCTTTACTTGATAGCCCCACTGGAGAGCTTTACTGCTTGTGAGATCATTTGTCCTTGAGTGACGAGTAATTGCTACAACAGGTATTATTGAAAGCAAATTCTGTAAGTGAAAGGAGTTCAGACCAATTGTTCTACTAGTAGTTATAATAAACTCAGAGATATCTTCTTCTGTGTGGTAGTCTAAGATAAAGTGGAAATATATATTGAGTATAATATTTAGAAAGTAGAAGAAGTTGAATACAAACTTAGATTTTCAGTCAGAAGTGACATAAGTACTTGAAAAATATATAGATAACAAATAGTTTAGCTAACTCTATAAAAGTAATAGTATTAGATATTAGGATAAAAATAGCCTGCTTAGAGAGTTAGTTGACTATAACAAAAATTGTATCAAAGCTGAAAAAGGTCAGAAGTTTCTTGATAAAGTCCATAGATATTGAGTTTTATGATTGTTCTGAGATAGAAAGTTGCTTAAGAGATCTATAGAGCTTGTAATATTAAGGCTTGGATTGCATATAGATAATACAGAATTTGCAGAATTCTTATACATCTGAGTAGATGCTAGGCCAGATATATCTATAATAGATGGGTTCTAGTATTTTGTTTGGTCTAAAGTGATCCATAAGGATGTGGTCATGATGATACTAGAGTACTCAGATATAGAGGTTATAAGCAAATGGTACATAGATTCTGTTATTGAGAAGAAGGAGACTAAAAAAGTTAGTTGACCAACTATTATGATTTAAGACTAAGTGTTTAATCAAAGAAATCTTATATTGGTTAACACAAGAGAACTCAGTAGAGTTCTTAGTACAGATGTGTCTACTTTATATATCTCTGGTATATAATCTGTACACATTTTATATCTAGTCTACTCTAAGCATTATAAGTTGTATAGATAAGAACTCTTATTGTATAACATTATTTTTTTGATGTGTCACATGATATTGTGACCATGACTGTAACCATTGTAATAGTCATATGTAATATTACACTGTTTCTCCTTTTACTAAGTCTGAAAGTAGGGAAAATAAGAAAGACTTAAATAAGAAAAAAGAAACAAGAAAAAAACAAGTCTACTATCTTTGATTCTAACACCAATGGTCTTTGGAATTGGCAAGATGTTTTACAGCAAAAATATCTTTTGCAAGTATAGATCAGATATCAAGATAGAGTCTGTCAAGATCAAGGATTGTGGCTGCACAGATAGAGAAAGAGGCTAGGATGGATACTCTCAAAGATGTTGCTAATTATTTGTGAGTAAAAACTGAATAGAATTTATGATGATTGACAGAAGCATAGTTATTATGTCCTCTTTTATAATAGATATCTCATTGTCTAGTAATAGTGTTAGACTTGGTTTTAAGTCAACTAGAGTGGAAACAGATGACAAGGTAGAACTAGAACATGTATTTGGACTATCTTGCTTGTTAACAGATAAGAAATTTAGTGGTTGAAAAATATTCAAGGTTCTTGTGATCTGTAACAATATTAATGGGAAGGGTGGAATCTTCTAAATAGTGTCACTAGATTTAGAATGCTTCAAAAATAGCAAGGAATTTCTTGTCATAGATGTTGTAGTTGAGCTCAATGAGGCTAAAAGTATGAGAATGAAAGGCTACTAGATAAATCTTGTTATCTAGAATTATGATAGATAGAATAATAGCAAAAGCATAGTTAGAAGTATCTGTTTCCACAATAAGTTGCACATTGGAGATCTAGTGTGAGAAAATACTAGTGGAAGTGAATGCCTTCTTTAGGATATTAGAAATTTCACAGCAGAAGTTGTTAAAACTCTAGAGAACATGCTTTTGGATAAGGCAAGTGAGTAAAACAACATTATATCCATAGATAAATCTATAATAGAAGTTGGTAAGTCCAAGGAAGAACTAGATATATCTTTGACTTTCCTTGGTTTGGACTAGTCTTGGATAATTTTGATTTTGGCATTGGCTATAGTGAGCCTAGAAGGAAAAAGTATTCTAGTGTTTCAGAATGAAATTCACATTTCTTAGCTTTTGTATAAAGTCCATCTTTCCATAGGCAACAGAAGACTTCTTTGATATGCTTAGTATGATTAGCCATATCATTGGAATAGATCAGAATATCATCAAGATAGATTACCACATAGACATCAAGAAGGTCAGAAAAAATGTCATTTATAAAGTGTTAGAAAATAGTAGAAGCATTAGTAAGATCAAAGAGCATGACAGACCATTCAAAAGATCTATAGTAGGTGTATGACGTAGTCTTCCATTTGTTGCCTTTAGTAATGTAGACTAAGTAGTAGATACAACAGAAATTTATCTTGGTGTAGATACAAGCTTTGTAAGGGGAGTTTAAGAGGTTGAAGATTAGCAGAAGTGGGTATCAATTCTTTTTGTGATGAAGTTGAAACCATAGAAGTCAACATAAAGGTAAAGTAATTTGTCTTTCTTCTTAATAGATACTCTATAAGAAGAAGTGGGCTAGATGAATCCTGTATTAAGGTTCTTATTGATAAATTTCTTAAGAACCTTCTATCTAGCAGAAAACAGGTTGTAGATAGTGGTTAATAGTGGTTAGGCATCTTATTCAAGATTGATTTGAAGGTTGTAAGAGTAATAGAGAGCAAGAACTTCAGTCTTTGCTTTACTGAATACATTCATGAATTTGTGATACTTAGATGGTATGGCAGATAAATCTACTGGATTATCCAAAGTTTGTGCTAACATTGCTGTGAGAGCTGTTGAATGGAGGGACAGGTGTAAATTTATTGAGCCTGGTAGATATAATACTCAGATAAAAGCTGGGATACTGATAATAACAATGTGAGATTACTTAAAGTAAGACCTAGAAGTCTTGGGAGTAGACTCAGAAGTCACAGGATTGGTAGGTATAAATATCCTTCAGGCTGGAGAAGGTAGTAGAATACCAGAAGATAGCTAAGATACCAACAGAAAGTTAGCTATAATACAAATAGATATGAGATTCTCCTACAAAATTGGATAAAAAATAGACTTAGATACCTAGTCAATTAACAGACTGTATTGGGTGAGCCAATTATATCCAAGAACTAGAGAGTAGGAAGAGTCAAGTAAAGTGACATAAAATTAATGATTTATCAAACAGATAAAGTCTAATAGACAGAATGGATGAGGTTGGAAAGTTATGAGCACATACAAAAGAGGAATCAGTAAAGCAGCAGATGGATCCAGAATCAACAGTAGCATAGAAGAACACTTGTCAAATATGATTTCACTCACATATGAGAAATAAGAAGAAGAATAGGATTAGCAAATATGAGTCAGAGAGAGTAGAAGTATTGAAAGATAGATTAGACTTATATTTGCACAGACAAGTTCAAGGCAACCCCTAGTCTGTGTGGAGTCTATAAAGTTGCACATTAGTTTTTTGATTTCTCAAAAAAGATATTTCCTTGCATAAAATAGATAACTTTAGCTTTTCTGGCCTTTACATTACCAGGGGACAGAATAGTTTGGTGCTTGTTATAGTCACCAATCTTGTGGTCACTGATGTTGTGGCAACCACTAATCACAAAGACTAATGCTAACACAAGAAGTAAATCTCTTAGTAGGATATCATTGTGGAAATCATAAGAGACCTCGACAAGGAGTCTCTGCTGCATTCCTATACTATTTATACAAAAGTCTTATGGTCCATACTAACATTAAATAACTCTACCCTAATGTCCATGCATTGTCTATACTTCTATCATACCTTACTTTCATGTCTTCCATAAGAACATTATGTTGTATACATATATCCTGATGTTATCCTTCTAGCCCCTTCTCCCAAAGTCTGGGCCTATGACCTCACATCATGTGATAATATGTCATGTGACTGCAGTCACATACCTCTTCATCATCAAAAGAAAAAAAAAAGTTAAAAGAAATATTAAATCAAGAAAAATATATAAAGAAAAAGAAAAATGTTAGTATCTAAGTACACCATAACAACTGAGACTATAGTAGAGACACAGGTTATTATCCATGTGTCTTTTCTTCTTTTCACTCATTTACATAAGAGAACTCAATAGAGTTCCAAGTATAAAGTATCTATTTTATATATACTGGGCTGATGGCCTATGCTATACTAAATCTAGCCTACTCTAAAAAGTATGTGTTATCTATAAGATTAACATGTAGTAAACATGTTGTATAATGTCATTGTTCCAGAATCTTCTATATCTTTCTGTGTAATGTATAATCATATGATTATGACCATTTGTTAGTGTCCAAGCATACCATAACAAGTTTGTTAATAAAGTAACTCTAATCTTAGAGCTAGTCATTGAAGATCTCTTGCTCTTTCTAATTAAGTTCTATTTCAAACTAGTCTTATATTATACTAGTGAGATAGGTTATTGTGAAGTTGATATTTTGTTGTGGCAACTACTAGTCAAAGCAACCAATAAACCACTAGAGCAAACTTAAGAGTTAAGTATCTCATAGTGATTACAAAAGAACTCAACAAGGAGTCTCTGATAAATTGCTACTCTATTTATATAATATATACATAGTTCATGCTAACAAGAAATTGCCTTGAAGTCCATGTGTCATCTATAAGTATATTATGTGTATACCATGAGATAAACATACCATTAACATGCTTCTTGACATCATTCTTCTAGCTCCTTCTTCTAGAATCTAGGCTTATGATCTTAAATTATGTGATATTTCATGTGACTGCAGTCACATGCCTCTTCATTGTTCAAGAAAAAGAAAATCAAAATCAAAAGAAAAGAAATATTAAATCAAGAAAAATAGATAAAAATAAAATAAAAATATTAGTGTCTTAGCATACCATAACATCTTTACAATATCAGATGTTAATTGTGCTGGGCTGGCATGAAAGTATAAGTGACATTAAAACAAAAAGTAGTTTAGTTTGTTTAGATCTATACTACTAAAGATATTTGGAAGATAGGTCTTAGTCTTTGAGGTAGAAGAGGGTGTGAATGTCCTATTACTTAGATTATCTATAAGTTATGATTGAATACTTCAACTAATATGTCTATTGGCTAATGTAGGGTTCTTATCTGGTCAACAGAGAGAAAAGAGATAAATAGTAGAAGATTTTAATTTTCTAAAGCTGGAATGTCTTCCTAGTTTGGATTGTTATCAATTGAAATAATGTTAGAGTCTGAAGCTATGAGTAGAAATATACCCATAGCTTTTGAAAGAATGTGTATATATATTTAGACAGAGATAGTAAGTTGGGTTATCTTGAGCAATAAAAAGAATTTTCCATAATATTAATAAGTTGCTTGCTTAGCTGTAGTACAGCTATGAATGAGGATTTCAAATTAGAATTTGTGGATGCTCTTCTGAAGAAGACTATGAAGGTAAACTAAAATAGGAAATAGACAAAAAGAAGTAACAACAGTGTTAGAAGTTTAGAAATACTATCAAAAGTGGTGTTAGAGCTTGCTTCAAGTAGATATCCACAATTAATTATATAGTGAAAAGGTCACATCAAGTATGGAAACTTATCTAGAGATGGATATAAATATCTGTGAGATTGAGCAGAGCATATTGGTTATACATCAAGCTAAAAGACTTATCTATGGATAGATAATATGATCTCAGATAACAATCTTCTTATATGTTGTATCAATTGTCTATTATATAATTATAATTTTAAATAATGAGGTGTTAGAAGATTCTGAGTTAGGTCTTTGTTAAATCTTAGTTAAAGAAGTGAGAGATAGGATCTTAGTTAATCTTAGTTGATTTCTAGACTAAAAACTACAGAATATCTACTTTTTCTTAAATACTAAGTCTATAATTGGAACTATGGCTAGAAAAATAGTAGTATAGAAGATAACTAAGAAAAAATTATAATGATAGTTTCTAAAATATAGAATAATCAGGAGTATAGGTAATAAGTTATTAGAAGATGAAATTTAAGAGGCTGATCTATATATAAACAAGCATGGATGTGAAATTACACCTAGATATGGTTAGAGTCCTAACTAAAAGTTACAATGAAGATGTTTTAGAAGTTGGTCTATAACACCAAGCTTATTTAACATCTATCTGTTAGAAAACAACATCTCTTCCTATCCTAGATGCAAAGTGGAAAATAATTAGTGTAGACTTTATTGTGGAACTTTCAGAGTCTGAAGAATTTAATATAATAATAACTATTATGAACTTAATATTCAAGACAGTCTATTTCATTCTAAACCACACTATAGTAAGTATGGAAAGAGTATCTAAACTCTTTCTACATCATGTGTGGAAGCTTCATAACCTCACTACATATGTTGTGCCTGACTGTGGACTTCAAATTCATTGCTTTTTTTACAAAGAAATTGTACCACATGCTCAGGATTCAGGTCATATTATCTACTGTCTAGTATCTATAGACTAATGAACAAACTAAACATATTAATCAGAAGCTTGACCAATATGTTTGGCTCTTCATAAACAAATAACAAGATAACTGCCATGACCTTCTTCTCTTTGCCAAATTCCAGCATAACAACCATATTGTTATAAAATGAAAGTGTGGACAGACTTTTAGAGTTAGGGTTAGAGGACAAAAATAGACAGTAGTAATTATTATTAGTCTACAAGGGGAAAAGGACACATGACCTAGAAGTCATATAAGATGATGTCATAGGCCTAGAAGGGTCTACAAGGGTCTACAAAGCTAGAAGAGCCTAAATGATGATGTCAGGGAGCATGTACACCACATTGCTACCACATGGTCAACACATGGACATTAGGGCAGGATGCACAGTCTTGCACAGTCACTGTGGAGTAGACATGAGGTAGACATATGGCCTTTAGGGCAGGAGGTGCAGTAGACACATTGTTGTAGCATGGACCACTTGTAAATTATATAAATAGGGTAGCAATGCAGCGAAGGCTTCTTGTTGAGTTCTCTTGTAATCCCCAGTACTAGATAGCCAGTTAAGAGCTTTGCTAAAGTAAGCAAACTACAGGGTTGTTATGACTAGTGGTTGCTACAATACATATGTATTCATCTATTCAGTAGCTTCTTCTTCTTCTCAGTATAGAATACCTTTTATAAATAGAATTCAAGCCCCACTAAAAAGAATCAAAGCTAGAAAGAGTGTTGTAGTTTATAAAACAGATGAAGTCTATACTAAAAGAAGCCAAGGCTATTATTTATAAGTCTTAGGAGAACATGGTCAGATATTATAATAAATGTTGTACGCCTATCTCTGTTTTTAACTTTATAGATATACAAACTATATACTATAGAGAAGTAAGTAAGTTTTAATATTATACAGATTGAAGCTATCTCTATTTATAAAGAGGTAAAATATGATATTTAATATAGTAAAGCTAACTGCTATTCCCAAAAACCTAATATCAGGTTAATATATGTCACTTTTGCCAGACTCTGTCATTATGGATAGAGAAGAAGAATGAAAAATAGAATGAGTTCTTAATAATTGCTAGCATCACAGACAATATCAATATCTTATCAAGTAAAAGTAATTTGGGTTAGAGGCTAACTCTTAGAAAAATATATTTAATGTCTTTATACTGGAAAAAGTAGTGAAGTTCCATTATCTAAATTTCTGTATGTTATAACTTAAGTCTCAATGTTAAGATAAAAAACATACCCTTATATTGAGTAACACAAGAGAACTTGATAGAGTTTCCATTACAAGCTAGACTACTTTATATTATAAAGTGTAGTCTATATATATATTACAACTAATCTATCATAAAGTCCATATACTTTTCATAAGACCAATATGTCATTGCCATGCTATATAACTATCAGGCATAGTTCACACTAGGGGTGAAAGTCTGCAGAGTTGACTCAGAAATGTGTGAACTTGTGGAATGTCCTTGGCTTCAGCTTATGTGTTACACTATCTGACTGCTATGTAGTTATAACTTCAGATGAAAGGAAAAAGTCTGAGTTGAGAGTGAGTACTGATTGGTATGTCACTGTTAAATATTGGAGATTGAGTTCAATAAGAGTTATCTTTGTCAATTATCAGACTAGTGAATTATAGTATAATTACTAGTCTTATATATAAGTAGATAATATAGATGATACATGGGGTTTCAGTGGTATAGCCCCTATTGCCCCAAGTAGAGGTTTGAATGGTGAGACACTGATAGAAGTAAAAAGAACTCTGCTATGGAAGACTGAGTCAAATAGAAGTATTCCCATCATAGAAGATAGGATACCTAAATTGTTGCATCACTACTATGAGGATGTGTTGCAAGAAGGATGGCTATTGTGGAAGATGGGCTTGTATAATAGATGTTGAGAAAGCAGTACCATCATGGAGATGTATTTTCTGAATGGATGAACTTGGCATATGACAATAATATTATCTACTTTAGAATTTTTTATAGTTTTTTTAATATCATGTGATTATATGACTTGTGACTGTGACATTTAACTACCTTGTAACAAGTGTCACACATTTATTACACTTTGTAACATGTGATGTGACATCACACTATATTATTCAAGTTTAAAACCAAGTCTATCATTTTTAACTCTAATATTGTATATTATAGTTTATATGAGCAGAAAACTTTGAACAGATCAAGTTCAGATTAATTTCCCTTTCTTTAAGTCACAAAAATTAAGAAGGAAAGGTAAATGTAAAGGGATCTGACTTTTTAGATTCATTTATTCAAGCAAAGTCTCTCAATACTGAATTCTGCCAATAAATAGAATATTTAACAAGAAAGAACCCATATGAAATACAGTGGAGGTAAACTTATACTATAACAAAGTTTATAGAGTTACATGAAGTTTTATGTTTTTAGAAAAACCAAAGTTTTATTATTTGTAGCTAATAATTAAATACAACCTACTTTTAGAAAAACCTAAGTAAATAGAATGAGGTTTTTCAAAGGTGGCTACTGTGCTAAATTCCCTATAATCTATTGTAATTTAGTAGAATAATATTGAGCTAATTATCAAAATAATAGCATATAGATAGTTAGAAACTTAAGTAGAAGTATCTAGAATATTATTTGAAAAGATAGAATGTATTTGATAATAATAGGGAAGCAACCAGTGATAATCTAGAGAGTCTTTTAAAGAGACAGTATATGTTACAAACTTTATTCAACTTGTATTTCCACAACCAGTAGACTAATTCTCACAAACTAAGTTATAATGAAAAGCCCTAAATAAGGGCTATTCATATATATATGGGATATATAAAAGTGACAACAGATTACTGAGATATCAGACCATCAGTGACTACAGGTTTCATTAGCTATTATCTTATGAACAACTAAATGAATTTCCATAATTAAACTTGTATTGGAAAGTGCAAAATCAAACTATCTCTAATAATACATTATATATCATATGAAGATCAGTATTTATAGAGATACAAGTATATTAATATAGTGATATAATTAATTACCTTCTAAAATTAGCCTGACATCTGCTATAATAGATGACAATTCTACTAGGTACAAGTTTTGATCATGTGATGAAAACAGCTTGTATACAAACCATTACTATTTTGTATATATACTTTTATTATTATTATTGAACTTCTAAATCACTCTTAAACCTCTGAGAGTATACCTAAGGTTCAGATATTGCAAATAAGTTCATTTTGTAATAGTGTACAAGTACAGAGTTTGGTAACTAATAGTAAGAAAGTCTATATGTGAAGCTAATTTTAGAAGATAACTAATTATGTTACTATATTGATATCTTTGTATTTCTATGGATACTGGTTGTTATGTGATATATAATATATCATCAAAGATATTTTGATAAGTAGGCTCTAGTAGCCTAGTGGTTTCAATTACTAAAGACCTGGTGAAAGCACTTGAGTGAGTGTTCAAAAGATTAAGGGTTTAATTCTCTCTAAGCACAAATACCTTAACTTTGTAACCATGTAGTAATAATACCATATGGTAACCACTGGAGTTTTTAGTTCCTATAATTGATATATACTATAGGACTAGTAAGCATTACACTAATGCTAGGATACAAGGTCTAGTGATAGACTTCCTAGGGGGCAGGATCTGTAGATTTTGCAAGGCCAAGTAGTTAGATTAGTTCTTATTGTGAGAGCTGTGTCTGGTAATACCTATAACTGAGACTGAAAGGATAGGTTAATATAAGATAGCAAATGAAGGTAATAACAATCCAATTCTGGGGAGCTGATTGGTTAAATGCTTAGCCTACTATTTGGCATAAATCTATCTAGCTGGATCAGATTCTAGGAGTCTAATTGATTAAGGGCTGAGCCTACTATTTGGTATAAACCTAGCTAGTAAAGCTAGGATAGGAACAGGGCACTTTACATCTTTAGGTTGTATGACTTAGAGATAGTTAGTCACATTGTGGAAACAACTCCTAGTCTAGACCTGTTCTGAAATGCTTACTAGGTTGGCAGGTGGCAAGATAGTGACTCTGGACAGATTGGGGATCTGCACCTTATAGATATAAGTGAACCACCTGCTGGGGGATAGAAAGGTACAGCAGAGAGTAGTATCTCTGTTAGGATTAGGCTGTAGCAAAATGGGGTATTCTCTCTCTTTTGGCTCAAGAGATCTATATCCACTGTCAGTCTGCTGGTATAATAATGACCAGTTCAGGCTCAAGTTGAAGCTAGAGTGTTGAAATCACCAGAATACAGGAAACCCCACCTAAATTGCTACATAGGTGCAACTCTATGCCAACTTACTTGGTAGGCATAGGCCATTAAGTCAGATTTAATCTTAGATACACCCATAATAAGAAGATTGTTGGTTAAAGACTCAGCCTACCATCAGCTATTGAACAGACTAGACTGCAGACCAAATAAGAAGGTCTCCTAGCAAGAGAGGCTGCTGAACATAACAGTACAAAGAGATTAGTAGGTGAGTGATAGCTCTCTACTAAACACTTCCTGTAGTTTCAATAGAGTTCTCCATAAAGAGGGCCCTAAACTTTGTTCTCCTATTCCTGTAAAATTGTCTAAGGAGGTTAACCAGATCTCCAAATTCTTTAAACATCTAAAACAAGCACCCATCAACAAAACTGGTAGCAAATCGTATGCACAGACTTCTAAGCCTTTTAACCACATAGAAGAAGTTATCAAAATAAAGAATGCTTTTCTATTTCTTGGTACTAGCAAAATTGACTAAGTCCAAAAGATCATTAAAGGTAGACCTAAATCCAAACCTTGCATCTAGATAACCACCAAAGACCCATTCAGAAAACAAATCATTGTCCTGATAAATAGAGATAATATTATGAAATTCATGAAGGAAAGTAGCCACTACATATCAAATATTAATAGAACTTTAAGGAACATTAAATCTGATGTTTCAGTTAATTTCATCTACTCAGATTCCTTGGGCATTATGGTTGTCATATGCAAAGTCACATCTTCATCTGACTTGTAAGTCATTGAAAACTATATTAAGAATATGAACTACATAGATATTATGGGTGTTGATACCCCTTATCTACCACAATCTAAGTCTTATTTGAAAATTATAAGCATTTCCTACTTCTAGTATGACTTATCAAACCATCTCATGTTAAAAAATGTTCAAGATATTATCAAACAAAATCAAATCTTTGACAATATTGTGCTTGCATCCAAACTACATGTCATCAAGGTATCCCCAAAGTTGGATATGGCTATTGTATGAATTGATATCTAGGATGTTCAGAGTGGAAGCAAAGCTAAGGGACTTATTAACTGTTGCTTTAATATAGGAAATTACATAGCCACCATAAGGGGTACAAACATGAACCTAGGCATGCCACAATACAAGAACTGTTGAAGATGGGGTCACACCACATTATCATGTAGGATTCAAGATGCAAAATGGATTAAGTACAATGGACCACACAAGTCAGAACACTATTGCCATTTCATATGATGCTACAAAGCAAACAACAAGGTCAAACTGCCTTGCCTTAAAACTAAAAAGGGGAAACCATGCTCCTATTTATTCAAGTGTTCACATTGTTAAGGCAGCTATCAAGCTGACTCTAACCAGTGCCCATTCTAAAAACACCAGTTCAATAGGGACTGGCACAACAAAAAACAATTCAAAGTCTGTGAAAACAGGAACAAATCAATTTGCTTAGCCATAAGCAAGGTTCAAGCTTTTTTCTCAGAACATTTGACATTATATTTATCCAAGAACCATCTTGGACCTATATTTGTTCTATTCCAAGTCTATCCAATTGTGATGGTGAAGAATTAGTTGGTGTCCCCAACCATCCCAATTGGGTTACCTTCTTTAGAACTCCAACTCAAAGTCATCATTTATATTGACATTCATATTTTATTTTTTTGTTTTTCTCTTCATAATGATCTTTTTAATCATAGGGACATTTCTTGCATTTCTTTCTTCAATCATAGCTCAATATACTACTTATTTAATGTATATTCTGATTCATCCTAGTCAGCTTTAAAGTATCTCAAGAATACTGAAGTTGACCTCAACAATGTCCTTATTATGACAGATGATTTTAACATTAGAGATTGTCTTTGAGATCCTAACTTTCAGTATCATTCTCTTTATAGTGACAATAATGGTTAAGACTCAATCTCAGTCTTAGATCTTGTCTTCCTTCAATCCAATTCAACAGAGCAAAATAATTATTATATTCATCCAGATTAGAGACTTATCTCTAATCATGTCCCCATCTCTGTCAATATATCAATAGCTGAGGAACACATCCAGACAATGAAACAAGTTCTCACCAAGAATAGTGAGGAAGAAAATTGCTTTATTAAAGAATTGATAAACTTCATCAAAAATCTCAAGACAGATTCAATTCTCAATAGTAACACATTCAAAGAAATTGTAAATTCCCTCACTACAAATGTTGACAACATATGGCATAAGCACTCTAGGAAAGTTAACATTACAAAGCATTCCAAAGCTTGGTGGGATGATAACTTTTGAAAGGATTTCAATAAGTATAGACAATCAAAATGGTTGGAAGACTGGAAGAAATTCAAAAAAGAGATAGTCAAGAAAACGAAATACAACTTCTTTGATGAAAAAATTGATGAGATCACTAACAAAAAGTGTGGTCCATGGGAGCTCATGAACTGGGTCAAGAAAAGAAAAGCTCTCTACTATCAAAGCCATTCAGTACAATGGCTGCTCATGCATCAAGCTTGAAGAGCTTTGGAATGCACTTCACAACTTGTTCAATTCAGCACAAAATCAACATATAGATCCTGACCTCTTAGACAAAATCTCTGACAAAGAAGTCACAAGATGGCCTCCCTTCTCAAAAGTGGAAATCATCAATGCCATTAATAAATGCAACAACTCTTCAACTCTAGGTCCAGATAAGTTATCCTGGAGACACCTCAAGAAAATCATTAAAAATGAAGAATGTATCAGTAAACTAATTGACATTGCTAATACTTGTATCAAGTTAAGTTACTGGCCATCTCATTTCAAAATGTTGACCACTGTTATTATCCCGAAGTCTAACAAGGCCTTATATGACTCCACCAAGTCATTCCACCCAATCATTTTACTTAACATAACTGGAAAACTCTTTGAAAAAATAATTGGAGAACAGCTACAATTTTTTGTGATTTCCAACAACTTCATCTACCTATGCCAACTAGACGGTCCCAAGTATAGATTCACTACTGACGCTGGAGTAGCCTTAACTCATTTTATTTGGTCAGGCTAAGTTAAAATCCTTTATACCAGTACTGTGGCATTCAACATCACATAGTTCTTCCTATTCCTTAATTACCATTTCCTCCCTCTTATTCTAAACAAGGTAGAATTTGATTGAAAATTTTTGACATTCTTTAGCAACTACCTGGTCAATAGAAAAACCAAATATCTATGGAATGATTTCTCTTCTCCTCTATGTAACATTGACATTAAAGTCAGTCAAGGATTGGCTTTTTCTTCAATTTTATTTGCTCTCTATCTTTCACTTATTTTTCATATTCTTGAAAAATGTTTAAAAAATCTTAATATTCTTATTTCAGTTCTTTCATTTGTTGACAATGGACTCCTCATTTCTCAGAGTAAATTGCTTTCTATTTCTAATGTAAACCTCTTTTGTAGTTATAACATCATTTCATCTCTTTTTATGAGATTTGGTCTTGTCATGGAACATGGCAAAATGGAAATCTTTTATTTTTCTAGATCACATGGAGCTTTCAACCCCTCTCCATTAGATCTCATGTCTCTTGGTGAACTGACTTTGCTTTCCAAGTCTACCTAGAGATACCTGGGCTTCATCTTTGATCACAAGCTATCATTTCAAGCTCATATCAACTTTTATGTGAATAAGGCTATCTCAACCATCAAATGCATGAAGATGCTGGGGAATTCAACAAGGGGCCTTATTCCCCACCAGAAAAGACAATTATATAGATGTTGTGCTCTCCCTATAGCATTATATGACTTCTAGCTATAGTATTGCAACAAAGCCCTGCTCCATTATCTGCTTAATCCTCTAAAGAAAATGCAACAAAGAGCAGCCATCTGGATTACTGGTGCTTTCCACACATTGCCTAGTGAAGGCATTGAAGCTATTTCTGGCTTAATCTCTATTTATCTTCACTTAAAGAATTTGTATGACAGATTTCTCCTCAAGGGCTTTTCACTCCCACTGAACCACTTAATCAAATCAATTATCAATATTGACCAACCTCATAACCAGGCCAAACATTGGTTATCTATTGACAAGCTTACTCCTAAACAAGTTCTTTATCTTAAAAGTTTTCTTATTGATATGGATTATAGGTGTAACAAATTTCTTCCTGCTTTTGCTCCATTAGATAAGGAATTTTCCCTAGGAATTTATCTCCATGATAACTTCCCAGACTGTTTTTCCCTTTATTCTTACCCTCACAATGCCAAGGATTAGCTTTCCAAACTTGACGGCATCATTATTTCAACATCTTCAGATCCTTCAGTTTGTATCATCATATCAGATGTGAGCATCAAGAATCATATAGCCACCTTTGTTTCACATGTCCACTTCTTCAATTGGTCAATCATCAAGACATATTGTTATAAAACAAGAAAGTGTGGACAGACTTTAGTAAGATATTTATAGATAGTTATATTATTAATCTACAACAAGAGAGAAAAGTCATGTGACTGGGAAGTCACATGACATTACATCATAGGGCCTAGAGTGGTCTAGAGTGGTCTAAAAGGATCAAGAAGAGTCTAGAGATAGAGTGATATCAAGAAATATGTTAACAGTATGGTTTCTTCATGGTGTACATATGGTACACACATGGATGATGGAGATGAAGAGTAGGGTTTAGGGTATGATGTCAGGGCACATGTATACAGCATGCTGACCTTGAGGTAGACATATGGTGGATAAGTAATAGGACATGAGGTAGATTAGTAATAGACATAAGAACAGAGCATGGACATTAGGGTAGGATACACAGCAGATATGTAGTTGTAGCATGGACCATGGATAGTTTATATAAATAGTTGGTAGAATACTGTTGTAGTTCTCTGTCGAGTTTTCTTGTGAATTATATAACTCATGCTCCCTACTAGATATCCACCTTTAAGATTTACTTGTAGTGCTGCTATTGGACATTGGTCTAGTAGTTGCCACAACACATATCACCAAGCCATTAATGTGTCTACCACAGAAGCTAAGCTATTTGCTATAAGATGTGGTATAAACCAGGCCATTAGTATCTTGCATATCAAGCACATTGTAGTTATAACTAACTCTTTACATGCTATAATGAAAATATTTGACTCATCATCACATCCTTACCAGATACATTCTACTGCAATTGCTCGTGAATTAAGAGAGTTCTTCAACAAATACACAAACAATTATATCAAATTCTGGGATTGTCATAGTACAGAAAACTGGTAACTTCACTCAATGGTTAACAAGGATGCCAGAAGCTTCGAGGCTTCATACTACTTCCTATGCAAATTATCTTGAGATTTCAGTAAGAAATGCTTCTGCAACAATATTGTATTGCAGTGGAAGACATTGTTTCAAATGTCTGATCTCAAAAGAAGAAATTTCCTCAAACTTCTGGACAGTGACTCTAAACCACTTGTTTCTTCAAACATTAAGAGTAGCCTGTGGCTTCAACATTTTGGTCATTCTAATTTGCTTTGTACTAGAGCTACCAGAGCTATTGTCAACTATGTACCTATTGGTAAATACAGACTCAGGTTCTTTCCTAAGAAGAATTTTTCATGTCCTTGCAGTTTATACCCTATTGAATCTCAGCGACATATCTTGTATGATTGTAGAAGATTTAACAATTACTGGAATCCAAGAAGAGATTCAATTGGTTACTTTATCTTATTTCTTGAATTCAACAGTAGAGCTTTTTCATTCAAAGAAGACTTTATTATATTGTCAATTTCCATTCCTTCATAAATAGGTCGTCTGTAGTTTCTTTTTGTTTTTTTGTTGGTTTTTTTTTATCTCTTCTTTTTTTTTCTTTCTCTTTGTCACAAACTTCATTCAGCTTGTATATCCACAACAAGTGGACTTATTTTCACAAACTAAGTTGCACTGGAAAGTCCCAAATGAGGGCTATCTGCACATATGTAGGATGTACAAAAGCAACAACAAACAACTGAGATATCAGGTCATCAGTAACTGTAAAAGCTTTGTCTGCTAATATCTCATGAAAAGCTGAATGGATTTACACAATTAAACTTGCGTTGGAAAGTGCTTATCAATTTGTTTCCAACAATATATGATGTATCTCAAAGCAATAAGTATTAGTAGAGATACAAGCATATCAATGTAGTAACATAATTAGTTATCTTCTAAAATTAGCCTAACAGCTGTTATGATAGATGACAGCTCCCATCAGGTATGAGTTTTGATTATGTGATGGCCACAGCTTGCACATGGACCATTACTATTTTGTATATATACTTTTGTGTCTGAGGATTAGACCTTAGACTTAACAACATCAATTATCCTTGTTGATACTACTCATCATTATCTCCTTATACTGAACCTCTGAAACACCACTAAGTTCAAGTATCACAACCAGTGAGTGGCTTATTTGTGATACTCTTTCTTTTGCTTTAATGTTGATTCAGTCTGCCTATATGTAGTTATGAAGTAGCTACCATGGTCTGCTCTTACACTCTGGGTAATAAATTGTTGAAGGAAAAAAAAAAGACATTTTGATGAGCACTTTCCAATGCAAGTTTGATCATGTGAATCTGTCTAGCCATTCCCAAGATAATAGCTAATAAAACTTGTAGTTACTGATGGTCTGATATCTCAGTAATTTGTTGTCACTTTTGTATATCCCACATGTGTGCAAATATCTCTCATTTGGGGTTTTCTAGTGCAACTTGGTTTGTGAAGATTGGTCCACTGATTGTGGAGATACAAGTTGAATGAAGTTTCTCTTACTCCAGTTTTTGCCTAAGTTGCAACCTGAGCAAAGCTC
>Ga0157364_1002366_pt1 | contig 17447 bp, 10 predicted proteins | sample AttsexASBM2_FD_111476 | JGI IMG/M metagenome (GOLD analysis project Ga0157364, IMG submission 111476) | Fungus gardens microbial communities from leaf cutter ant in Ribeirão Preto, State of São Paulo, Brazil - Atta sexdens ASBM2 | ecosystem: Host-associated > Fungi > Mycelium > Unclassified ... | reverse complement strand
GGGTTATGTTGACAGATGCCCAAGTTTATTGTATGACGTCTATGATCTATTTATTTCGACCACCACTTACCGCTAAAGCCATCTATAGGAAAACGGCGGAAGCGAAGTTGTACACCTAATATAATATTTAATATTACTTAGGTTTAGATTATTGTATTATGAAAGGCTAAAGCTATTTAAAAGAGCAGTAAAAAATATACAGAGTGGTCCACTTAAATCAATCATCTGAAATATCTAGCTTATTTTTGATGATATAAAAAATGTTTCAAATGAAAGTAGAAGAGTTTCGAGAGGGACTATTTTGGTCATGTTGGTTTTTTTTTAGATGGAGGCGTCAAAAAGATATGAAGATTACCTCGATTTTTTTTAATGAATTTTTTTTTACACAATATGATTCCTCTAATTATTCTGCTTCTATAAAAGTATTAAGGTGGTAATATCAAAAAACTAATGGTTGATGAGATATTTTACATTTTATTCTGGCACATATTGACATAAAATGTTAAATAACTCGTAAACTATTAACTTTTTGATAATTGTACTTTTATGAAGAAAATAATGAGATGAATCAGTTGGCGAAAAGAAAATAATTGCTTATTAAAAAAATTATCCATTTTGCATACAATTTTTTTAGAGCAATATGAAAACGATATGTTTTCTTTATACTAACTAATTTGTCTCATTATTCTGTCCTCTCCTACTTTATCCCCACTCATATCGTTGTTCAAAAATATATCGTATAATATGTTTTTGAACATATTTCGGATGATCGATTTAAATGGACGACCCTGTAATATCTAATGTTTAAACTTAGGTTTGAGATATATGTATTATTGTATTGTTATTGAAATAGCTGAGAAAACTAATAAAAAATTAATCAATCTCTCTCTCTCTCTCTCTCTCTCTCTCTCTCTCGCCGGCGAGACATGCTGTTGCCACATTTCAATTGTCTTTAGTGCCGATTAGTATTCGTGCACACAGATACGATACATATATGCATGTGTGTATGCTCGCTTTAAAAGTTTTTCTTTTCAGAGAATACGCGCGGAGAGGCATATTTATAAATTGTACACAATTAACTTTCTAGCATGATAACCGAAGAAATATCTTAAGAAACCTCATTCTCGACGCTTGTCAGGATAGTTGTTGCGATTTTTGTTTCATTCCGACCAGTTTTAACGAATTAAATATTTGCTTTACCATCCAACTTGTGAATTTTTGTTCTTTGGTGTGTTGGTTTTGTGATGAACCCTTTCTGCCTGATAGTTATGGAAATTAACGAATCGTCACGTTTGACTATCATCATAATTAAAAAGGTTTCTTTCACAACGCTAAAAAAGGCTAGAAGTTAACCGAAACATATATCTTGTGTTCGCTTTGTCATTAGTTGACAATGTTTTATTAATTTTATTATTTGACTATACCTAACATGTCTTTTACATTTATATATTGTATATAACAGTCAGCATACGAATTGCAGCGCAGATTCTTATTGCCTTGAATTTATAATATTTATTTTGTCTTTGATATAAAAGATTTAATATTTCATATAAATATTTAATATTTAATATAAAAACATTTAATATAAATTCTCGGATTGTGTTAGCCCACCAAAATTATGTAAGCATATATTTAGCATCTTTTTGAAAAGATAAATTTGTAACGCATACATAAATTCTTTTACACTAAAATATAAACATTTATTTCAGGCCCACCCGATATACTTTTTTTAATCGCGATTGATGTCACTGGGACGACATCAGTAACAGTCAGGTTTCAAGAACCAGACCAGCACGATTCTCCGATCTGTACTAAATTTAAAGTTCAATGGAGCCTACACGATGACTTTTCGGTTATTTGCGGTGAGAGGGAAGTCTTGAACATGAAACAGAAGGAGTATCGGATCGAAGATTTAACTCAAGGTCAAAAATATCATTTTCGTATGGCCGCAGGAAATTTGAAGGGTTATAGCAGATTCAGGAACTCGACGCCATCACATGTTACACCTAGCAGTAAGTATACATATAGCATCAATGTTATTGTATCGTTATTGCAGTACAGTTATATGTATAATGATAATTATGTGCGTTGATGTTTATTACTATAACACGTTTAAATGCTCTTGATTTTATAATAATACAAACATTTGTAATAACTTGAAGGTTGGAGAGACATAGATGGTAGGATGCCCAGATTCGCGGGACGGCTGGAACAGCTCAACAATCTGTTCACCGAAATAAGGCGCCCAGAATATACGCAAGAAACGCCTGCGGTGCAGAGACGAAATTACAAGAAGAAAACAACGATAAAGCAACTCTTCACTGCAACGAGTAAATTCCAGAAGAATCTCAGACGAGGAGTGTTTCTAGCGTGTCTGCTCTATCACGAGGACAAAGTTCTTGTTACCAATGAGGATTTCTTACCCGTAATCGAGATCGACGAAACGTATCCCAGTTGTATTTACAATGATTTTCATTGGCTCATGAAAGTTGCCTGTACATGGGATGATGTTAAATTCCTTCGACAGGATATGGAAAAGAGTCACAGCAGCTCAACTAATCATTTTAGGTTAAAGTTGCTTCAAGCTGCTGCTCAAATGCAGGTAACGTTGTGTATTATTTATTAAAAACGCTTATTTAGCTTAACTTTTCATGAGCTCGTATTGCTCAATAAAAATACGTACAGAACATTCTATGATATTTTAATCCACTTTGCAGGCTGCATTGTGCATACAAGATCTTGGACAATTATACCATAAGCCCATTAGAGATATTCAAGGCACCTTAGTGTTTTCGACAATAAATTATATAAAGTCGCCAAAATTGATTTCTGTATTAAACAGCAGATGGTTACCGCTCAGTAAAGTTATAAAGAAGGTCATAACGCACGAAGACAGTAATGTCACTGATATCTTGATGGCCAGCATACAAGAACAAATGGCGTATCACCAAGTCAGCAGTATTAAACTATCTAAGGGTTTATATCTCGGTTATCTGAAAATGCAAAGCAGCGTTGATCTCATACAAGTCGTTGTCCCAACAAAATCTCCGAACGTATTGCCACATTGTAAGATTCGCGATAATTCACACGTATCCGCGTAAGTTTACGTTCACTGAAATTCATTAAAACATAAAATATCACATTTCTGAATTATTTACTACATTATCATATTTTTATTTTTATCTGTCAAGAGAGGAATGGGATTATCTGAAGAGAGTAACACACATTTGCACGTCTGAGACTTCCGTAGAATCTGAAGAAAAGGAGAATGTGACAAACGAGGCGCAAGGTACGGACCAACAAAAACTGTTTGTTGATCTGGTTGCCGCAACAGCGCGACGTCTATTCAATTACATGGAGATCAGTCCAGAGGATTTACTGGTGCATCGATTATATGACGCCGAGGTGATAGACCTAACTCACGATGTCTCATTCCTTATCGCCGTACCACCTGCTGAAACAGCCTGTTGTGTACCTGGCACGCGAGAAATCTTGCTACAGCGTAGTGATCTCTTGTCGTTGCCTATTCAAGTCTTCGAAATGGTCCACTTAAATACGTATCAGAAGGATGTAATCAATCGTTACTCAAGACTCAGTTGTATCTTGGAATTGGACACCGCACAGGCTCAGCATAATCACAGAGAGGCCTTCAGTTCCTTAGAGTTGAGCGTTGCGAAGGACAAACTAGCGAGACTACAAGAACTTCAGTCACAAGTAAACACTGTATGGAAAGGTGCCAGATGGCTAATTGATGTTATAACTTTCGCGAGAGATCGCGGCTCCTCCCAACAAAACGTAATTATTATTACGTAATGTTTTATGTAACGTATTTTATTGTATTTGTCTTATAAACTTATTTAAACATTTTTTAATTTTATATTGTATTTGTGATTCATTTATCGATACTTTCCCACAGATCGCGACGCAAACTGTGGGCATATCTATGAAGCATCTACTCAGTTTGGATAGAAATAAAAATAACAGTAATAGCTTGAAACGAAGTTTATTGCAATTACCACCTAGAGATCCTAAACTCGTAAAATCGAGTCCTGGCCGTGGCAGCTGGCCAGGTCCTAATCTGTCGAAATCATCTTCTAATCTCCTTATGACAGAATTCAGCAAAAGTGAACAACAGTTGCCCAGTGGACAGTATGTACTCAAAGGTAGCAACACCTCAAATACGTCGACAACTTTGGAGCCGCAAAAATCTTTATGCGCACCGATAAGCAGTAACAATCTGACAACCACCAGCAGCACAAATCATCTGGTACCGCTGCAGAATATGAGATTACCACCTTCCAAGTCCGAAGACACATTGATCTTTGCCAAGTACAAACACAGCCCACGAAATCGTTCTGCTACGATAACATCGGCATCAGCTAATACCAGTCCGTTACTGAGTATTAAACCTATCATTTATAGTGGTTCATTATTAAGTGTCTCCACGGCGATGACGAATACTACGAGCCTGCTTAGTGTGAGCAACACGAATTCCGATAGTCTACACTCACTGAGTAGCGACGAGTATCCTGCGTCAAATTCAGGCGTCTGTTTAAAACCAGGCCATTCAGTCAATGTCAAACCGTCCAAACCGACTGCGAGCGTCGCGGCGATGGCCACTCCGTCGGATCTAGAAGAGAAGGAAAAGGCAACGATGATGCCAGCACCATTACCAGGAATTCTTCAGGTATAGCCTTTAATTTTGCAATACTTAACACTCTTCCTCGTACTATTGAAGTTGGCGCTCAAGCCAATATATTTTTTTTTGTGTCATAAAAGTGCGTTTATTTAATTACGTGTAGTACTCTCTTTACGTTTCACTTTAGTTTTTTTAGTTTGGTTGGTTGCACTGTTTTTTAACCGCGCACTTACTCTCACTTTTTATTTCTGTGAGACGACATTCTATTTACGAGAAGTTATAAGTCAATATATCTCTTTTCTTTATTCTTAGTTTTTACACTGAAATCTTGTGTTTAATAATTTATTAAACCTATCCAGAAGAAACTTTAACAGGCAACATTAACAAGTAATGTTAACATTAATTTGTACTAGATACAATATTTCAAAAATTTTAATTTTAGAAACATTAAATTCTTGGACTCGCTATATACAGCGCTATATACATATTTTTAAATGATATTTTTCCTTCCTGTAGAGAACGCAAGTTTAACCCGATTATAATAAAAAACAGATGTTTACTTGATTCTCTAATGTAAACCGATGTAGTGGACATATTAACACTTTGACGGCCGCACTTTTCAAAAAAAAGTTTGCTCTTGCCACCGACATATAATATCGAAAACTATTGGCTGTCATCGGCATTTTTTGTAAGCTCTGTTATATATTAATTCTTCATCACTGTTGCCTGATACTTCATTGTAACATTCGAAAGATTATCAGCATACACCTCGTCATCACTTTCACACATTTTTAGGGATACTTTTTTTAAGTTTATAAATATAGCTTTTGATATATAACATATATATCATTTACTAATATAACATATATATCATTTACTAATATAATTACCTTGATAGCTACCTGTTTGTATTGTTGCTGCCATGTTGCCAAAAATAAAGTGCATTAGTTTTCAGTAAATTTAGAACAAAGTGCATAAGTCATTTACATGTGGCATAACATCACATGAATTCAACATTTGTTGCTACCAACTTGCCATGTATTTGCTGTCAATAATGAATGATAAATCAAAAATTTTCCATGAATGAAAGTCATTTTGTTGACAACGAAATGACATAACAGTTGCTCTCCGTTTGCTTTCAATCTGAATGTTTCAAATCTGCCTTCGTATTGTTGAATAGGTATGATTATGTATTACGTTTTCAGCAAATACACAACTAGTCGAAAATTTGTGCTCTGCATTAAATTATGATATTGCAAAACATGTTGGCTATCAGAATAATGTATATACAGAGTATTTCAGATCACCCCGTACACTCCTTTTATCTCGAAAATAGAGCATTTTAGGAAAAAAAATGTTTTAGACAAAAGTTGTAGAATTCTAAATGATCTATTTAGTGATCTGATCTTAAGTAACGTCACCAAAGTCAGAGCAATATCACTGAATTTTTTTAATGGAATCCTATTTTTCATTGTATATTCTTGTAGTACCTTGAGAACTTTCCAAAACATTATAATAAAATATTTGTTCATGAAGTACTTTTCGAGTTATAAGGCTTGAAAATACCGCCGACATTAGCACTACGCAAGGTGTTCGACCGACGGCTAAAACCTCTTGAATATTGTTCAGGATCATGTCCTGAATAACATTCATTAAAATCAAGGTCACTGGAGAGATTGTTTTTCTTATTTTCATTTTTATATAGAAATGAATTTTTACATAGAAATGAATTTTTGGTGCAAAAATGAAAATAAGAGGAACAACCTCCAATGACTTTGATCTGTGCTATATGAATGTGCAATGAAAAATAGGAGGTTCTATAAAAAATTCAAAGTAATATTGCTCTAACCTTGGGTGACGCCACCCAAGGTCAGACTGATCAGATCGCTAAATAGATCATTTAAAACTCCACAACTTTTGTCAAACTTTGCCTAAGATCAAACTAATAAAACCTGTAAATACATCTTATTAAATTTTACCACTTTTGTTTAAGACATTTTCCTCAAAAATGCACATCCGAGATATTAGACTGTTTCCAGATTTTTGGTATATTTTTGAATGCTTATTACTCAGCTTCTAAGACTTATTAGCGAAAACGACTTTACAGGGCACTTGATAGGTATCTCGTCTAACGTCGCTGCAAGTTTGATTAAAATCGGTAAAGAACAGAGCATAGCCTCTCCTTGTCAATGAACTCACTATATGTGAAGTCACCTGATGATCGCTGCCCAGCGAACTCACGTATACGTGAATCCAACTATCAAAGTGTTAAATAAGCTATCACATTGCTAAATTTCAATGTTTGATTTGCTCCATGCTCTTTGATTATGCTTAAATACTATGCTTAATGTGCTAAAATTAATACGGTTATCGTTACAATCATTTTACATCTCATAATACCTATTAGGAGTGTGATTTAGTTTTGAGGGTTTTTTTTCCTAAAAAACTAATTTATTTAAACAAGATAATGAATCTTATACCTTAACGAACATCTTAATCAAAATATTTTCCTTCGTTTTGTATAACTTTTTCCCATCTTTTCAAAAAATGGAAAAGATATCCATTCTTGGCAAAAGATTGATTCCGCAACGATAAAAAGATTCTTCTTTGGAATTGATCCAATTTTCAACAAATTTTCGCATATCTTTGGAATTATGAAAGCATGTATCTTCTAGAGCATGTTGTATCGACCAAAATAAATGAAAATCAGATGGAACAATGCCTAGAGAATACGCGATATGCGGTAAGACTTCCCATTCCAATTCTAATAACGTTTATTTCACTGATAATGCATGAAGTCGAGCATTATCGTGAATAAGGATCACTTGGCGTCATTTATTCGCAATTGGAGATTATTTTTAGTCTAATGCTTGCTTCAATTTGTATAATTATTGTCTACAACGATCAGTGGTAACTGTTTTTTTCAGATTTAACAGTTTATAATACACAACACTTTCTTGATCTCACCAAATCTGCAGCAATATCTTTGAATCGTGAATGTTACGTTTCAAAATGAATGTTGCTGATTGGATCAACCCATAATCTTTTTTGTTTGGGATTATCAGAATAGTTCCATTTTTCATCCAGAATAACAATTTGATACAAAAAAAACTTCTTCTTTTTTGTCTGGCGATCAACGACATGCAAATATTCAATCGGTGCACATTTTCCGATAATTGATGTGGAACCCATTTCCCTTCTTTGTGAATTTTCCCAATATCATGTAAATGTTTAGTAACTATTGTATGATCATTTAATTCTCTGGCAAGTTCTGAAATGGATTGTTGTCCAATAATACTTGCAAATCTGCATATTCCAGCTTTTTTTGTTGTCCCGAGCGATTTTTATCGTTAACACTGAAATTGAAACCACTTTGGAATCATCTGAATCAATATCCACATGTCTTAATTGATAGAGCAACATTATTATAAGATTCTATTAAAATTCTATAATCTTCACCATTTTTTTTTATTAGAGGAAAGGCTCCTATTATGAGGTATAATTACCGATTTCATTGTGGATGGGTGTCGCTTAATAAAGAAGTTCCACAAATTAAAAATAATATTCTCTTTATTACATTATGTACAGAGGTACTCGTCAGTACTTATGAGAGATTTTGTGGCGCCTTGCGGCGCGTGCGTGCGTGCGTGCGTGCGTACGTGCGTGCGTGCGTGCATCCTCTTTTTTCGTTCTGGCGTCCTTGGGCGTTCGGTGTCGCTGGCTGAGGGCTTATCGGCGGCCAAATTTTCAGATCCTCCGGCAGCGGTAGTGACGATCTCGGCGGCCACAAGAAGCTCGTGCTCGTCTGTTTATGTAACCGAGGCCGTCTGCGTCGTGGATTCTTGACGGGAGAATTCTTTCACGGGAGTTTGAGAGGTATCAGCCTCCACAGGAAGAGAGTTACCCCCGAGTCGAACGCTTTCTCCATGGTGGTTCCTCTGGTGTGCGAGGGGGACCGGAATAATCCCGGCGACGTTTTCGTGGCAACTTGTAGCCCTTGTAGCCTTGTAGCTTGCCAGGAAGAAGATGCCGCAGAGGCCCAAGTGAGGCTCGCTCTGCTTCATGAAGGTCCGATTCGAGCTCACTCCGTGAGTATATGCAAAGTCTCTTGACGAGCTCGCTTTGCTGCAAAGGCTCTTTAAAGAGGAGCTCGTTTTACGAGGTTACACACCAAAAAATGTTCTGTCATCAGCATAGAGGCCCTTTGCGGAGCTCTACCCTAAGTGAAGATGCTGAAGATCTCCCGCAGAATCCTACTTCTATGCGTGATGGATTATTCTTGCGCGCGAGTTGCTGCTAGATCGCGTAGCCCTCTCACGGCGGCGGTTGGGACTCGCGCTGAGCGGGCGCTCAGTCAGCGTCAAGTGCACCGAACGCGCGACTCAGGAGGCAGCGCGGATCGCGCGTGCCCCGGCAATTCTATTAGTGGTACTTTATTTATAAAATAACAAGTCATTTTGAAAGGAATTTAATAAGCTTTAAGATAATGTTATATAAAATTTAATTCAAATTTCATTTTTTTTTGAAAATTAAAGAAATGTAAAAAGACGAGAAAATCATAAAATCAAAAAAAATTGTCTCCTAATATGGGATGCCTTGAAAAATTGATAGCAAAACACAAAGTATATCAGTATTGCAATTAAAAAAATTTTATTTCTAAAATACAAACACAGCCAGCGTGCGCGAAATATAAGCAAGCGATAAATTATATCCAGAACCAGTTTCAGGTAGTTGGAATCAAGCATCGCAGATATAGGCACTATGTTTATTCCGATTGTCTTTGTTATTATTGTACAATAACATTTATTACTTTAGCAATGATTTTCACTATAATATAGGAGCATTATTTCATAGGAGGATTATTTCATATTAGAAATATCCTGGATATTACAATTTCCATGTCTTATGGTTTTACGATCATCAAATCTAACTTCTATAATTAAACAATTCAACATATTCCGTATTTTTCTATTAGTACGACCTTACTCTATCATTACATGAAAAATTTATTGCCAAATATTTATTTATTAAATAATAAACAAGATTTAAATGCTCATTTCAATGAAACTTGAAGACATCCAAATTCTAAAATCTTGTTTTACAATGACTACAGGCATGATCTAATATTGAATTTTCTACTAAATAGTTTTCAATCCAAGAGCAATAAATTCATAATGAAATCAATAGATAGTTTATTAGTTTAGCAGAAATGCCACTATCTTATATTAAGAGCCTATCTCATAATAGGCGACTTTCCTCTAACAAATAGAAACAACGCTTGTCGAAAATGCTGTTTAGAAACTCCATTTTTTAAATGATATAAACACGATGTTTATACTGACGGTTATGTCGCCACGAACCCGTCAGCTAAATACGCGACGAGTTCTTGAGAACATACACGGATTTCGAACATACGTGCATGCTTTGCTTGTCACGAGACGGGGCATTTAAATTTGTCAATTTCTTTTACCGTTTCTTCATATCACTCACTCAGTTAATGCGAAATAGAACAATGTTACAACACGTCTATGATTGATTATATAAAATTGCATTGTAAACGATCGCAGTGAAAGCGGTAATCACTGAAACTTACGAAAATATTCAAACTATCACTAAACGACTAATTTAAAATCTCAAGAATAATAAAAGGCAAGATAAGAACGACAAATAACATGAGATTTAACAATGTTTTGGCGTGAGGAGAAGATTCGGGAAAGTCACGAGCGATCGGTATTGAGAGTTGAGTAAACGAAATTAGATACTCGGGTCTTTTAGACTGTCTGGATAAGATATTTGCGAGTGAATTGGCGATCGTTTTTTTTTTATCTCGGTTCCCCTGTACGTCTGTCGAAGGCATAGGAATAAAAAAGTGAATCGAACTATACCATTTGTCTAACCATTTATTTTTTCTCATCCTCCGCGCGAGCTGACCTTACAATTTGACTACGGACACCAAAATACTATTTAAACCATTTATATCAATAGACTGCGCCTATTGTTAGTAAATGACTAAATATCATGGAGTAATAGTAAAGCATTAAGAAACAATAGCTACGATTGGAATGTCTTCGACAACATTGACATTAATGTCATCTCTTACAAAACCATCAAAACTAAATCACAACCTTAATATAATAAAGATAAATTATACGAAGGCAAGTCAATAAGTTCTTAGAAAATCTATTCTTAGAAAAAGAGGGCACTCGCATGTCATGTCACATTACTTTTTGACAAGTAGCATCTCTCTTTTTTACTGTCAAATTTTGAGCGGAATTCATCGCGTGGTTTCATTTCTGTAGACGATTAAAGCAAACAACCTTTGTATTTTTTATAAAATGGAAAAAAATGAGTTTCGTGCAGTAATCAAACTATACATATGAAAGGTTTAACGCCTAAAGAAATCAAAGCCGAGTTGAATAATGTTCATAGTACATCTGCACCAGTGTTTGCAACTGTATACAATGGGTGAATGAATTTAAACGTGATCGTACATCCACATGTGATGCACCTCGTTCGGGACGTCCAATTGAGACTGATACGCCAGAAATCATCGATAAAGTCCACGATTTTATTTTGACTGATTGACGATTTGACTGATTGAAAGTGCACGAGCTTGTTGAGGTCACAGGCATATCACATAGCACAGTGATTTCAATTTTGCACGAACAATTGGGTATGAAAAAGCTATCGGCAAGATGGGTATCGCGTTTGCTCATTGTGGACTATAAGCGCGACCGTATGACGATTTCAAAACAATGATGAATTTGAAGATGTTTCAACGTAATCCAGATGAATTTTTGCATCGATTCATTACTGTGGACAAAACATGAATCCATTACTTCATACCCGAGACGAAGGAACAGTCAAAACAATAGACTTCATCGAGTAAACCAGCTCCGAAGAAAGCGAAGACCTAAAGTCGGCCGAAAAGATGATGGCCACAGTTTTTGGGATGCACGCGATATAATTCATATCGATATTACCTTCCGTCAAAGCAAACAATCAATGGCGATTACTACGCAGTCTTATTGGATTTCAATAACATTTTAAAGAAAAAAATCCCTATTTGGCGAAAAAGAAAGTGCTCTTCCATCAAGACAATGCACGGATTCACACCGATGGCCCGGCACCGATGGCCAAATTCAACGAATTCCGCTACGAATTGCTTCCCCATCCAGCATATTCGCCAAATTTAATCCCCTGCGACTATTTCCTGTTTCCAAATCTGAAGAAATGATTCGGAGGAAAGAAATTCACCACAACTCATCGCTGAAACAGAGGCTTATTTTGAAGGGTTGGACAAATCATATTAGAATCATATTCGGACGGTTTGAAAAAGTTGGAGAATCATTGAATCAAGTGTATCAAGCTGAAAAAAAACTATGTTGAAAAATAAAAATGAATAAAAAAAATGTGTTTTACTATGATTTTTTAAAACCTTATTAATTTGCTCTCGTATCTATACATTATGTATTATAACACAGTATGTCATCGTGTCAATATTTCATGAGTTTCCATAAAGTGATACGCCAGCTTCACACACACACACGCACGCACGCACGCGCGCGCGCGCGCACACACACACACACACACACACACACACACACACACAAAATGAAGAGATATTGCAAAAAATAAGAATTATTAATAACGTGATTTTTATAGCAGTATCGTGTTATACAACTATGTATTCTTATGTTTTGGATATGTATCGCATTTTTTGTTTGTCTAAACATAACGTGCGTCTGTTAAATTTAGGAAGCTGATTTAGTAAACCAAGGAGCACTGCACTAGCGATATTGTTCTATAAGTATGGGAAGTGCGTAACCTTCTTTCACGTAAAACATTTACAAAGAAAAAATATTTATACTCGATCGCAGTTCTTATTGAAGGAAATGTAGGCTTTTCAATGTTGCAGATTTTGAGCGTTTTTATTTAAGGCTAAATGTTGTTGCAAGTTAATACCTTTATACCAAGACGGATAGAAACTCGCATACCTCTCAGCAGGATGTAAGAGATCGCCATACTGGGACAAAATGATAAATTTTTTTGAAAGAAAAAATCAATGACAAAGTCGAATTTTTATACTTCTTAATTTTGATATCAATTTTGATATCTCGAGAAATATGATTCTTGTACCTTTTGGATTGTTATGAAGGCAGCCATATCTACCCAAATATGTACAATTTTTTATGGAATAAGAAAATTGTACGTGTTTGGATAGGTATGATTCTTCATAACCAAAAGGTATCAATGTAATCATTCTCGACAATTGATATCAAAATTAAGTATTATAAAATTTCAACTTTGTTGTTATCGATTTTTTCTTTCACAACAAATTTATCGCTTTGTCCCAGTATAATGACTTCTTGTACTCTTCTGAAAGATATGGGAGTTTCCATGTTCCGTCTTGGAACATGATATATATCGTATTATATAGGATTTATTATATTATATAGGAGCTATAGAATTATATTATATAGAATTATATTATATAGGCATCGTATATACGAGGCTCCTGATTACACTCAGCCAAGAATTCTACGTTAACAATGACACAGGATCAGACAGCGCACAGTGGTACCGATCTGAATATAGGCGATCGAAAATGAAATTTTCAACTTTTTCATTGAAAACTAAATTTCTTGTAAAATAATTTCTATTTAGTGTGTAAAATTTTAGAAGTAACAATATTTTTCCCACAAGAAAGTATAAAGTTATAATTAACAATAAAATTTGAAAAACATTCTTTATCTTCCTACGGTTAAAATTAATGAATAATCAATACGTCATTGAATAAGATACTTTAAACTATAATAATACACAAATTATTCTTTTAAAATTAAATTATTATTAAATTAACTTCTAAATAATTATTATATTTAAAAAAACAATTAATTTTTTGATAATAAATATACAATTTGACTTTACAAAAAAAGGAATAAAAAAGAACTCACATAAGAATGCATTATAGACATTAAATAATGATTTTTAATTTTTTTATAGAGGATCTGCAGAGACTTGCAGGAATAAAAATTATTAACTCTTATACGTCTACATTCATACACAAAAAAAACGACGAAGCAAAAAGGACCCTTTTTGCTTCAATATTGAATAATTCGATGATAAAAAATCGTATAAAGGTCTACAAAAAAAGCATTGAAGGTAAAGATCACACTTTCGATTGCTGTAAACCGCATTTTTTTTGTGATTTTTACTTTAAGCCATAGACATTTGTAAAATTTTCACATTTGATGGGTATCCATTTGCGTCCGTATAGCTCCATATAGGATCAGTCAAATTGAAATATCAATGACCGATAGCTACGATGATTTTTCATTAAGTTATTGTTATTTGAAGACATTAAAAATTTGAGCAAAAAATTATTAGTGACCCGTTTTTTTTTGCACACTAAATTTTTGCACAAATTTTTAATATTTTCAAATAGCAATAACTCAGTGAAAAATCATCGTAAAGAGATGTTTAAAAAAGCCTTTTAAAGCTTGAAATTTCTACTTTCGAAATCGATTATTGATATTTCAATATAACTGATTCTATATAGAGCTGTAGAAACACAAATAGATACTCGTCATAGGTGAAAATTTTGTACAAATTTTACAAATGTCTATGGCGTAAAGTAAAGATTACACAAAAATGCAATTTACAGCAATCGAAAGTGTGAATTATTACCTTTAATTTGCTTTTTTATAGATTTCTGTACGATTTTTTTTCACCAAATTATTCAACATTGAAGTAAAAAGGGTTCTTTTTGTATCGTTATTTTTTTTGCGTGTGAGCGAACATAAGAGTTAATAATTCTACTTCTACAAGTCTCTGCAAATCCTCTATAAAGAAATTAAAAAATCAATATTTAATGTCTATAATGCATCTTCATTTATGAGTTTTATTTCTTTTTTTTTTTTTGTAAAATCAAATTATATGTTTAGAGGAAAGCCTCCTATTATGAGATAGGCGCCTAATATGTAATAGCGGTATTTTTGTTAAACTAATAACGCTATCTATTGTTTCATCATGAATTTATTGCTCTTGGATTGAAAATTATTTAGTAGAAAATATATTATTAGATCATGTCTGTAGTCATAAAACAAGATTTTAGAGTTTGGAAGTCTTCAAGTTTCATTAAGATGAGCCTTTAAACCTTTGTTTATTATTTACTAAATAAATATTTGGCAATAAATTCTTCATAGTGACAGAGTAAGGTTGTATAACGATTAATAGAAAAATATGGGATATGTTGAATTTTTTAATTACAGAAGTTTAATTACAATAGATTTAACGATGTAATAAGGCGTAAAAATCGTAATATGAGATATCCAAGGTATTTGAAATTTGGAAACACTGGTAGACACTCGGCGCTAAGCTACGCGCAGCGACACTGCCGTGACAACTCACAAGCAAGTAAATTGCGTCAGATCGTGATTATCGGATCTTAATATAGGCTAAACCGATGAAGTTCTATTCTAATTGTGCTCAATCAATTGTGACCGCTTAGAATATATAATGAAAATAAAATTTAAATGTTTGAAGGCTCAAATACAAAATATAAATAATAGGAAGCATACAGTCATAACGATAGATGTTAAAACGAAAGTCATATATTTAAAATTATCATATAAAAACGTAGACGTTCCAATCAAGATTTGATCATCATCAGTACCTCAAGATGACAAATAAATACAAAAAATTAATTAATTAAGCAAAAATCGCTAGCTCAATAAGATAGTAAAAGAATTTTCCAATCGCTTATGGTACGAGTTAATCGAGTAAGATGAAGTCCAGAAAAGAAATTAACCAAAAATTTTAACGCTTCTGACGAATAATCTGTTCCGTTTATTCCTTTTTAAAGAAAGCGAAGAATGACTTCGTGTGAAAATAACTCAGAACACTCTTATTATAAAAGGATGATCTCCGAGATGATACATAACAAACGACAAGAAAAAGTTTTAAACAAACAAAATGACACAGAACGCTAGAAATCTATCTATCACATATAGAATTACCCTCTTCATTATCATTCCCTCTCCTTTCGTTTCACAATATATATATATAATACTGTCGCGAGCTATCGTCTTCCAAATTTTTGTCAGTAGTGATTCTTATCATTTGTTCAAATTGTTCTGTTTTTCTAAATTGTGTTACTTACTCCGAGTTACATTTACAAGGACTTGCGTCAAAAAATACGTGGTAAACGAGTGTTAATGTGAATTTAGATTGATTTTCATGAATAATTATTATATTGTTTAAAATTTAAATTATTAAAAAGTGTTTTCCTTTCTTTTAATTTTAAATAGAATATGAAAATTCCGTATTTTCAGACGAAGTCGCTCTTCGCTTTCTTTAAAAAGGAATCATAAACGGAATAGATTATTCGTGAGAAGCATTAAAATTTTTGGTTAATTTCATTTCACTGGACTTCATCTTACTCGATTAACTCATACCATAAGCGATTGGAATTGGATTCTTTTATCATCTTATTGAGCGATCATTGTTTTAATTTTATGTATTTTTTTCTATTTGTTTTTTTCATCTTGATACTGTTTTACCATCTTTTTGACTAGCGATTTTTGCTTAATTAATTAATTTTTGTATTTCTTTATATTTGTTTTTCTTTTTATTTGTTATCTTGATGTCTGATGATGATCAAATCTTGATCGAAGTGTCTACGTTTTTATATGATAATTTTAAATATTGATTTTAATATCTATCATTGTGGCTGTATGCTCTCTATTATTTATATTTTATAATAAAAGTATTTTTATTTTTTTTCTCGAGCGGAGATATTGCGACGCAAAATATGAATCTGAAACTTTTATTAAGAAAAAATTAAGAAACGTAGTCGTCATCGTCGTCGCTGCTACAGAGTGGGGAAAATGTCCTTTTGGAATTTTTGACGCAAGAGTCAAATGTGGTGCTAGTAATACATGGTCATATCACACATGGTCAGTGAGTGTTGCAAGCGCTGCGGTTGTACACATTTTATACATTCTACACTCTGCAGAGATTATAAATTGAAGTTATTACAGTCATGAGATCGCGGAGGAGTTGAATAAGTGCGATTGTGGCTAAAGCTATATTATATAATATTGAGTTCTGGTTACCTCAAATATTAAATATACTTTAAAAATACTTTTAGTCGATGTATTTTCGCGTAATTAAATGGTTATCCAAATAATATCTAGATGTTGTTGAACTGTGACCACAGCACTTTTGATTGACTTTAATAACAGTAATGAAAATACATCCAATCAATGCGTTTTAATTTTATAAAAATAAATAAAAATTTGATAAAAAATAGTATCACTCTGCCTCATGAATTAATGTAATTAATTATTGAAGTCGATGACTATTCAGGTTAAATTGGTCACAGCGACGAAATATTGCGATGCTAACACAGACTGCAGTAAAATTTTCATTTCTTTGCTTTAGATTTACCGGAATAGTGACTCGCATTTATTCTGTATCCGCAAGTTCCGCTCAATGGGACATAGGAAAATGAATTCCTGCGGATCGGAAATCACATATACACACAGGGACACTATCGATTGTGTTTTGTACTCATTTTAATTTTAATTTGCATTTTCGCATTTTTATGTACTATATATACGACATTCATGTTCTGATCATATTGACCTCTAAATAATTGCCTGTCAAAATAATGTGCTGATGTATGCGCATGTGCAGATTACGTCACGCAGAGCGGTTCTTGATGCAAGCATATAATGTTACATCAAAATTGGGAGCCACTTTTTCAAATAAGTTAGCAGTCTAGTAATATAATATATATATT
>Ga0157364_1002365_pt1 | contig 17450 bp, 17 predicted proteins | sample AttsexASBM2_FD_111476 | JGI IMG/M metagenome (GOLD analysis project Ga0157364, IMG submission 111476) | Fungus gardens microbial communities from leaf cutter ant in Ribeirão Preto, State of São Paulo, Brazil - Atta sexdens ASBM2 | ecosystem: Host-associated > Fungi > Mycelium > Unclassified ... | reverse complement strand
AGAGAGAGAGAGAGAGAGAGAGAGAGAGAGAGAGAGAGCGAGCGAAAGAGAAAAGAGCAATCTTTCTACCGGTTATATTCACTCGTAAATAGCCTCATCTTCCGTCCCTTTCTCTTTCTGCACGAATCCACAATATCCTAAACATACCACCGACCGTTACGTTACTCTCGATGGTGCAATATTTTTCGAAGCTCGATATTTCATACGTTTATGTACTATCGCCAAGCAGTGTATAAAGCACGTTTTATCACGTGTTTTAAAGCAAATCCCGATGGGGAAAAAACTTGGTCTATGAAACTAGAATTTACCATTCAGAATATCTTTTCCATCGTTATGACAATATCGGTAACAGTAATAACAGATATATTCATATATGCCTCTTCTCTGTCTCACCGTATGTCGCGTGTCACGCATCCATGTTACTTATCCGGTTGGTCGCACCATTCACGAGCGACGCATTAATCCTCCCCTCACTTCTCCGTCCTTAAATTTAACACGGTCCTTAAATTTAATTTGTACTGTCGTCGAATGAACAAGCGTTTACATACGATTCGATTTCTATCGAGGAAGCGGGCCTGTACACTCGAACGATTCTCTCGCGGTTAATCTCGGTCGCAGGATCTTCGTGAGATATCTTAAGAGCACAGAATCAATTATCGCTACTTTCACCGCGTGGGCGCGCCGCATCTGGCGTGTCCGGCTCTCCCACGTCCACGTATTCCTCTCGAGAGTTCCTGTATATAAAAGCGCGCCTATAGAGTGCCGCAGCAATCACTGCTACATACCGTAACGACAACATCAGCAAGGACGAAACTGTTAATATGCCCGAAAGAAATCCCAATGAAAATGCATAAATTTCACGAGTCGCCGATAATCCGTATACACGCGCGGCGCACCTGAGATCCCAGGGAGGAACACGAGATCGAGATTCGAAGGATCGAGATCGGAGGAAATCGAGAAAATTTATCGAGGAGAGAGAAATCTGCAACGCGTCGAGCGTTTCGCGCCGCTTTCATCGCGATCTCGCTGTAAAGTTTAATGAGATAAACGCGCGTCCGAGCAATGACTCTTGCGTGCATGATATTCGAAAAGTATTTATGTACTTGAGAGACACGTGGTTTTACATATGCAAAAAAGATCGCATATCTATAAAGTCGTAATTTAGATGCATGTACTTCTCTTAAAGTTATGTAACGGACTTGAGCGGTTTCCGAGGATCCCGAAATAGGTTTGTCGTGTCTTGGTTACAGCTTCCGACGGAATAACCCGGGATAATCTCATTGTTACCATGTACGTAGGTGTTGTAGCAGCGGTAGTTTACGTAATCTCCCACGATATACACCGAGTGGATCTCGGTGAAAACGCAGTAGAAAATAAAAGGACAATTCCGCCTACGAAACGATATGCGATCCGAAATGATCGAACCACGTGAGAGCGCAGCTTACTCATCTCTTAGCTCGTCTTGAAATACTAATTGAAATTAGTGATAGATGACGAGTGAAAGGGAGGACGAAGAATGGAAAGGCAAACTTACCGAGGAAATAGGCAAACAAGAAGCCCGCTGAGTTTTCGGCTCGTTGCCGGCGATGACTGGCGAATATCTTTCGAGAGCAACGCGTGCACGTGTTCGTGCGCATTTGTGTACGTAAGCATGTGTGAAGACACACCCGAGTAAACGAAAGAGCGTCTATAAGTAGTGATAGTTATTGAGGTGTCGATGGTGATGATGGGGAATCTTTGCGGTCAACTTCGGGATTCACTTTCGTCCGGCCGAAAGTGGGATCAAAGTAAGACCTCTAATAGCGATATCGCTTTACCGAGCGCTTAACCATCTGCAACCTAAATTTTTCCTCTCATTTCTAGACACTTTACAGACGTTTATGTATACAATTCCTAAAAGATTTCCAATCATGTGGAATAACATATATTTTTAAATTGTCAAAACATACATGATTTATACTCATATTTATCAATGTAAATTAACTACTTTAATTTCGGTTCAACTTATTTTTCATCTTTTTCTAATTGTAAGAGTTAAATAAAGAGTAAGTTGAATTGAGATTAAAAAGATAATCCATATTGATAGAAATGTACATTAAAAGTACAATTTGTCTGTACAATATTCATTTCGAGCTTGTTTTTATAAAGTAATCTAACGGACATAATTGTGCACCATGCCCATCAAACCAAGAAGGAAGAGACATCGAATTGGGTGGGCGATAAGAAATTGCTTGGAAAATTGGCTTATCCTGATCAATCGTCTGATCCTTGCTTGCGTTTTCCCAACCCTTCTCTGCTCTCATGATGCGATGGCAAACGATATATTGACAACACCAACAAATCTGTCGCACTTATCGACAGAATATCTCTCTCTTCCTTCTATCTTATATTATGTTTAGAAAAAAATGTACAACAAACAATCCGCTTCTCATATGTATTGGGTCGTCCGGAAAGTTCGTGCTGCAAAAGATTTAAATTTAATAAATGTATACTAAAATTTAAATTTTCTGCGTTTCAATTTTCCTTCAAAATTGAATTTTCCGGACGACCCAATATAAAGATTCAAATCACGAAAAGATGAGAGAAATGTTTTCGTTACATATAATTATTTATTTTGTAAGTATATCTAACGAAAACTTTCTTATTGTTTTATTTAAAAAGAAACAATACAAACAGATAAATATAATAGGCTAATGAGAGTCAGCAACGAGTCATAAACGGCGCAATTATTTAATAAATAACCAATACTCAGATATTGGATTGATGTCTTCTTTATTTTGAACGTTTCGACTCTCTTTGGAGTCCTCTTCCTCAAGAATGATACAAGTATAATTAGCTCACACGTCCATAATGCCTAAATCACTCGCAAATTGACAAAGATGCAGCGTTGTTTTAATCTGACATTTTTTTAAAAACAAATCTTATTAAAATGATATATGCGTAAACAATTCAAATGATTCACGGAACATGAAGCTTTGTTGAACATGTTAAATCTTAAAAAGTAGAATTGTTAAAATCAAATATAAAGATCATACATTTTTAGAACACACGTCCGTGTACAACGACGTATCACTCAGATATGAACTGTTTTCGAAGTAAGACACGATCAATAGTCATCTAAAATATTAGTTTAACAAAAAATTTTGTAGTAATAATATCCCAAATGACGATACGGTTAGTGATCGTGTATCTTGGTTTTTATTACCATATATTGATTCTACGTCAGAGAAATTTTCGATTTGTAAGACACCATCATAAAATTAGCGTTTTTCAAAGATAACAAATGAAATAGATTTATAAAAATACAAAAGGATGCTCTTCCAAAATTTGATAATAAAAATGTGGTCTATAAGATTTGTTGTAAAGATTGCAATACATCGTATGTGGGAAATATGCAGGAATTTTTCTAGCAGAATATCTGAACATCGTAGACATAAAATTGGAACACTGACACTCTGTAATTACTGAACATCGTATTGAATTTTCACACTTGACTTCGATTGAGAGAACGTCCAAATTTTAGATGAGGAGAAATTTTTGAACAAAAGATTGATTTTGGAAATGGCATTCATACACATGCAAAGAAATGGATCTAATTTAGGCATTCAGATACAGAAGATCTGCATCATACCTCTGCAGCAATGCTTGAAAATTTCGCTTGATTGATGTTAGAAATCTTTTTAAATTTATTAATTTATTTTGACAAAGTTTTATTGGTTGACGAAAATGTAATAATTTTAACGAAATATGTTTTATATTGAATTTCTTTTTCTTTTTATTATGTAATTCTTTATTTTACAATTTTAATAATTTTGACAGTTTTTAATTTTTATACAATAATTTATTGCGATTTATATCGGTTTGACTTAACAACTATATATATGTGTTTTGTTCGTCATATTTACAAATTTGCCTTAATGTTTACTGTGTGACCTCTTACTTCGAGAATGATTCATACCTGAGTGACACGTCATCGTACGTATGTTCTAGAAATTTGTGATTTTTGTATTAAATTTTAACAACTACTTCTACTGTTTAAATTTTAATATGTTCAACCAAGCTTCAGTGCAATGCTTTATATTCCATGATGATAAGTCAAGTTTGAATTGTTTACGCATATATCATTTTAACAAGATTTGTTTTTAAAAAAATATTAAATTAACAACATTGCATCTTTGTCACTTTGCGACTTAGAGCATTATGGACTTGTGAGCTAATTATACTTGTATCATTCTTGCTTAAAAGGAGAGTCTAAAAAGAATCAAAATGTTCAAAATAAAGAAGACATCAATCCAATATCTGAGTATTGATTGTTCATTAAATAATTGCGCCATTTATCGTTGTTGACTCTCATTAGCCTATTATATTTATCTTTTTGTATTGTTTAAAATTCGAGAGTTCTAATATAATTATTGATGAGAGAAATATTTCGTTACGTATAATTATTTATTTTGTAGGTATGTCTAACAAAAACTTTCTTATCTTTTTATTTAAAAAGAAAGTTCTTTAAAATGTTTTATCAAACATTTCTCTCAGTATGAATGTTGAGTGGAATCCTAAAATGATATAGTCTCAAATTTACTTTCGTGATATCTTCACATAGTGATTGCTGCCAGGCATATCTCTTGGAGGATGCCAACTCAGACTCGCGAGAGCGAGTCGTCGTGACGGCGCTAACACAGCGGGAATCTCGTTTCGAACGTTAACGAAGTTAGCGCGTGGTGGGCCCGCGCAAAACGCGCGCGTCATCGAGCGTAATGACCGATTACGCGGGACGAGTGTCATCGGCATACCAACCGTCCGGACCGACCGGGCGGCGCGGCGGGCCGACCAGCCATGACGATGACGTCGCGGCGTTACGCGCACGGATCGTTATTGAATTATACGCGATGCCCATAATCGAATGATCATTATGTCGAGTTAACGAGCTGCGTTAAAGGCAGCGGGACGTGGCTGTGCGGGTGAAGGGCGTCGCAGGATGTTGCGGACGTTGGTCACCGATCTTCCCTTCCTTCGTCCATGCGAATGATCGGTACGTCGTGATCGCGTTAAACGGATATCGTGAATAATATCGAAAGAATAATATCGTGTCGTTAATTTTTATCGAATGATTCGCGTTTGATGTAGAGGATTCACGTGGCTAATGTCTCTTCTTCGCGTCTCGAATTTCTAATTTATTACAACGCGCCACGTAAAGATGGTCGTCGTAGAGCCGAGGCGAGGGTCCAATGGTCGGAGCGCAAAGAGTTAATTAATTGGTGTTATTTACCAGAGACGGCACACGATCCTTCTGAACGTATCGTTTCATTGCTTTCTTTCTTTCTGGCGCATCTTCCATCGCGACCTCGCGCTACACGAACACGGCAGGACTCATCCACTCACACCGACGGTTACCCACCACCCTGCCATCCCCCTCCCACGTGTCCATTAGAATATTAATGCGAATTGATGCACACGTGTCATTACCGTAATGAGTTGGTTGCTGCTGTCCATGAGTGTACAAAGTGTCGTCTGAAAAGCAATCACGAAATTGCGGGTGTCTCCCCGGCGCCTCTTCCGCTCCTTCCCGCGGCCCCGTCGCCTTTGCCCGTCGCCGTCCCTTATCATTCAAGTTCCCCTTAGAGACTGCGAGGCCACGAGAAGCTCTCGTTTCCTCGGACCACGTGCGTTTCACGATCTGAGAGAAACACAACGTCCCAAATTCTTGAGAAACGACTTGGCTAAAAATATAAAGTTCGAGCATTCTGAGAATTAACTGTAATTCTTTAAGTAAACAGTTGCAAGATGCACATTCAAACGTGTTGTCTCGAGGACACGAAAGAGGATATGCTAAGTGTTCCAAAATCAATTGACACGATAAGTCGGTTTCCGGTCATAAGTGTGTCCATTACGAGAAGACATAAATTCGAAGGTGTCGAATACCTGTGAAATCGAAGAAAAACAGAGAAAAAAAGGTCTCTTTCGGCCATTTGAAGCTAACGGTGACTATTTCGACGTCTTCTTTCAGGTAATGATCATCCTATTATAAACAATACGACCGTTATACGTTCACAACTTCACCGGTTTGACCCATTTTCCAAAACGAAAACGCATCCATGGAACAAGGAAAGAGTAGTATTAGTTTTTACTAAGGTATAGGTTGTAATAGAAATTAAATCGTTGTAAAACATTTTGTTGGCCTTTTTCACAAATTATTACCATAATTTTGCTTACCGATTTTATCTTACTCTTTAAAATAATTGTTACATGATTACGTGAATGAATAACATAAATAGGTAATATATTTATTTAATTTGATAATACAATCTTTTCTATGTGTCGAATAGAATAATGGATATAAGTATACAAATATTAATTTTATTTTCAAATCCTTTTATCAAAGTGTAAAAGTTGATGAACCGTTAGTGAATAAGTAAATTATAATACATGAGGAAATGCGCAATTCGTCCTGTGCTTATCGATCCTGTTTTGTTTAAGTCTTTGAAAATCCGCTTGGAAAAGTTCTGTGTTAATAAGTAAAGCTCATTAACATTTACACAGGCACATATATATATATATATATAACAATGGTTTGAATCGATAAATCGAGGAACCGGCTAACTAATAAATGCTTTTGATTAATGTAGAACTACATCCCACAATAATGGGAATAAGTATGCATTAGAAAAAGTTGTTTAAAAATTAATGACGCACTTGATTGCGATTATTCTCATAAATTAGTGCAAAATTTTTAGATAAATAGAATTGCATCGATATTGATTAAGCTAATTAGTTCACATTTTATCTTAATCTGTTATATTTATTATAATTGTATATTACATTTGAACTAAAGTGAGAAAACATGAAAGAGAGAAAATGAAAAAGTATAGAGAAAAGATTAAGAAAGATGAGAAGAAGAGCAAGAGAGGAATAGTGAGAAAAAGGGAGAAGGGAACGAAGGATGGAACTGTAGAAGGGACGGCTTTCGACGAACATGGGAACTATCGACGAAACGAGCTGTAAAGCGATCGTTAGAGAGCACACGGGAACGGTATGGTATATACGATCGTATCGGCAGCTAATGGACGTACAATTAACGTGGCGCGCATCTGCGATTGGATCTCCGTCAAATGACGATAAATTAAGTTAATTAGCTCGTTACACGTATCACCCAGTGACTCTTGATGCTGGTCGTAGTTTGACGAATGTGACGCTCGTTAATCGTTACGATTTGCCGGACCCAAAGCCTTGCGAGCTCGATCTTACCTCCTCGTCGCGAATAACACACTTCATGCCTGTATCAGTAAACTAAGAATGTAAATCAGTTAACTTTCGCGTAAATATCAAAGATCTTCAATCTCGAAAGAGACTCGAGTTTAGCGGAATTGTTGAAAAAATTGTTTTCTCGCAAGCGTCAAATCGTCGCTATCGAATTATTAAAAAAAATTTATTTTCAATATTCCGTTTATGGAAGGTATCATTGCGGATGGCTTTGTTCAGAGCACGTAAACTCAACTTCGAGACTGGGTGACGTATAAGCGATGGAAGGATTTCACTCTTAGCGATGTGTACATCGCGGACTGCATCACCGAAGCGGCGCACTGGCGGAACGGAAAATAACGCATTAGCGGCAGCAGCTGCGTCCGAATTGAACTGTTATTCGAGAAAAGCGAGAGGGGAAGAGATCCTCGCGAAAATGTCGCGTTGCGTTGCGAGAATAAAGCTAATCGCTAGAATCACCATTGCATATTGCTCGTGTTATACGTTTTCGGAATAAAAATCACACAATCACGGTATCTAATATCTTCAAAGTCGACTCAAGAAGAAGACAATGCGCCAGCGTGTGTCGCTACTATCAGTTTATCAGATGCTGACGGTGGCTGCAACAGCTGTTACCTCAAAGTATGGTAATCTTGCACGAAGATGGAGAGAGAGAGAGAGAGAAAGAAATAGAAATATATGGTTAATAAGAGAAAAAAGGATAGATAGAACAAGAATATTTATTTCATCTTCAAGCATATAAACATATTGGATCTGTTCTGCAATTTAAAAAAGGTGTCACATATTTGACTAAAACGAAGGATAGTGGCCGTCATATTTTACTCTAAGAAAGATAAAAGATAAAATGCAACAAAGTAGAAAAGATTTTACCATAAATTCTCTGGTGTGAAACTCTCCGAGAGCATTACAACGTACATTGTAATAGTTGCAGATGAAAAGAAAACGTGTCGTTCCGCAAAATAATAAATTAAATTATAACTGCGGGAAAAGAAAGGAAGGTACACGTTGAGGCCGAAAACGGAGATGAGGGTTTATAAGGGCTGGGTTTTCATCCAAAGAAACAGGAAATGATAAAGAGAGAAGGGGAGAGATATACAGGCTGTCGCTATTGGAAAACAGAGAAACGAACGGTGAGACAGGCAATATCTGTCAAACACATATTTTTTCGGATTTATCACGCCCTTGTGTTTCCCCAATAAGCAATTTAATTTTCTTGCTGTAATATCTAACTATCATCCGATTTTCAGAGGAAAGATCTGCATTTTGCAGATCACTCACATAATATTCTATAAACAGCATATTTATACCTTGTTAAACAAACATTCTTAAAGTTGAAGCGCTTGTAAATAAGAATTTAAAGCGATGGTCAACTTAGAGATCGACAGAGTGTTATATGCGGTCCCAGGAGAAGATAAGATTTACTATCTATCTTTAGTATTTACCTATTTCCCGCTTATCTAGTTCAAACAAGAATACGTGAAGACCTTCTTAGAATGATTCATAAATTTTCTAACTTGTCTATGTACCGGATGCGCGCGCAGAAGTTCGAAGAGATTTGAGGAGAGTAAGACGATCGCGTCAAGTTTTTCGTAATAAATTTTTTGTCCTCGGGAATAATGCGACTAGTTGGGTGAATTGATACTATTCTTGCCTAATAGAGGAAAGGAGAGTATTAGGTAGAGTGTATTTATGTAGTGTACTCAGACTGTCCCTCACATCCCTCGCATCACTCTTGTGAATACGATTTCAATCGCCGCAATTTCATATGCGGCTACATTTACGGGCCGTGTTTCACATATCTCGCTATAAATTTGCCCAGTGGATTCTACAAGGCTGAAGATCGCGTCTTGGGACGCAGAAGGGTCGCCCGTCGTCCCGAGACGCTCCGATCGATTAGCGACTACTTACGCGACTCGATTTCTTTGGAATGCCTTTGCGGGAGTTCCGCTTCACTCGACCCGCGTTATGCCTAGTCATTGATAATAATGACCATTGTGCTTTTTAATAGCGATTTAACGAGACGAAAAAAAAGGATAATTTCTAATTGCAATTTCTCCCGCTGTTATATAATATTCCGAGACCCATTTATTCAGCCATACGTCACGTTCTTCCGTCTTCTTGTCTCGTCTCTCTTTCTCTCTCTTTCTCTAGCCACCTCTTTGATTAATAAATTCCAACTTACAACAGCGAAACTACCAGAATAAACGTCGTCGAGGCTAAGAAACGAGCCTGCCTCTCGCGATTCGCAATATGGTGCTCGTATTTCATATCGTTAGGGAGGCTGAGTTGGAAAAGGAGAAAGAGGGAGGAAAGAAGAAACAGCGAGGCGACATCGCAGTGGTGCTGCAAATTTCATCCAATTACGCACTAAAATGCGCCGGGAGCCAATAACCGAATCATAATCCCTTAGTTTTACACGAAAGCGCGGGTCACGGCGGAGGTTGAAGGGAGAGAGACAAAGGAGGTGAAACAAGGAGGGGATGGCTGCTTGCACGCCGGAGCGGGGCAACTTTACTACGCAAATTAAGGCGAAGTGGCAGTCAGTAATTTTATGTGCCCATCTCAGCTACTGATATTGAATTTCCTTAGTCGCTTAATCCGAATCTTCGAGCGCGAGCAGCGCGGCGGTGAGGAGGCGGAGGCCGGTGGCGTGGCGTGGCACCCTTGGTAGCTAGTGGCAGCGATCTCGCGAAATTGAAATCATTACTTTACGGGCGAATCGAGAGAAGTGGATATACCGGGTGGATCCCGACGGATTTTCCAAAACACCCATCGCTTGTGCAAATTGTCTCGCGCTCTATTTTTACCGCGACGGACAAACGCGAGCCTTCGAAGCTCGAGTGTAGATCCGAGATTGGATTGGACGGATTTTTGGGAGATTCCCGCGACCGACTATTATAAAGTTTCCCCGATGAAAAATGCGCACTACTGTGTTGTCCATGATATAATCGTCCTTTGAGTTCACATCCCTATAAAGAAACTTGTATATATAACAATGATAAATTGTTTAGAGGGATTTTCATCTTTTTTAGAATTTTAGAATGTGTGTGTGTGTGTGTGTGTGTGTGTGTGTGTGTGTGTGTGCGTGTGCGCGCGTGTGTGTATTTTGAATACGTAAATGAAAATTAAGATAGAGTTTCTCTCGGTCGGACATCCCGATATATACAGTTCCAGGAGAATTAATAAGCCAACGGTGTCCTCCTCGGCGACGTCGCGGAGACCGATCGATCGACGCGGCGCGATACACGCGCGGAATGAAAAAAGAGCATCCGGACGAATTGATCTAGCGGGGTTCGATTCGGGTGCACAATACCGCAACTCGCATTCAATTGCGCCAAACAGCTTTCTTCGGCCCCGGCAATCTCCTCTTCGACACAATAAATTTATGGTTCCATTCAGAGCTCGTATACACACGCACACACGTAAACACACGCGCACGTACACGCGCGCGCGCAAACTCGTACGCATTACAATAAGACCGCGGCCTGTTTAATAGAATAATTAAGGGCCCTCGTACAGAGCAGCTGATGCCCAACGAGTGTGCTCGCGCACGCGGTTAATATATGTGTGCGTGTGTGTGCGTGTGTGTGCGTGTGCGTCTAGATGCGTGAGAATATAACGTATGCTGGTTCGGCCGGCTGGCATTGTTGATTCGTAGGGTACGCATTTTGTACAACGGGGTCAGGAGAGAATTAATGCATTCATCCGAATTTCAAACGGAATTAATGCGCTCGTCAGGAGCATCGTGCAAGCGGCTGCGTTCATCTCTTAATTTACAAAATCACTGTCTTTTTTGTTTTCTCTCTCTCTCTCTCTCTCTCTCTCTTGCCGTTTTTGCTACGCTTGGAAATATTCGGCACAGTATAACTTGAATTATCACGACAACTCCTTAAAAAAAATAGCTAATATTTCTGTAAATAATATACGGGTATGTAAGCGCGCGTTTCATCAGTCTCATGAACGAGCATTGTATGAAACGACGATAAATAATTGCGGCGCGTGAGCGCAATATTGCCGCGGTGGTAGAAATAATTATCGCGGCGCAACACGTGGCCGCAGATTATCGAAAAATCGGACTGCTTAATTGGGCGAAGCGCGCGCGAGCGAGTGTTATTAATTCCTCATATACGAAATAAAACGGTATATACGACGATTAGAGATGGTACATTTTATTGTTGAACAATCTCAGATAAATTCAACAAGGCCAGACGTAAAATCCCACCACCTTTGGATAATCTTTCAGCGCTCGCTGTCTTACGATATTTAAGACGTCTGATCGCGAAACAACGTGGAAAATATGATTTAATGCGAATTCTCTCGTCGTTCCGTCTGACGGATTCATACTCGCAGAGCAAAAGGGTTGCCGGGGAGGTAGGAGGAATGATGGAGGAAGAAATGCGGATAGGGAGATGAGAACGAAGCCGGAGACGAAGGAGGGGGCGGGAGGGGAGAAGAAGATGGGAGAAGGGTAGACGTTTTACAGCGGCATTTCGAATGGCGTTGCAAAATCGCTGTGCAATTTTCTTTCCGCTGCGCGGGGAGAATCCACCCGCGCGGGTTGCACTCGCGCGAGGGGAGGGAACGCGTATACCGCTCAACGTTCTCCGTTCTCCACGTGGCCACGTGATTGGTCGTAAACGCCAAAAATATGCGCCGATCAGCCGGTCGTCCGGCTAGCTTTATGGTAGCGCCGGTATGCCGGTCGGGTTTTATGGTTAATTTTTGCAATTTTGTAATTGCCTCATAGCCCTGCGGACAAGCACTTTTCCCTCGTTCTTCTCCGTCATTCTCCTTTTCTTTTTCTCTTTCTTCTCTTCCTTGGCCTTTTCTTCCTATTGCTTCTTCTCTCCTCTCGTATATATTTTTCATCTTGCCCGTTCTTTCTATTATTCCGTCTTTCAGAATTTGCCTGACACATGAGGACAATTGATAATGTTAGGGTATTAGACATTCTTCCAGGTCGCGCAATAACGATTCATTTCGACGTTTTCGAGGATATAGTATGTTTTGGGTCGGTAATGATAACCAATCATACATATTTTCCACATTATTGCTACACTGAACGAAATTGCCTATGCCAACAGCGTTCTCTGTATTTATTAAGTATCGTGTTCTTTCGTGGATAATGTTTCGATAAACCTAAGGTCATCGGCATAGAAAATACCGTGATATCGATACGAGGGATTGTACAGTATCGCCGATACCGTAAGATCGTTAACAGTCGCGCGCTGAGTATGTCAGAAACGCGTCTCGCACCATGAGACCGCAAATAACTGTTTCCATCGGAATCCTGCGGTCTGCACCTTGCCATCGCGCCATCATATCGGTGCGATATCAACACCTTGACGCCGACGTATTTAAAGCGTATTACCGAAGCGGGGCCGCCTCGAGTAGGTCATCGATCCTCTCTCGGCGAACAACTTTTCGCTCTCGCCGTCTCATGATCGCGATAAGCCTCACGCGCGCCGTGCTGCACTACGCCGATAGAGCAACGCGACCGCAATGCACACAGTGCAGCGTAATACAGGTCACGACAGGAGATCGCGAATGTCCGCGATGCTCAACTACACGACAGAACCAAAACGAATCATTTCGACATCGACGATATTTGGATGGCACTATCATCGGATTCTATTTGTTTCTAATCGGGATTCAGATGACAGAAGAGATAGCCAACGGCGCTCAATCGAGCCTTGAAATGACACAGTCGGGAAGAGTCATTTTACCCGTAGTATCGTTTAGGTCAAACTGTATACACCTTCCTTTCGTCCTTCCTTTCCTAGGAAGTAGAGTCAAGTGAACCTACCAATGCCGCCACCGCCGCCGCCGCCACCGCCACCGTCACCGTCACCGTCACCGCCACCGCCGCCGGAAACTCCGCTAATGACTAAACTTGCTAATTTCGGCCAATTAGGCTTCCACTGCTTCCACCATGCCTGCCTTCCACCCGGTTCCGACGTTTCCTGATCTTCACCCGCTCGACCGCCTTGTCTAATGCGCGCCGCACTTACCTTGACCGATAGACGCTAATTTTATTGCGCACTGCGGCGCACTCGCATGTTCCCGTAGTGGTTGTGCACATGGGAAGAAGGACAAGGGAAAGTTTCATCAACTACATATCTCAGAACAGTAATATTATTTTGCAGTATGTTTTAATGATCCACAAAACTTACACATGTCAGAAACGACACAATACGTATATGTATATTATATATATTTCATTTGGGGATTATCATCCTGAATTGCATTAAAGTATGATATCTCTCGGAAGATTGTCGGGGGCTATTCGCCGATCAACAAAGTCGAGAAAAGTTTTTGAAGAAAATTCTATCCACTCGTTTCCGCAGGGACAGGAGTGCATCGTGGCGCACACAAGGTATTAAATATAAAATATAAAACTGTTATTCTCTCTCTTCTTCTCCCTCTCGCGGCGAAGATGTGGAATGGCAACTGTGCGTATTGGGCGAAACTGGGTTTGACCCTTGACGGCCCCCATAAATATCCAACGTTGGCAGCTTGTTACTTTGCGCCACATGAATCTCAAGCCAACCATAACGACCGATAGTCTTCGGCAGCGCGCAAGACATTGTATTGACTAATCATTGTTTTTTTTTATCTATTAATCTATTCTTCTTATTTTTCTTAACTTTGAGAATTGTGTAAATGCATCTGCATGCAGAAATATATTTATGCTATTTATCTCGTTACAATAACTTTCTCCAAGTGCTATTCGAGATTTATGAATCCAAGTTCCAAGACCATAAAAACGAAGAGTTTATCAGTCCATGAATCTCCTTATTTAAGAACGCAAAGAGTAATGAACTTAAAAATCCTTAACGAGCCAAGAAACCAACTTCAACTTACGCGAATATTTCAACAGAGATCTAAGAAGAACCAAAAGAACAACTCGACGCTCGAATTGTTCCGATTTGAAATTTCCAAGAGTAAGGATTGCGTCAAACGAATTCAGTGAACATGGCGGGCCAATACATGGAAGAAAGCCGCTTTCTTCCTTCGTCTGCATTCCTCAGTAATTGCGTGCCGTGGTCCCTCGTTGTTGTTCCTCTTCCCTGCCGCCTGTTTCCTTCGTCCGAAGAAAGGAGAGCTCGCATTCACGCGCGCGCCCGCGCACGCCTTTTCATTTGTACACCCTCCTAGGATACACTTATAATAGGTGGGCCGTGCGTGGCAAACAGGGAAGAGGCCGCCGCGACGCGCCTAATCACTATAATCGTCCTCGCCAATAATTAGATTATTTTCAGTGTCTTCTCCGTCGCTGTCCCTCTCTCGCCTGTGATTACCGGCCTGAACTTATCATTACATCCCTACATCGATCCTCGCTCGCCTCGGGCGCGCCCTAAGAGAATGACCGTGTTTTTTCGTGCGAGACCAGGGCAATAATCTTAAGACATTTGATATTCCCGAAAAGGCAAATTAGGACATTGTAAGTTATATAACTAAGCTCTGTAAATTTATTATTATACAAAATAGATGGAGGAATAGGAGCGTTATCTTGTTTCTCGGTGGGAGGCAAGTTGGCTTTGAATTATGAATCTTTATTTAAACAGAGTCATGGTCGAGCTAATTAAATGAATTAGTAGTAAATATTCGCAATAAATTTCCAAGAATTTTGGATACAAATTTCTCATGACGTTCTTGCGACGAGTCGTAATTTTGAGAGTTCTCTCTCTCTCTCTCTCTCTCTCTCCGTTACGTCGATTGGTTCTGACGCACTTCTAGAACGCGCGTTTCGGTACTTGCAGACTCGAAGGTGTTCATTATGCCACTTGAAGGTTTATTACGAGATACAAAATACTCTATTTTATTGTCGTCGACCGGCTGCAGCGGAATTCTTGAACCTTCCGCATAACGTATTATTGTCGCGGAATTGGAAGATGGAAAGCCCGAGGGTGAGTCTTGGTCATCATTACCGGAGTTCCTTTGAGGACTGGTGCATAACCTCATTTTTTTTTATTAATAATAATCAGAGTTGCTCTTTTTTCCTCACACCATGGGATGTTGAATATATATACATAACTATCAGCTATCAAGAAAAATAATACATTAATAAGCAGATCTTGATGTAAATTCGCTGAGGTTGCATTTCTCGTCTGTGATGGTAAAATAGCGTGCGTAAAAATTTTCGCTGCGACGTTGAAACATTTTATCTCTGTCACTTTTTGACGTCTGATCGATGACTGATAAAATTAGGAAGCTGATAGCATTCTAGTTAGACTGTCGTTCATCTTTTAAAATGATATCCCTTATTTTAGCATTAAGTTTATGAAGATTTCAAAGCGCGTCTGTATGTTCTCTTAAATAAGCGCGATGAGTTATCGTCTTGGAATGAAATTGTAGCGCCGATATTAATTTTGCAGAATCATGTGGGTTACCCGAACTGTTTTATTGGTCCTTAAGACAACGCCCTACTATATGATTTCGTAATACTGCCGATCCCAATGAAACAGCAATTTTCAACAATGCGATCGCACATGCAAAGGGAGATGGCGAAGGAGGACTTTTACGATCTGGCAATTCGCGAAAGAGTTTGTCAGTCCAAGAAATATTTAAATTCAATTCGAACGTAGATGCTGTAAATCGTGAATCGAGGGAAATTCGTCTCAATAAAGAAAAGAGGGTTTACTATAATGAAGTCTGTACTGTTTTGTAATGTTATCTTATATTATTTTAAAATTTTATTTTCATGAAGGTATGTATTAGTCACGTGTTTAATCAACATGTGTCTAAAATTAAAAACATATGGTTGGTGACCTTGAAACGGTTGAGGCAAGCCAGCCACTAAGGGATTGGATGTCATCCGGAATGTAACGTTCCATCCCCGCAATGACTACAAGGATCGCCATTAATCCTTAGGCTGACTTTCTTTCCGCTCGCTGTCGTATAGAAACGAGGCGTCCTCGTTATCGACGCTTATCGCTAATAAGATCGCTGGACCGCTCGTTATCGTCGTCGTCGCACTCGCCCTGTCCTCATTTTCGTACGATTGCGATCGTTAATTATCCCTATCGCAGCCGATCGCCCTCTGCTGTTCTCCTTCTTCGCCTTCCACCACCACCCCCCACCCACCCACGCGCTTTCGTCGTTCTCCTCGTCATTATCATTCCGGTAATTACCGGTGTATTCCCTCGTTATCATCTTGTTATCGTTTGGCTATCGCGCTTCCGCGAGGAGCACGGCGAACGTCTCTGGAGAGGTCAGGCCTCGTAAATGCGTGGGAGCGAGCTGATAACGAACGACGGGGAGCATCGGCATCTACACTTGAAATCACAAGTCGTCAGACTAACCCCATATTTTTATGATATCGATTTGAACAAATGTTCCTTATACTTTTAATTTACTTGTTCGACAATTCCACAATTCCCACAGTGTTTTTCGTACACGATCTGGTATGAACGTGATCTTAACGCGATCCATAATTATTTCGATTTACGATTGAACGATCGATGCGATAATTTGCGATAGTTTTGAAATCCCAACTTGTGAACGGAACGCTGTGCGACACGCGTGCGGCATCTAAGTAACCGCATTAAGAAGAAGCCGACACGCAGAAACGCGGAGCGGGCGAGTCCGTAAGGGCATTAATGCGCCGGAGATTTATGTGGTAACGGCGAGGATGAAATTCCATCGCGGTAGGTGCTCGTATAAGTGGCACGCTGCTCGCTGGCGGAGGCGCGAGAGAGTTATGGTTGCCCATACTGATATCCACTATAAACTCCCCCGTCGTCCGCCCTCCTCCGCGCGTCCTCCTACGCTCTCTCTACCACGGCATACTTAATTAAATACGTATTAAGAGCCTGAGTGTGTTCCGATGTACCGATGTGCGCCTGCATCGTGGAATAATATATGCTTCAGCGCGCGCGCGCTAATTACTTTCTCCCACCGAGGTCGCACCGACAGTTTTACTTTCCCCGCATACAGTGGAATCGCATTTATCGAAACGAAGCGCACCCTTTTGCATAACAAAGAAATTTTTAATGTTACACACGCTTATCTCTCTTTATGAGATTGTCAGACCGACGAATTTATTATCGATCGTCGTTACAAGAAGATAATTACTTCTCCATTATTCATTAATTATTATGCGTACACACACACACACACACACACACACACACACACACACACACACACACACACACACACACACACACACACACACACACATCTTT
>Ga0157364_1002364_pt1 | contig 17452 bp, 2 predicted proteins | sample AttsexASBM2_FD_111476 | JGI IMG/M metagenome (GOLD analysis project Ga0157364, IMG submission 111476) | Fungus gardens microbial communities from leaf cutter ant in Ribeirão Preto, State of São Paulo, Brazil - Atta sexdens ASBM2 | ecosystem: Host-associated > Fungi > Mycelium > Unclassified ... | reverse complement strand
TCAGCGCAAAACGAAGAAATCCAGACATTGACGATATTGAAGAAAAATAAAATTAATTATCGAAATATCGATACAATAATCTTGAAGAGAAGTATGAAAGATAAACACAATTAGTATATGTTTTTAGAAAGAATGGAGATCAAGTAATTAAATAATATCGCGGAGAAGAATTAAAAATCCGAAAGTCTAATCTCATTTCATTCGGAAGTAAACAAATGAAAGAACATGTGTAAAAATTAAAAGGAGAGATGACTGAAATATTGTCGATCGTCGATGGTGTGTTTGTGAAAGGAAATTTTAGGAGGTAAAAACGACGTAGACGACGATGAAGACAAAAAAGAAAAGAGAGAGAATGCTGACTCGACCAGAGTGTGATTTTTTTATGTAATTGTTGCAATTAAAACGAAGTGTGAAGTGATGTTGTGTTTTATATAGGATAATTAGGTGTTCTGTAGAATGTGTTTAGCTGTAGTATAGTTTACAAATCAATTATCTGGTATGACGAGTGAAGTATCCAATTGTGATACTGAGTTATTTTCTATTTATAGTTCGTCTAGGTATTATCTATATAGTTATATGAAGAATTTTTGGCGCAATTTGGTGATTTGAAAATCAACTGTTGATTATTAGAAGAAACTAACGATTCATTCTTTAATTATTACTAGTATTAATAATTTGTTTATTTTGATATTTTGTGGAATATCTAGTCATTCTGTATTTCTTAAGATCGTGTACTGCGAACGTTTCAGACATGTTAATTGATTCTCGGATAGGGATATAGGAGGTTTCCTACAATATTTCTCTGGTAGGAAATTTTTGGAAGTTCTCAGAAGTTTTTTAAAGAATCGTCGAAGCTTTTAAAGTTTTGTATTCGACAATTATTCGGCATAGATATATCTAATAAAACGTGATAACGGCAATATCACTTTTGTGATCTTATGATGGTTGCCATACGATTAGAGCTTCTGCATAACTAGCTAGGAAGTAACAAGCATGATTTATGAGGTGATCAATTAGCTTATTTATTTATCTGGAAATAAAAGATTTGTAGTGCACGGAAGAGGTGATCGGCTTTTTGCTGCGTGTGCAATTATATTATTGCGGTCTGCGTGCAAGTCGGTTAGATATAATCGATTATCAAATGAGAAACTTCAAAAGTAATTGAATATTCAAATGTGGACCTCGAAACTTCCCTATTAGGTGGTCAATTAACAGCTCCAATGAATGCGTTGTAGTACAGAAACTGTACTGTGCTTTATATTGCTGCACTTATAGTCTATCTTTTTATTTTGCTGTCCTTTTCTATCAAATTTATAAACCCTTCTTATTTTAAATGTTGCTGCTTTTGACTGTAAAACTATGGGTTGCTAGCTATATAAACTTTTTTAATCATGACGTAAAAGGCAAGTTGTAACATTGTGCATAATAAACTTAATAATTTAAAATTCAATAAGTAATATCGGTTTCAATAATTAAATAAATTAAACAATACAATATAGGATTAAGAACCAACTTAGAATAATATATGAGTAACAATATTATTGTAAACAATATAAAAACGTACAGACGTTTCGATTCCTTTTCAATGTTAAAAAATAAATTTTTATGTTACCGTAACGCAAGATGTATAATATATAAAAAGCGCATGTTGGAAATAATAACTATGATATGAGATGTCCTCAGAGATGACATTTCAGAATTCGACAGTTAAGACCTTGATATCTCTGTTATTAATTACTTTTAATACTCAATTTATATTTTTTAAATTATTGTTTTGGATATTCGAATAATTAGCAGTTGCAAAAATAATATGAAGGATGCATGCATCTTTATTACATAAATTTTCACTGGACCAACCTATTGTAAATTTGAGAGGAAGCTTATGGTATTATAAACTTTATACGATTATGTGACTTCTGGAATTGACTAACAACAAGTTCTGATGGGAAGCCGATTTAATCTAGACCGTATCATATCATAATTATTATTTCCAACATGCGAGTACACATACGCTTTTTATATATTGAACATCTTGCGTAGTTGCCGGTAACATTAAAATTTATTTTTTAATATTGAGAAGGACCTGATGGGGGTCGAAACGTCTATATACGTTTTTATATTGCTTATAATAATATTGTTACTCATATATTATTCTGAGTTGGTTCTTAACCCTATATTGTATTGTTCAATTTATTTAATAATTTAATTAAAAATTTGTCTCAAAAATGCAAGATTAATATGAAACTAATAATATAAGAGAAAAATACAAAATTATAGTCTTTAAAATTATAAAAAAGGAATACATAAAAATCAATGAGCGAATATTCGAAAGTAAAACTATTGATAAAAATTAAATAGCAACAATCTTAAAAAATGATCTAATTCTGTCACCGATTAATCTGTTAACTTAATCTTACATCGATGCTAATGTTAATAACCATACTGATTTTTACTATTTGTAGACAATGTCCGGTTTATATATTACAATTGTTACACATATACACACATAGTTATTATATCACTATTATTATATATTATATAGATACTATCTATTATTGTATTCATTACAGCTTCACAACAACGTTACATTTTGTCTTTTCACTTATACAAATGAAATATAATACATTAAATAGACAAAACATGTTTTGTCTATTTAACAAACATATCAAAACTAAATATATTCATGCGTCTAATACGTTCAAGTTCATAATTTATTGATAATAAATTACAAGTAGTTTAAATCCATTAATCTGACTAAACCTTATCTAAAATCTTAATAGAAATAGTTGTGACAGTAGAATGAAGATGATAATATAATTTTGTTAACAAAAAAATTCTTTATTACGTTACTGATATATTTTCTTCGCTAGCAGTCGATGTTTTATAGTTGAACGCAAATCTCTTTTTTTAAAAATAAAAATTTAATTATACATAATGCCGCGCTATCTGGTCGCGCAGCATACGACTCTCGAGATAGATATACACTTACAGATATCACGTGCTCGAAAACGCAAGGTACAGGGCGGGATATTAGCTTCTCTCGCTCGTTACAAACAATAAAGTTTATATATATATATATATATATATATATATATATATATAAAAATGTAAATGAAGAAAAAAGATGAAAGAAGTAAAAAAAAAGAAACGCATGTTAGCGCGTTAAGTTTTTAGGAAAGATTTTTCGAAAAAAATAATAATAATAAATGTAGCTGAGTTATGTAGTTGATAGAAATTCGTTCGATGACTGCTTTAATACTCTAAGGAGAGAAACGAGAGAGAAGACAGAGATGAGAGTTTCTTATTATTATTGTTATCGTTATTATTAGTAACGCTATTATTAAAAATTTGTACTAAAAGATAAACACATGAAGCGTATCGGCAAAATCATCACGAAATATGACTAATATTAATTGCTAGTTCTTGCTCTGCCATTTATCTAAAAATTAAATGAAATTATTAATTTAAAAAGACAAATAGTGCGATAATGAAAAATATAACACATCTACATAAAACATCAATATAAACATTTTAAACTTAAGAAATATATAGAAGAAAAGAGGATCAATGAGTTATTTATGAAATAATTAGATTGTTGGCCTTTTTATGTTATTTTCTTCTAAATGTTAAATTATTAATACTGATCTCTCTATTTTTAAATATTTTTCATTCAACAATTGAAAACTTAACATTGTGAAAGAATAATTGTTATTTAAATAAGTACATTATTATTTCGAGATTATTGTGTTAAATCTAGTAGTATATTATTCGTTTATTCATTAAAAATTTATTATTTGTTTTGTTGTTATTATTAACATATTTAAATGTATTTTTATATTTTAAAACACATTTTAAGTTTTTTTTTTGTTATTAAATTCTTAAGATTTTCGAATATTATATTCATTTTAAATACAACTAAAAAATTTTTAATTTGTTTTGTTCTAATTCTATTTTGTAACTAATTCTATTTTTATACAGAATATTTTACATATAATTTTTTAATCTATAATAATATGTAATATATGAAAATTGGTATGCCATAAAAAATAAAAGCACAGATAAAAAGTGAGAGGGAAAAAGACATTAATATATTGTAGAACCATTTTTGTACGGAAGACAGAGGAACGAAAAGTATTTTTGTTATTTGAATATGTTAAATTTATAAATACACTCTAATCCTTATCCTTGAATCACAGAGGGTAATAATGAAAAATAAATTAGTAGTACATTCAATCTATAAACGATAAATAAGAAATTGATAATAAAATGAGATTAATTTTATCGCTGACAGAGTGAGGTTAAAATAATTTAATGATAAAATATAATATTTGTATGCTTTTTTAAACTAATTTTATTTATTAATTTACTTTGTTAATTTCACAAATAATTTTCTAACTTTCTTTACTAAAAAGCTTGATAGCTGTAACTTATATACAACAAATTCTTAATATATTTTTATTACAACTTAAAATTAAAAATATAAATATTTTATTCGATTATTTAAATAAATTTTTGTCCAATAAATTGGATTTCAAAGTATGAAAGACTGAAGTTTAATAACAAAGTTAGTATGCACAGAAAAATGATTGCCGCTCAATTGAGAACGTCGCTTTATAGGTTTATAATTAAATAATCATGAAATTATTGTTCTAGAGTCTAGAAATATCACTTCTTCAAATTTGTTCACTTTCTGTCTTTCTTTTAAATTTATCTTACTCCTTTTACTGTTATTAATATTACAGTTTACAAAAATCTCAATTACTTTCCCATCTATCGCAAAAAATTTCAAACTTCTGGAATTTTTAAATCACGTTATTTTTTAATATCTTTTATTTTTCCTCTGGTATGAATTTTCTCTTCTTGTATTTATTATATTTTATTATCTTTCCATTTTTTTCTTTTTACATTTTATGTTTATTTTATATTTTTATATAATTTTGTAATTGTATTTATATTTATATTACTGTTATTATTGTTTGTTTATGTACTCTAGTTGATTTTATTTATGTATATAGTAATTTTATATAAACTTTATATAAACTTTATATATAATTTTTAATTAGTACTATTTTTGGAATATACATGTTCTTTTTGTTGTATAAAATTCTAAGGAAACATTTTCAGTTTTAGAAAACGCACTTTAATATTATTTTTAATATTATTTTTCTATATGACTTTAATATCCATTTCACTTTTCAGGGAATAAAGTTTTTGCAGTTTTCGCAACAATATTGAACAGAAAACATCAGTGTTATTTTGCTTATTTTGCAAATACTTTAAAAATTGTTGTGCGTAACTTCATCAAAATTATGCGCAAGGAATGTTTTTTTAAGCAAAGTTTGCGGCCGTTAAAATCTTTACTAAAATTCTTTCTAAAATCATTTAAAAATAAATTTTATGGGATTTTTATTTTATCATATTCTCTAAATAATTCGGTCTTAAAAATTACTAAAATAAATTTAAATATAAAAATAAAAAAATAAATAAATAATAAAATATATACATAATAAATCAAATTATATTTATTATATATTTGTAAATTTTATTATTATATGTATTCTTTTTATTTCTTTAACAATAAATTTATAGAAATATTATTAACTGTCCAAATCTGAAAGGATTTACGACACCACTGTTCAAGGATTAATTCTCATCGAACAAATAGCAATATTTAGTGAATGCAAACAAAGCGTTTTTCTAGCTGCATTTATTCCACACTTTTACCGTAAAAAAACCCACAAATTTTCTTTTGCAATTCACGGAAAGAACAGAACCATCTTTAAAGTTCGCTAAGTTCGGCGACGATCAAAAGTTTTGCAAAAATCGCTGACAATCTTTCTTCCTTTTTGTTTTTCTCGGTTTCGTCCTTTTTAGCTCGATTCTTTCTTTCCCTGCTTTCTCCTCTTTCTTTCCCTTCCTCCCTCCTTTCTCTCTCTCTCTCTCTCTCTTTCTCTCTTTCTCTCTCTCGCAGTTTTCAGAGCAAGAAATTCTACCATCCGATGCGACTCTGCAGCTGTTTGCTCACGAAAAACAAACCAAAAACTTTTCTTTCAGCATTTGACTTATCCTCGTTCTCCTTTCGATCTTGCTTGGGAGATAGATAAGGATTTTCATAGGTTTAAAACTTCATCAGAAAATTTGATTTATGATCTTGAAAATCACATTTTAATTGAGGAATATAATTGAAAAAAATCATAAATTAGATACGAAAATAAATTATTCTTTAAAAAATTAAATATGTACTTAAGGGATGGTGTCGAACAATTGTGTTATATGTTATGTTTATAACAACAATTGAAATCGATCAGATTCTGAAATTACATCACATTTTCTTATAGAAAATTTTATTTTGTTAAATTTGTATAAATATATCTGTATGTACAAAATTTTTGTATTTATTTTAATTGTTATAATTATTATATAAATTTTAAACACACAACAGTTGACGTAATTTATCTTATAATAATATATTTTATTTGTTAATACAATATAATATTATTAATATCTTATAATAACATATTTATTATAATTAATTTATTTTATTATTATGTTTCTTTAATAGATATTTATTTGTATTAAATGTTAACATGTAATTTTGTGAATCGGATAAAGATATATTACAATTAGCTGCGTATATGGGATCATAGAATTAACCGAGTTTTCTCTATAAATTTCGTTTCAAACAATCATAAATTAAATCTTTACTATTCCTATTTTTACTAGACTAAATAAAATTCTCTATATCTATATAGAATCTTTAAAAAGCTAATGGTTCAAATTAATATGTTAAAAAGAACTTATTAAGCCAAATAGAAAAATCTCAATCAAGAGATTGCAAATCTATTACTTAGAATATAACATGTGGAAAGTATTATACGTACGTTACTGATTAGCGAAAGCGCGGCTGCTATGACTGCGACATTTTTTCTCAGTTTAGTTTATTCTATCTAACGTATCAATTCGGACCATTATTTTATAAACATCTTGTAATGTTCGCTACTATGATTATCTTTGCGTTTTTCTATGGAATAACGCAGAAAAGAAATGATCTCGTCCAACAACCAAACTTCCAACGATTCATTCACGAGAATCAAGGAGACGATCGACTAATATATCAAGGATGCAAAAGAAATAAAAAATTACTTTTTACAATGTTTTTAAAGTGTACTCGATGTTTAATCTTTTATCTATCTATCGATGTGCCATGCATGTCAAATTTCTACTCCGCTTGCCATATCTTTTTTGTCAATGTCGCTGGCTGGTTGATCTTCTTCGTCGTGCAGCTTATTGCTCTCGTGTAACTGTCTGTCTGGCTGATCTTCGAAAATTACCCTGTAACGGGTAATTCGTTTCACAATTATTCCCAAAAGGCGTAATCAATATCGAAACATCTCTCTAACAATTTCAAAGTTGAACTCATCATCATGCACTTCGTTCATAGATGATTTTCAACATATTATATTTTATTTATTCGCAAAAATTCTGAGAAGTATATAAATATTAATCTATTGTATAAAACATACGAGAGAAATGACAACAATTATAAATTATAATTCTATTATATTTCATTATTCTATTATTTCTATTTACAATTCTATTTTCATGATGTTATTGGCATTGACGTTATTTAAAATTGAATTTGTATTAACAATAATAATTGTTGTAAGTATTTAATATTATAGAATTATTATAATAGAAATATTATTAGTTTTGTAACTATTATAACAATATTTTTTTATAAGTACATTATAAAATTTATTTTAAATACTTATCGTCAATTTCTTAATTTTAGGATATGGATTAATATAATCAAAGAAGAAAAAATATATATAAATACATACACACACAAATACATATATATATATATATATATACATATATATTTTGTTATCAGAATTAAGAAGATAAATGAACGACGAGGTTATTTTCGAAGATCCGGTCGAAATTTACGCTCTTTTCTGTAAATCATCTTACGTGTTTAATCATCCTGATTAACTCTCATAACTGCAAACAAAAGATTTAAAGATTTCTATTTCATTGTCGAAATAACAAGTTAATAATATTAGATACATTATGATGATAAAAAAATCTTAACTTTTTTGAGAATCTTTTTAGAATATAGATTCAGAATTATAATTCTTACATACTAATTTGCAAATATTTTTAAAAACAAATATTATCTTCATATTTATGTTTATAAAATTTGTTTATTTGCAAATTTTTTACAAGATAATATTTGATTTAATTTCTCGAATTGCTATAGTTTCGTAGTTATGAGTTTTTAATTAGGATACTATACCGTTGCGCGGTGATACCGTTGCTATACTCTTCGAACATCCTTGCGATGTACCCCGCCGTTCAAATTATATCCAAAGCGATGTTATACTCGAAGTCAATTACTGAATATAAATCGATTTACTGAAGATATATGCATACATTTTCTTCATATAATTTTCAATATACGCAGTATTTATCTGTTGTAGGTGTGTAAGTCAAATATATCCACAAATTAAGATCTGTGCAAAGGTGAGCATTGACATTTTCCGTTATATCAAAATTAATAAGACTATTTTATAAATATTAATATGTGAAACATATAAACATAATATTTCACATAATATTTTAACTCATTCTTTCAATCATTCTTTACGTTCTTTTTATTTGATTACAATCGACAGAATTTTAATATTATTCAGAATTCAAGAACGTAGAAATATTAAAATATTTAGATTTAATAAATTAAACAATAATTTATTTAATTATATTTGATAATTATTATAACATTTTGCTCTAATAATACAGACATTGAAAACTTCTAATGTCTGGAATGTCTGGATATTAGTAAATCATCGAATATTGAAATTAATGCTCTCGTTTGTACAAAAAATAATGGCGACACACTTAAGGACCAGGAATGTTCTCCGGAACAAACTTTAATCTACAATTAAAAATGTTGATATCCAATAATTTAACTCTTTTAGCAAGAAGTAGACAGGTTCATCATGACTGAAACGTTATCCTGGTCTACTTAATTGTAATGGCCACTTAAAATGCAACAATTAACAGTAAAATATTTTGCTTAATCGCTTTCTCTCGTCTCACTTATCGCGACTTATTCTCTTATAATCGTAATGATCCTATATTAATCTTTGTACTAATCTCTCTATTAGTGCTGCTGTTGCTCTAGAAAACTTTTGATGTGTCTCTACGTAGCACGTTTAAATATATGGGAATCAGTTTTAATATCAAAAATTAACTAATCTCTTTCTTTATTTTTTTTTCAAAATTTAACGTCTCTATTATCTAATTTTACATATTTTTTAAACTATACATATTGATTTTTAATTTTTGAAATATGATATATGAGAAAGTCACTTATTCATTTTCAACGTAAAAAATGAAAAACATTAAAAATATAAAAAAAGACTTTATTTAATATTAATTGAAGAATGATGTGATTTAAAAAAGTTGTTAAATGTTCTTCTGATTCCCATATTAGTTAAAATGTTGTATGTGAAATGCATGCGTTCTTCGTTGTAACGATGTTGTTCTTATTATTCAAAGGAACACGAAGGTTAAGCTGAGTGAAATGCATCGATTAATTATCGTACTTGCACTTATTTAAATTTCAGATTGATGCAAATGTACAAGCACGTGTTATTTGAGGATACTAATTTCTCTCTACAGTCTTTTTCCTTATGATGTCGTTTGCTTTGTTTAGACATTAATTTTAATTTTGAAGGAAATGTATGTCTGACGTACATCAGACTATTGTGAACGATGTCATTACAAATAAACAGAAACTTTGCTTTATTAGATTAACATTTTATAATATGTTGAAATCGATGATTCATGTATTGTTAATTGTTTAATTATCATTTTATATGCCATTAAATTTAACACGACTAATAGTAAATTTATACTAAGCATCAAAATCCAAACTTTTTACATTAAATATTTGCAATATTTAATTTTGTGAAATTGATTGATGCATTTATCATCTTTCCTTCGAAGCAACCAAATTGTTTTCATCTTCAAGATACTATTCTCGCTCTTGACAAAAATTAAAAATTAATTATATTATTCAATTTTTCTCAAAAGATTAATAAGATATAAATTAATGACTAATCAAATAAATAAATTAATGACTTATTAAAAAAATAAAATCACATTTATATCAAGATTTATAAAATTCTGGAAAAAAAGATCAATGTTACTTCATAATTAACTTCGAAATGATTCCTAAGAAATGAAATCTTGAAGATAAAAATATCTCGCTTGCATCAAAACTTCGCTGTTCAATAAAAAAATGATGTGCTCTTTCTCTCAATTTCGTTGGAGATAAGATGCAATATGACGTATTTTCTCTTGATCGGATATTTAGCTCTCTCTCTCTGTAATTTTTCCATAGTGTCACTTATATACAATGTAATTACTTACGTGTAACGTATATATACGTTGCGTTGCACCCTACTTCTCTATTCTATACTTAATCTATGTAGTAAAACAGTAGAAGAAAATATGAAGCAAAATGTAATGGCGTGTAAAGCCAAAGAACATCGAATATTCGATATTATCGCTGATGCCGATGTTACTGCTGACTAATGTCGTGTGTCGTTGTTGTTTCTTAATAATCAACGTTAACCCTAAACAGTATAAGAAACTGTTATTTCATGATTTTTCATTGTAAACAAATATTTTAATTATATAATTATCAAAATATTCATTGATATTACAATTATTATTATTGTTTCTATCATACAATTATAATAATATATTTATATTATTATAATTATATTAACTATATTTTATTGTTACGAGAATGATTTGAAAAATTCGTGCAAAGTCAGAGAGATGAATGTCTATTTTACATAGTTGAACCAATCCTATTATTCGGAAGGGATTAACAAATTGGAGCAGCGTTGGACGCTCCCTTCCGAATTCCTTCCGAATAATAGGATTAGTTCAACTGTGCAAAATAGACATTCATCTCTTTGACTTTGCACGAACTTTTCAAACCACCCTCGTATGTATTGATATTTGTAGCTTTATACTTTTCATTAGTAACAAAAATGTTATTAAATATTTCTTTGTTAGTTTTCTTTTATAAAATAAAAAATAAGAAATAAAATAATTATAGAAAGAATTAATAAGATAAAAAATATTTATAAGTAAAATTATTACAGTAGAATTAACAGTTAAATTATAAATTATATTGTTTAGGGATAATAATGCTCGTTGCCATGTCGCTAATAAGAAAAGATCGTCGGAAAGTTTCTATTACTCGAGGAATTTTCTGTACGACAGCTTAATGTACGATTAACAGCAAAAATGAAAAAAAATTCTATGATTCTGATGCATTTGATCACGTTAATATCTCGAATTTTTCTTTATTTACTATCTCATTTTAAATTGGAACCATTATTTTTATCCCATATACAGTTATAACTATTATTATAAATTGAGAACGTAAAGACTAAGAAAAACGCTCATATTAAAAACATTAGAAACTTAGAAATTATTATGTTAAAATATATGCAAAATTTTTAAAAACAAGTCTTTATTAATTTAAAATTCAATCGAATTGTTTAATCTTTAATATATTATTGTTTTTCTTATTTTAAAACATATTTTTTAAATGAATTATCAAGTTTCTTCAAATTAAAACTAAATTCAGCTTTAGATTTTTATAGCAAAATTTTTATTAAGCGCATATGAAACTACTATTATTATTTTATTTTAAATTTATATCTATCTCTAATACTCTCTTCCTAACACAATTCTTGATGCTTTATACATTTAAAGTATCTTATTAATTTAAATGCAATAATTATTTCTATTTGTTTATTATTTATTATTTCACTAGTTAGTAGCATTTTTCGAAAAAAAAAACACATGTCTTTTTCATGACCACATTTGTATCTCTAAAATGCTCTCGGACTTGCTCAAATCATTTTTATGTTTGTCTCCTGTGCAACATGTACTTGCGACTAGTGCATAACTTTTCATACATTAAGAATCTAACACCTCGCTCCCTTTCCTTTCAGCCACCCTAAGCCAATTTCGCGTGGCACGTGGCACGTGATATATATACATATATGTCAAAGAAGAAGAAACGCGCGATGATTTGTGTTTTATAGATTTTCACATGAGAAATAACTGCTCTCGAAATAATGCCAGGGGCACATTCTACGTCCTGGCATACCGAATGTTTATCTAATACCGATCGATCTATCGGCTGATCTACCGTGAAGCGAAGTTAGTTTTTGTCTCACTTCGCGACTATCGCACTTCGAGGGAACATATAGACACAGATTGATTATGTAGACGATACGAGAAATTTGGTTAATGCTATATTGTATTTAGTACAAACGTTTATTAGTATCTGTGAGTAGCGTAGACATAGAATAATCTAAATTACGATTTATATATATATAATCAAGATAGGCAAGTATTAGAATAAAGCGGACGTATTTCTTTCTACAAAAGAAAAGAAAAGAAGAATATAATACTGCTGCTACATTCTATGCTTATCTATTTACGTTACACGGTGATATTCAAATTTTCTACATTGTATTTAGGCTAAATGCAAATAATCGTGTTTAACTTCAGCAGTCAAGAAGTGTCGTTGAAGTCACGAATTAACTCCTCTTCACTGATCGTAGACCACAACATCTCGTTGATCGCTCGATCAATTTTTTTTAATGTTAAATTTAAAAAATATTCGATGTCAATCATGGATTGACACTAGAATGGATAAATCTCAAATGTGATCGGTCTGAAAAAAATATGTAATAGGGAGGAGAAAAATGGAACGGCAGAGAAATTCGAATAAATTTAATTCATGTTATATCCGTGTTAAGGATTTATAATTATAACGATTTGTATCTTAAAAGGAATCTTAAGATTCTGAGATTTGATGCCTAAACTTTAATAATAAATAATATTGATCGATATTAGCTCGATCGACAAAATTGAATAATTTAATTATTCTCTGGGGAAAGTGACAAACTCTTTTGAACAAATTTAAAATTTCAATGTCTACCAAGATTCGAGTTTTCTAAATCGCAAATTCAACTTCCGTTCCTTCATCTTCTTCGTGCAACTAGTATCGATCCTGCTTGACTACTTGATAATCAAGGAAACTATTGAGAGAATAGGAAAACAGTAATAATTCCTAAAGAAAGGAATGATCTCGTTAAGCCCAAATAGCGCCGAAAATTTTGAGAATCAAGGCGACAGACGTTATGTTTTTTCCATGTACATAAAAATTTTTAGGGACATCTCGATCTACATCTTAACTCGTTATCGTTTTTACAATGATGGTTTTATCGTAAAACCGCAACCGAGAGCGAATACGATAAAAAAGAAAAATTATAATACGGGCGGGTTTCTCACTTCCTCGAGACGTTTATATTTATAAAAAAGTTCCTAGGTGTCCTTTAGATTATAGAGAAAGCCTTAGATAAACTCTTAAGAATTGTAGATGATAGATATGTAGATCCTGATAGATAACATTAATTTGCAAATTAATTGTGAATTCTTGGGTCTGTGGATTCTTACACCTTTGAAAGTGTAGATTGTTGAACTATTAGATATTCGCGTCATCCTAGGATTCATGTAGATCCTCGAATTCTTGGACTCGAGAATTGTTCAGTTTTAAAAAAAATTTCAATTGTCTTGAAATTTATATCTTTTTTATAATCAGGCTAGATTAAATATTAATCTTATATCGAAAAAAATCATTTGCAAAATGATTATTTGATATTATTCAGATCGATGATCGATGATTTATAACGTACGATCTCGAGGAACACCGAGAAATTCGTGAATACCGACTTGGCTATTCAGAGACAACGACACAACGCATTATAAAGTAATAATGATAACTTAACGTTAATCGATTATTATTACGATCGCTCACATCGCGAGAAGTGATGACGATGATGATTATTACGTACAGATTATTCTCGAATTATCGCATTTTCTTTAAGAAATCATTCTGAAATAACAAGTGACAAGAAGAATACATGTTCGAGCATTTTATGAATTCAATATATTTTGACTTAAGTCAACAGATGATTTATGCCGAATATGTTCTCGTGATCATTTCTTCTTATTATTTGTAACTTAAAAAAGCTATTTTTCCAATATTCGAAGCAAAAATTGTTGTCTTTGATTTTCTTTCTAAAATATTTACGAGAAGAAACGTGATAGTTCGAGGATATCTGTGGTTAGAGAAGTTAGGCGTTAAGCAAGATACATTATTAAGAAAAAAGTTAAACCATATGTGGTTAAGTAGGTAGACTTTAGCTTTATACACAAGAGAGTGATAAGGGAAAAATATTCATGGAAATGAGAGAGAGAAAGAGAGAGAGAAAGAGAGGGAGAGTGAGTGAGAGAGAGAAAGAAAACTTTGCCGATTGTGAATGAATTACAAAAGGAAGAGCGTTAAAAAAACTCCGCATTTTCGACTGCCATTCGAGTTAGCAATGATTCGTTATATCAACATGTCCGAGCGAACTTGTGCGATGTTTCTGGAAAGAAGTTATTATCGCTGTCGCAAGAATTGTATACAAAGGCATTCGAAATCAATCATGTTTTTTTTTCTACTTGCAGATTTATCTACTTGCAGTCACTTTTGAATCAAATAAAAATTTAAAAATTTAACGAAACATTATTTTATTCATAATCTTTTAAAATTTTTGATATAATTGTTTAATAAAAAAAATTATCTAAAAGATAAATATTATTTATATAAATAATAAATATCATCAAAACTAATTTTTTTAAATTAATTAGTATTTAGTTTATTATAAAATATTAATATTTTGAATTGTTATTTTTAATTAAAAAAACTCGATTACATATTAATTGCATATTAATAGACACAATTTTACGCGCGAATCAAAGCGTCATTGATTTGAAGATCTTTGTATTCTTCTTTGTAATTATTTTGAAATACTTTCAATTGTTATTATATTAATAATTGTATTTATTAATACTATGTTACTTCTAAATAAGTGAGATTAGTGTATGATTATTACAAGAATTTTATAATATATGATATTATAAATATTAAAATTTTTCATGTAATTCAAAATATTTAAGTGTCTCTCTCATTTTAAATCAAAATTCGTCTAATGATGGACATTGTTATATTCTGTCTTATATTAATCCATTGGAACACTAAATATAAATTGTGAAACAAGTTGTTATACTTGTAAAATAAAAAAAATTTTTAATTTAGTTAATAAACAAAAAATAATGTAAAAATAGTGGGTATTCAAAATAACGAGGAATAATGAAAAGATTTTAATTCTTCTTATTTCAATTATTGAAATTAAATTTATAATTAGAGTTTCTTTTCTTACGAAAAACTCTATACAATTGAAAAATTAATTTATGATGATACAATAGATTGAAATTGACATGAAAATCTTTTGACGATTTATATATATATATATATATATATATATATATATATATATATATTCATTTTCTGTTTTATTTTATATTAATCATATTTGTTCTTGACGATAGCGTACGTTCGATATTGTTGCGGACCAGACTCTTCGTGATTTCGTTAAACCAAGAAGCAATACTGTTGATGCCTACAATTACTATTATCAAACGAGTGTTTAAGTAAATTACAATCAATCTAATCCTGGAACCTTAATATAAAAGCCCACTAATTTTAATTTATATAAAATAATTGGACATTTTATTGTAAACGCAATTAAAAAAATTAATTCTGTTTTAATAAATATTTTATCAAATAATATGTATCAAAATAAAAATTATATTTTCTATTATTATTATCAGAAATAATTAGGGTTCTAGGATTAACAGCGAAAAATTTGAAAACTTATATGACAACTTTTCGCAGATTTAGAATATCTTTATAAAACAAAAATAAGCATTTCAGAATGTAATGAAGAGATTAGTTGAAAGGGATGATTATAAAAATAAAAAGCTTGGATTTTAATCTAATCTAAGAGATTTATGATAATTTGAAAATAAGTCTGAGCTTATTTTTTTTTTACAGCCAGATATCTGCGAAGAGATGTCCTTAAATTAAGAACGATTTAGAATAAAATTGTTTGTGGAATTTAGCAACACACCGAATGTGGAATGTGAGAAAGAATGAACGAGAATCGCACGAAGCTTGCTCGGAAAATGAATGGAAGGTCGTGAATGATCTGAAGATTGTTTGGAAACTCTTGAAATTTATGAACAAACTCTTTGATTCATAAGTTCGTGCTTTGCTAAATTTAGACATTTGAATTTTTTCTTTGTATCTTTGTCTCTTGGTGATGATTATTAATTTTAGTCATAAAATCAAAAATCAAATATATCCTAAGGAATATATGAATCTTGATTACACACATATTTAAATATTAATTAATTAAGATTTTATATTCCTAATTTCTAACATCTCTCTCTCCAATATTGAATTTTGTGTTAAAAATCTGTAAATAATATTTATTTATATTTTCCTTAGAATTTTTTAAAATTCAATTTTTATTTTACTTGATCTGACAATTAAGTTTGTAAATATATTTTTTTTTAAGCACATTAAAAATAAAAAATACGCTAGATATCATATATGTGCATCTCAATTTTTTACGTATCTTCAATTTCAATTGAAGAATTATTATAATAGTTACATCATATAGCTGATATAAATATTATCCAGAAGAAAATCTTATTTTGAAGGACGTAGTATTAACTTGGACGAAAATGCGTTATATTAGAATAAGTTGTATGTAAACGGATTTAATTGTCAGAGCACTTATTTTTCTTATAATTTGTTAAGCATGTACTGTGCTTTATGAAAAGCTGGGATTCTGAAATCCTCGAATCGGAGGACATTTTGTGGCAGACGAAAAAGAGAACGCTGAAGAAAGAACAGGAAGCTCGTGTGAACAAAGAAAGCAAAGCAAAAATTACAGTGTATGGCGGAGGAATAAAACCCTTGTATAAAAAAAATAGCAGTGCGTAGCGGCTAATCTAATCGATAAAGGAATGATACAAAATGAGTTTATTGTTGAATATAATAATGTATTATGTAACATTAACAAAGTAAAAAAAAAAGAAAGAGAAAGAGGCGAATGATGATAATATTATATTGTTGTTAGATATATATATATTATATATATTATATAAAAAAAATCTTAGAAATTAAGTGACCACCCAACATTCACCCACACAAGTATACACTCTCGCAGGATATACAGGGTGTCTCGACGAAAATGTATTCCAGTAGAGGAGACGCTTACTGCTCGAGTAAAATTTGTGTTTGTTTTTTTCTAGTGATGACTTAATCCGAGATATTTGTTGAAAATTAATAAAAAGCAAAAATAACCAAACATTTTACTTTTTTATCAATCACACCGAATATTTCCTTGATAAAACCCTATTTTAAACAGAAAAATTAAAACTTTTTTTT
>Ga0157364_1002363_pt1 | contig 17453 bp, 10 predicted proteins | sample AttsexASBM2_FD_111476 | JGI IMG/M metagenome (GOLD analysis project Ga0157364, IMG submission 111476) | Fungus gardens microbial communities from leaf cutter ant in Ribeirão Preto, State of São Paulo, Brazil - Atta sexdens ASBM2 | ecosystem: Host-associated > Fungi > Mycelium > Unclassified ... | reverse complement strand
GACTGGACAGATTTATATGGTCAAACTTGCTTTGGAAAGTGCTCATCAAACTGTTTCCAATGATTCATAATATATTACATAGTAATAAGTATTCATAGAGATACAAGCATATCAATGTAGTAACATAATTAGTTACCTTCTAAAATTAGCCTGACAGCTGCTATAATAGATGACAGCTCCCATCAGGTACAAGTTTTGATCATGTGATGGAAATAGCTTGTACACAGCTTTTGTATATATACTTCTGTGTTTGAGAATTAGATCTTAGACTTAACAACATTAATTTTCATTAATCTTTATCCTTTATTATCTGTATTGATCTTAATTATCATTGTCATCATTATTGAACTTCTGAATCACTTCTAAACCTCTGAGAGTATACCTAAGGTTCAGATGTTACAAATATGTGAGTAGTTCATTTTGTGATACTATTTGCCTTCTCTATTTTTGTTCCTGGTACATGTTTCAAGGTAAAGTTGAATCTTGACAGGTATAAGGCTTACTAAGCTTATCTTCTGTTCAAATTTTGCACTTTCATAAAGTATTCTAAATTCTTGTGGTCTGTCTAGACCTCAAACTTGAATTTTATGCCCTTTAATAAATGCCTTCAGTTTTCTAACCTTCTTATTACTGCTAACATCTCCTTGCTATATATTTCATAGTTTCTCTCTGTCTCATTTAGAGATTTTGAGAGAAAAGCTACTAGTCTCCACCTTCTGTCCTCATATTCTGTTGATAACACCCCTCCTATAGCATAATCTGATACATCTACTTCCATCCTCTTTTTTTTGTCTAAGTCTAGTACTACTAACACTAGTTCTCTTATAAACTGCTTCTTCAACTCTTTGAACACCTTTTCTTGTTTCTCTATTCACTCCCACTTCTGGTCTTTCTTCACCATGTCATACAAACGTCTAGCTATCATTGCAAAATTTTTAATGAATCAATGATAGTAGTTTGACAATCCCAAAAACTTCTATATGTTTTTAACTTCTTATAAAGTTGGTCAGTCCAATACACCTTTTACTTTTCTCCTTCCATCTTTATCCCCTCTGGTCCTATCACCACTTCTAAGAAACTTACTTCACTAACCTTCTATTTGTATTTTTCTAGTTTTATATACAAATTGTTCTCTGTCAATCTCTTTACTGCCTCTTCCATTATCTTATCATGTCCTTCCTCCATTTCTGTTCCTACTATGACATTATCAATGAAACTTGCCACTTTTCTAGTGTTGATCAATTGTTAATCCAAAAAACATTTACTGTTGGCTCAAATAACTCCTCTGGTATAGTGAATGCCATCTTCTACTCATCCTCCTTCTTTATCTATATATTATTATAATTCTACCTCAGGTCCATTTGTTTAAATACCAATAGTCCTGTACTATTCTCTTCTTGCCATCCTTCTTTCCTACAAAGAATACAAGTGCTATTTGAGATTATTTTGAGGGTCTGATATACTCTTTCCTCAGTTGTTCTGATATGAACTCATGTACCTCTTCTCTTTCCTCCCTTGATAATGGGTATACCTTTCTCTTCCTAGGTATAAATTCTTTCTTCATTTCAGTAGTGTGATCCTATAATTTTCTTGTAGGCATTCATTTACTGGCTTTCTTGCTAAAGACATAAATCTACTTATAGAACCTTTCTGGAACCAGTCTCTTTGCCTCTTCTTCCAACTTTGCTGTTTCTTCTTCTTCCCAAATCTCCTATTCTTCTATTACCTTCTTAACTTCCATCATACTTTCCACTTTTGGTTTTTTCTTTCTTTTTCTCTCTTTTTCTTTCTTCTGCTCTTTCTCTTCTTGCTTCTTTCCTTCCTCCTCTTTTCTTTCTTCTTCTTTTTGTTTTTCCTACTCTAATTTTCCCTACTTTGGTCTCCACTGCTTCCCACACTTTTCTGGGCACATTGTCATTTTTACTTCTCCTGTTCTCTAGTTGATCTCAGAATTGTGGTGTGCAAGCCATGGCATTCTCAAAATTACTTTCTACTTTTGTTCTCTAATCATGTCAATCTCCATTCTCTCCCAGTATTCTTAATAATAGATATTGACCTCCACCACTAGAACCTAATTTAAAACTATTAGATTCTTGTCCCTATTTAAATTATTGTTTTGTCTATTTTCTTCCTTGATTGTCTTTCTTTGTCCATTATTCCTATCTATATATTCCAGTCTTCTACTCTCCTTAATTTCCTGATTTCTACATTGTCTTGCCATATAACCAAATCCTCTGTAGTTGTAACAATTTCTATTCCTATGGTCTACCTTCATGGCATATAAGTTATGTGGTGCAAACCTTGCCTGCTGATTCAGGCATACCATTACCACATTTATCCTCTCTACTCCTTCCATTGGAGTAGACCCTGCTAGCATTTGCTATTGAGGTGTCTCATTTCTTCTTGGCCAAACTTGAGACTATGGCAATTATTGCTGTTGTGCCCCTTGGTTGTTTTACCTTAGAGTTGGAGTCCTGTTATCTTGTTATCCTCTTAACCTCTTTTTTTCTCTCTCCTATTCTCCCTCCAGTTCCTATCCAAATTGATTACTTGTTTATATCACTAGTCAATTGACTTCAGTTGGCATTTTAACTCCATAAATCCTTGTCAAATAGTACTATTTATCTCTTGTTTGAATTTCTCAATTAAAAATCTCCCTTTATATCTACTTTATCTTGCTGTTCTCCTGAACTCTTGCATAAATTCTTTCTATCTTGTTCTAGCCTTCTTAACTCTGCTACTTTGACTGTTTTTTCTTCTTCTCTTCCAAACTTCTTTCTTAAATCTGCTAAAAATTCCCCTACTGTCTCATACTCCAAAACTTCTACTTTCAAATCTTCCAACATGTTTTCTTTCCAAATATCTGCTGAGCTCTCCTGTATATATAACAATATTAACTGAATCTGCTCCTCTACTACAACTCCTCTCATTCTCATTCTTAAATATGATCTGCATGCTATTACAAAACCTAAAATATTTTCTGGGGCTCCATCATATACTTGTGACTTAGCCACTTTTGTACCTGCCTCTTGTACTGCTTTCTGTTCTTCTTCTTATGCTACTGACAGTGCTTGGAGTTATGCCTATATTACTGTAAGCTGCTTTGATTACTGTTGGATTATTTATTCATAGTTGATTCTGCTGTATTGGCTTATAGTATATAATGGTAGTAGTGATAGCAATAATGATAGTGTTGCTAGGATAGTGTAGATGGTGGGAAGATATGAAGAGATAGAGCAGAACTAGTATTGGTTTTACTCTTTGACTCAGTCTTGGTAGATGCTAGTAGACCTTCTTCTTGTTCACATAACACCATCTACTGACTACTTATACTACTAACTATTGCCCTAGTCAAATTTATATCTTAATATCCCTAAGAAGGAAATACCTACTCTAGATAAGACTCTTAGAAGATCTTACCATTTCTCGACATAGACAGTTTACAAGAAGATACTGCAACATAAGGCTTTTATATAAAAACTATCTACCACATCTATATAAGGTGATATGTTTACCTATACCAGTAGGCTTTGGTACAACTAAATAGCTAGGTTTTCCCCACCTGACTAGTATACTCTTTATACTTAGGGCCCAGTGATTTTCCTGACTTTAAGCAGTATTGTTCTTAGTTAAGGATAATAAAAGAGTAAAATGAGAAAGGGCTCTAAGCTAGGTAGTTTTAGAAGAGAAATTGAGTTCTAATGTTACAACTCAAAGTAATATCTACTATTAAAGCAATAGGTATACTTGGAAACTTGATAAGAGACCTATTATTACTTTAGAAATAGCTTCTATATCACTCTTGTGTTATTTCTATTGCTATTTATAGCTTTTAACTCTGGTTCTTTGCTGGAGCATCTACAAAGGCTCAGATGTTGTTTTTAGTAGCCATATAATATAATATTATTCTATTATAGTAACTAAACAAAGATTATAGTAATACAACAGAGATTATAGCTTTAGAGAAAATTTAAGCATATATTATTTGAACAACTAAGTATATGACTCATCTTCATCAAAATTCTAAGAGAATAGGGTCAAGTTTCCTGGAAGTAACAGCTACTCTAAGTATCTAAAAATCTATTTTAATCAAGTAGAACATTAGATAGAATATTTAATTACTTAGCTATAGAATGATGATATGAGATAGTCAAATACCTTGATATAACATTGCCAGTGTTAGAGTTGTAAACATTAGACTTGGTTTATTTTATTTTTTCTTCTCATTTTTATTTTATGTTCCATTTTTATTTTATTTTTGAATTTAGAGTTAGGGTTTAACATAATATAATATGTGACAGTTATAACAGTTACATATTAAGTCACATATATCATAGTCACAATTCATAGTTATAATGATCATGTGACATAATAGAAGGACATAGAAGATTCTAGAAGATAATGACATATTATATATTAATAGCATATAATATATATAATTTTTAGTGTAGGCTAGAATTTCTATAGCACAGACTGTTAGTCTAGTATATATAAGATAAATACTTTGTACTAGAAACTCCATTAAGTTTTCTTATGTTAATCTTAACTCTTTGAGATTTAAGTTGTAATAGCTAGATAGTAAGAGCTTATTAGTTAGTGGCTGGTAGATATGGGCCAATAATCAGAAGAGAGTGTGTAAAAGTCTGATAGTCTTGTAGTAGAATATTAGTGTTAAACTTAGGGGAATAAGACAACCACAGTATCAACTTGGGTTTTGGCAGATGTTACTAACTTAAATTTAGACAATATAGGAGGTCTTCTTATATACTCTTTGGATCTTGGATATACTTCATACTTCACCTACTGATAGAATTAAGGCTCTGGTAAGTCTTATTTTGATTTAGCTTTATCTAGAGAAGCTAGTCTTGTTTTAGAACTGTTACTCTTTCTTCATGCCATATACTAATATCTTTACTTAGTGCTAGAAACTCAAAAAGTACTTGCTCTCTTGAAAAACATCTAGTATACTTATTTTGAGGGCCCTTTTCTGAATACTAAAATATTACTTTTTAATCTTACTAAATACTTCAATCTCTTTGATTCTAAAGCTATACTAGGTTGTAGGCTATTAGACAACTTTCCTGATTCCTTTTGATTCTTGTAAATATTTAAGTCTTAATGATTGCACAGCTTATCTGGAGTCTTTAGACTATCTTTGTCTTAAAGTGGCCTCTTTTTTCTCTACTTTTGTTATTATCACTAATATAAGTATTATATTCTCTAGGAACATGCAAGCCATTTCTACTGTATATTTCTGAAGACTAAGCCACAAGGTATTATCTTCTAAGGCTCTAGCTAGTAGAACAACTGCTTCTGATACTGAGCTATTTTCCATAAGACTGGAGTCTCTAAGACTACTAGTATAGATATTGAACATATAATTCTCATTACTGACTCTTTAGGCTCTGCTAGAAAGACAGTAGACCTCTCAGTGCACTTTGGATAGGCCCACTCCTTGGCTTTCCATTCTGTACATAGATTATTCTTTTATGGTAGCTTTGATCATAAGATCAAATTTTGGGATTCTCTAAGCAAGACTAAGTGTTCTCTTTACTAAATAGTTCACAACAATGTAAATAACATTAAAGTAGCTTCTGTGCTTCATTTAGCAACATCTATTAATGTTCTTTACTCTAAGAGTGTCAATTTATACTTAGATACTTGGAGAACCTTCTTCAATCTCAGGAACACCATTTTCTGATTCTTAGAGGCAAGAACTACAAACATCTTCAGTCCAGCTACTCTAAAGAGAGTAGTTAGCTTGCTTATATTAGCCAGTTGCTCATATTATATGCTAGGACAGCTAGAGCTATCCTAAACCATACTTCTATTAGAAAGTATAAATAGTACTTTTTCTCTGCAGAGTACATCTAGTATCTGTATGACTATTTTTAGCTGGAAACATATCAATATATTTTTACAAACTGCTCTTGGTTTGCTTATAGTTCATTAATTGATCTATTTCCATCAATTGAAGAATTTGTTGACTCTTTGAAGAAGTATCCAAGTGCTTTTGCTTTTGCTTCTCAAAAAAAATCTCTTTCTTCTCATAAATCTTCATAAGTACTCAACTAGTTTGCTTTTCTGTTTTTATAGATAGTTTCTCAGACTTAACTCTCCTAGTTTCTCTTGATTTGTATTTTTAGTATGATAAGTCTCTCTGAACTTAGATGTGTAATTTGTAGATTGGTTACAAATAACCTTTATCTAAATTTCTCTTTGATTTCTGTTGTTACTAATAGTATTTTTCTGCTTATGAAGGGTGTTTCTATCTTCTGATGCAAAAATTGTAGGCTACTTGTAGTAAATAGTCTGCCATAGACTGTGGTTGAGCACTATGTAATAAATTGTTGAATAAAAGAATTAAAAAAGAGACAATGTAGCAGTGGAGATTTAGAATGTTAGGAACATAAACATTACTACTAAATAGAAGCAAGTCATTATTTTCAGACTACTTTGAAGAGTGTATAGATAACTGTTAGTATAGATAACTGTTAGAGTTACTATACAGCTTTTGCTACTAGTTTCTCTAGCTTGTCTAGTTAATTCCCATACCATATATCCATTAACAGTGCTTTTTCCTTACCTTCCACTATTACACATTCTATGACCTGAATGGTGAAAAACTCTAGCTTAATCAGTATCATATCCTCATTGTTATAAAAGCCATTACTATAGTCTGGTTATTGAAACAAAGCATCAGACTTATCTATCAATTTCTTAGAACAGTAATACAGCATAAAGTCAAACCTAACTAAGTACAGTGACCACCATACTTGTCTGTGGTTGAGATTTCTAACTATCATAAAGTACTCTAGGCTTTTATAATCTGTCCAAACTTTAATTGAGATTTGTATGTCTTTCAAAAAGTATTTCCACTTTTCAAGAGTCCAAATAACTACTAGCATCTCCTTGTTATAAATCTCATAGTTATGTTCAATTTTGTGAACAGGAACTTACTAAAGAATGCAACAGAGTGTTACTTATTATTCTCTTTGAATTGTTGGAATAAGACCACTCCAATTACAAAGTCCAAAATATATGTTTTGACCTAGAATAAAGCTAAAATATCTGAAGAGGCCAAGATTAGAGCTGTATCAATAGCTGTTTTTAATGTAGTAAAGATATACTGCTAGTCTAGACCATAAATTTAAGTAGTATTGCTCTCAGTAATATTGAAGAGAGAACAAGCTATGTTTACAAAGCTATATATAAACTTACAATAAAAGTTGGTGAGTTTCAGAAATGCTTATATGTCAGTGTAGTTTTGTGAGGTGGACCAATTGTAATCCCTAACTATTATTGCTACCTAGTTCTGAGGAATTACTAGGCTTATATATCTAATCTGCTATTTGTTAAATTTACATTTTTTTGGATATAGAAATAGTCAGGCTTAACTAATACTTCCAGAACTCTGTGGACTGCTTTGTAGTAGTCTTGTTAGGTTTAAGTAAAGATTGTAATGTTGTTAAGATAGACTATTATGACCCAATCTGCTATAAAGTCCTAAAAGATATTATTTAGAAATATAGCAGAGCTATTTGTTATGCTAAAAAAACATTACTGGGGGTTCAAAAAGTATGTAGTTAGTGAGGAAGGCTACCACTCATTTCTGGATTTTATACAGACATTGTTGAGTTCTTATTGTATATTTAGTTAGATGAAATACTTAGCACCTTGGAGCTTGAACATGAGTTTGAAGATCAGTGAGAAAAGGTATTAGTTTTTTACCATTACAGCATTTAAGATCTTGTAGTCTTGAACCAGCTGAAGAAAACTATTCTTTTTCTTGATAAAAGAGACTGGCATAGCTATGGAAAACTTAGAAGGATGTATATGATCTGTATAGAGATTTTCAGCTGGAAAGACATCAATCTCAGACTGCTTTACCAGTGATAGTAGGTAAACTTTGAAAAGCTTGGGCTCTGTACCAGGAACTAGTTCAATAGTGTGATTCCACTTATAATGATCCAGAAGTGTGTTAAAGTTTTCCTTGGTAAATACAAACTTGAAGTCTTAAACATGTGGTAGGAGTTGTAGTATAGCTTTTACAGTAGTATAAGCTTGTTTAAAAGCTATGGAGAAACATTGAGAACCTATAGTAGTGGTGAAGATCCAGTGTCTTAAAAAGTTAGAGAGTATTCTTGTTATGTAAAGGCAATAACCAGCCTTCTTACAAAACTTCAGGAGGTTGGTAAGTGACAAACCATCATTTTCAAAGTCTTCTATTACTGTAGAAAAGAGACTAGAGCAGTATATACCCAAGACTCATACTCTCAACTTACTTGCCTTCCAAATATCTTGGCAACCAGAACAGCAAGTAAGGTAACTGATCATAAGTGCTTCTCTCTTTTTCCAGTCAATCTTGGAGTTGAGAGATTTTGAATATGTGAATCTGAGAATAAGATCTTGCTTGCTTAGGCTTGAAACTACAAGGAGGATCCATTCTACATGAGTTTTGTTTCAAAAAATGATGTCCACCACTTCTGATATCTAGCCTGCATTTTTAGAAGTTCCATCCACATTATAAACTTGTATGGGTCTAGATAGTCTACAGATGTTTAGGCAGTATTTGTTGACAAAACTTGTATTTACAAAGATACTAATAGCTCTGAAGTCAACTAGAGCTTACATAGAGAAGAACTTGGAGATGTTAGTGGTTTCAAGAGAAACAAGAAGATATAGCAAAGTTCTACAAGCATTAAGATAGAATATGAGGGAATTTTTTTCTATTTAGGATGATAAACAAAAAATAAGAGAGTAATTGGAATTGGAGTTTCAAGTTTGATAGGTCACTATTATTAGTGTATTCTTCTATTAACAATAAAATAAACTTATTATTTAGTAACTAGGCTATATATTACTAGTTACTCCATAAAAAATCTTTATATTAATTAAATCCTCATATAAATTATCTTGTTTCACAGGTTCTAATTGTTATCTTACTTTTATATTCTTTAACATATGAAAATCACTAATAAGTTCTTTCTATTATACCATCGTTAATTGTCTAATATCCAACTTCACTCAAAACTCATGGACTATGTGGTTGCAATACCCATAGTAGAATGTTGGATTGAGATTAATAAGATAGGTTTCTAGATATAGAAGTGTTAGTAGAGAAAGGAGATTTCAATAACAAGGAAGAAATATATTCATAGATATTATAAACTCAAGATCTTAATATTGAACAAGAGAGCTACTCATATATTGAGTGATACAAGAAACTTGATAGAGTTTCTACTACAGAGTAGTCTACTATATATATCTCTATAAATTAGTCTATATATATCTAACCTACTCTAAAGTTATAATTAAGTCTTTCTAATAGTTTTTATAATATTATATCAAGTTACATGACTATATGATATATATGTGACATTTGTGACCATCAAATGTACTATTATGTCATGCTTTTAGCTAAGTTCAAAAAAGGAGAAATAAAAAAACTAAACTATAAAAGAGAAAAATAAATAAATAAAAACAATCAAGTCTACCAGTTCTAACAATGGATATAGAGACATAGTTGGATACTAAAGTTTGTAAGTTACACAGTTGATTTATAAGACTAGCAAGAATGTTGTTAGTAGAATATTCTAAGATATATTAGTACTTAGTTACTTCTTATAGATAGTGTTGGAAGAGTTCTAAGGTTTTATTAGTATTAATTGAATTTATAGGATAGTGTCATGATATATTTGAAACCCTATATATCTTATTTTCTTCTATTCTATTTTCTTAATTTAATTTTTCTTCTTCTAAAACATAGTAGAAGAGATTAAAATGATAATATTAGAGTTTACATCTATAACATGTTATTCTCATACAAAAGATAAACTTATGGACAACACATATAGTTTAGAATAAGACTTGTAATAGTGGTATATATAGTATAGTAATATACTAGAGACTTCTTATCAAGTTCTCTTATGATCCTTATAAGATTCTTTAATTATAAGTGAGCTGTTGACTGTCTTAGTTAGTGGTTGCTATAATAGTAAAACTTGACAACCTTCAGAAACACTACAGTATATAGTGTTCTCACTCTTACTCTTTTATTATCCTCTGTGTGTGATTAGTACAGTCAATTATCACAAACTTTGTATAGCCAGACCCTAGGCTTAAGAAATAGGTAATAGTTCTTAGGGATGATAGCCAATGTTTATTAGGGTAGTATTTAGTAGAATAGTTGACAGGTAGTTAGTAGACAGTGTAAGGTTGGGTAAGAAAAATACTGGCTAGTACTTACAGAGAAAATTGCTGGAAAAACTTTGGGTGTTAATGATAAAAAGACAGAAATATAATGGGCAAAACTCAAGCTCTGAATTTAAAAGCTGTTGGAGGAGTATAAGCAGAATGAGAAAATAATAAAGTTGACAAAACACTGGTCAGAAAATAAACAATTAATAAGAGAGAGAAAAAAAGAACAAAGAAGAAGGCAGGAAGAGTGGAAGAAGGATATTGCAATGAAAGAAAAATGCAAGAGAGAGAGAATGAAGGAAAAGAAGAGAATAAAAAAAGGAGTAGAAGAGAATTGAGGAGATAAGAATAGCAAAAGGGAAAGAAGTAGAGAAGAAATGTGGATGATAAGAAGAGTGGAAAAAACAAAGGGAAAGAAATAGAAAAAGAACAATGTTAGAAAGAAAATATTTTGTTTGTAAAGATTCTGGGCATATAGCTTGTAATTGTAGAAATGAAAGAAATATAAAGTGAATATAAGAGCAGAAATTAGGGAACCAGAATATTAGTCTTCAAATAATATATTCAAAGTTTTAACAGGTAGTTTAATGAAAGTAGAAATTTCCAATAAAGATAAAGAGAAAGAGAAAAAAGAAAGTTGGTGAGAGAAGTGATGGTAAAAATAGAATTGAAGCAAAAAGGTAAAGAAGATGAAATTATGGTAGAAGTATCATTGAATAGTAGAACAATAGAGTTGGTGATGAGTTCAAAGTTTGCAAGAAAGTATAAGTTTAAGAAGTTTGATAGACTAATTTACACAATGAATGTGAATAGTACCTTTAATAATAAAGGGATTATTGAGCATATAGTAGAAGTGGAGTTATTTTACAGAGGACAAAAAGAGAGAATAGAGATTGATAAGAAGACAAAGGAAGTAAAGATGATGAGATGTCCTAATAAGTGTGAAAAACAATAGAAGATAAAGTAAATAAATACAGGATGGTAAAAGCAGAAGGAGAAGAAAAAAAGGAAAAAAAGAAGTTTAGAAAACTAATAGTAGAAGAAGAAATGGAAATAGTAAGAATAGTAGAAGAAAAAAAGAAAGAAGAGAAAGATTTAATAGAGATTAAGACAATAAAGGAAATAGTTTCTAGAAGATTCTATAAGTATTTGAAGATGTTTGAAAAGAAGAATTCTGAGAAAATACCAATAAGGAAGCTATAGGATCATTTGTCAGAGTTGTAAACAACAGACTTAAATTTATTTTACCTCCCTACTCTTTTATTTTTCTTTTCATCTTTCTTTTATTTTATTTTGGATTTTATTTTCATTTTTATTATATTGAACTTAGATAAAGGACTATGATGTAACATGTAATAGTTATATAAGTCACAAAGTGTGATACAAATCACAGGATGGTTACATATGTCACAGTCATAGATCATATGATTATGTGATATAGAGAAGGATGTAAAAGATTCTGAAATAAGGGATATTATATAGCATAGCAACAATATGTTAGCCTTATAAAAAGCAAATTAAGTTTTTTGTGTTACTCAATACAAAAGTTATTTTCTGTCTTTACTCAAAAACTTAAGTTATAACATCATACTATAGATCTCAGAGAAGAGTTCATACCAAAGAAAGAGAAAATTTATCTCTTGTCTAGAATAAAGAGAGAGAAGGTTCAGAAGTTTTTGAAGAATTAGTTAAGAAACAGATATATTTGACTATCAAAGTTACTGTAGACATCACTGGTATTCTTTGTGCCAAGGATGGATGGAAAAAAGAGAATATTACAAAACTATCAATATTTAAACAGTTGGACAATTAAGAACAATTATCTATTGCCACTAATCTCAGATTCAATAGATAACATAGAGAAAAAGAAGAAGTTTATAAAGATAGACTTGAGGTGGGGATATAATAATGTGAAAATATAGAGAGGTAATAAGAAGATAGCATTTTCAATGCCAAAGGATGCCTATGAGCTAGTGGTAATGTTTTTCAGACTTACAAACTTACTAGAAACTTTTCAGGTTATGATGAATGATTTATTAAGAAACTTAATAAAGATAGGAGATGTGGCAGCATCTATTAATAATGTAATGGTGGGAATGGAGACAGAGAAAGAAAATAATGATATTATGAAAAAAATATTAAAAAGGATGGCAGAGAATAACTTATTTGTAAAACCAGAAAAATATCTGTAGAAGGTTAGAGAAGTCAGATTTTAGGAGTAGTAATTAGACCTAATGAAATAAGGATGGAGAAGTAGAAAGTACAAGAAGTAGTAGAATGGCTAGTACCAAGAGAATTGATAAATGTGCAAAAGTTCTTAGAGTTGGCAAATTATTGTAGATGGTTTGTTACAAAAATAGCAAAACTCTCTCATGAGATGATGAGAAAGGGTGTGAAGTAGAATTGAGAGAGAGACAATAAAAGGCATTTAAGGATTTGAAGGAGAGATTTATAATAGACAGTCTTGATAATACTAGACTTGAATAAGAAGATAAGAGTAGAAGCAAATATGTTAGACTTTGCTGTGAGAGAAGTATTATTAATAAAGTATAAAGATGAGAAGTGGAGGCCAGTTGCTTATATTTCAAAATTATTACAAATTTACTAATATTACAAAATCTTAATTCAATTTTGGTAGTATATGATAAATTTTTGAAAATATTACACTTTATAATGTTTACAAAAAAAAACAATAGTAGAGAGGTTAATGAAGTTGTTTAGAATATAATGTGTGAAAGTTACATGAGTTTCTAAAAAGTATAATTTCAGATAGAGAACTTCAGTTTGTAACAAGATTGATGAAGGAGTTGAATAAGATGTTAGAAAAAGAAACAAAGCTATTGATAACTTTTCATCTGCAAACAGATGGACAGATAGAGAGAACAAATTAAGAGTTAGAGTAGTACTTATAAATATACATTGATCACAAACAAGAGAATTGGTTGGAATGATTGATAACTGCCAAGTTTACTATTAACAACAAAGTATACATGGTGATGAAGTCATCACTATTCAAAGTCAACTATGAAAGAGAGCTAAGAATAAGCTTTAGAACTAGAAAGAAGAGAAAGAATATGAAAAAAGTGGTAGAATATAAAGTGAAAGATAGAGTGTTGAGAATTTGGTATAGTAGATAAGATAAAGAAGCTGATAGAAAAGTTTGTGGAACTGTATAAAATAAAGAAAATAATATTAGAAAATGTGGTGTACTTGGAGTTGCTGGTATCAATGAAAATCCACCTAGTAGTTAATATAAGTAGAATAGTATTATATTAAGAGTAGGTAGAGGGATAGATGGAGAAAAAAAGTATGAGGTTGAAAAAATACTGAATAGAAGAAATGTGAGGGAGAAACTGAAGTCTTTGGTCAGTTAGAAAAGATATACAATGAAAGAAGACACTTGGCAGAGGTTGAAAAATTTAGAAAATATAATGGAGTTAGTAAAGATATCTGAGAAGGAGATTAAAGAGGAGGAAATAAGGAGAGTATAAATGAGAAAGCAAAAACTATTGAATTTAGAGGCAGTGATATTCAAGAGGAGCAAATTACTAGGGAAGTATACTATAAAAATATTGTTTGGATAGAACTATGAAAAATTTAAAGATAAATATTTGAAGAAGTTAGAAAAAAGTTGGGTGAAATGGAAAGAGGAACAGAATATTAAAGAGATATACTATCATAATATACTTATATTTTTTCGTTTATTTTCTTTTGTTTAATCTTTTTTTTTCTTGATTTTATTTCAATTTTAATTTAATTATACTTTTTTATTCATTTTGGGGTCAATGAAGAGGCATATGACTTCAGTAACATAATTCTAAAATATAGTAGAAGAGACTGGAACAATGATGTCAGGGTGCATGTCTATAATATATTATCTTCATAGTATATACATAGTAGACTTGTAGATAATATATATAGTTTAGAATAGGACTTGTAATATATAGTATAGAAATACATTGGAGATTTCTTGTTAATAGAATTTCCATAAGAGTTATAAGACTACTTAGTAAGCTATTAACCTCTTGGTTAGTAGTTGCTACAATAAGTAGTTAGTTGAAGTAGACATTATTTGAGAAGTAAGAAATAGAAAGGGAAGTCAAGATATAAATATGAGCAATTCAAGACTGCCAAACTAATAATGCTTTTATTATACTTCAGGAAAACCTAAGAGAATAGAATAAGATTTTCCAAAAATAAATATTATTCTAAATATTCTATAGTCCATTACAATCTAGTATAACAATGCTGAGCTAACATAAGAATGATAGTATATAGATACTTAGAAATCTAAGTAGAAGTATTTAGAATATTATTCCAAAAAGTAAGATATCTTTGATAGTGATAGAGAAAGTAACAATTCAAGGAATTTTCCAAAATAGCAATGTGTAAGCATGAGGTTTGGGATTGATTGTAGAAAAGTCTATGAGCCTTGCAATAGAATTAAGTAGTATTGAGAAATAGAGAAGTCTGCTATAAAGGCTATAGAGCTTATATTAGAATGATTGCATAAAATCTACAGAACTTTGTAAAGTTTTACAATCTCTAAAAAAACCCAAGTTTTATTATAAAGTATTCTAATAATATACAACTTACTTTCAAAAAAACCTAATATCTTATGTATCTCTGCTATACATTCTAATCTTTCTAGATCAGCTTAATTTATAAGAAATAATAATAACAGCATGGCTAGGAGCATCTTTGATAGAAGGCTCCAACAAAATGTTAGCTAGGAAAGAAAAGAGGATTACTAGTTATAATAGATAGGAATAAGTAGTGACAATAGACACAATTCTACTTGGTAGAGATTAGTGGCAGAAAGTAGTAAGATCTACTGTTAGAGTTGAAGATGGTAAACTTTGTTTTTATTTCTCTTTTATTTTAAATTTTATTTTCTTATTTTGGACTTAGAGTTGGAGTTATAGTATAATATTATACATAACTTTTACAATGGTTATACCTTGTGACAAGGTGTGATGGCAGTCACACAATATATGAAAGAACATAGAAGGTTCAAATAATAATGTTATACAATATGTTTACTATATATTGATCTTATAGATAACATATAGCTTTTAAGATAAGTTAGTATTAGTCTTGTACAGACCAACTAGCTAGATAGATACTTTGTACTAGAAACTCTATTAAGTTATCTCTGAGTCTTTAATTGTAATATCTACTAGACAAGTTCCATGAGGTTGGTGATGGTATTTGGTATTTTAGAGGAGAAGAGAACTTTACAGACTTAGTGACAGTATTAGAGTATTATAGTTTTACAAAATAAAAAGTCTTCTTACACTATTCTCTCTTAGATTGCTATGACTCAAAGTAATGGAGATTTCTTGAAACTTGATAGCTAAAAACTCTGCTGCATTAATAAACCATAGAGTACTGGAATTTAGTCAGTGGAAATTTACTACTCTTTCTGATACAAATATCTTTGAGATATTTTTCCAAAAATTCTTCTTTAGACTAAAGTCCTTCTATTTAACTAGATATTGAAACTTTTTGTAATACAAATAGCTATCCAAGATTCTCTCAACTTCCTACTCTTCTTGTTCATTAATGAGGATAGAGTCTAAAGGAGGGTTTAAATATTAGCTAGATATCAGATCTTTAGATATAACAGTTAGCTTGACAATATTAAACTCTAGATATAGTCTTATCAGAGCTAGTCAGAGCTTTAGTTGGTAAGCTATATACCCTATATATTTTTCCACTATATAAAGTTCAAAACATTGATATAATGATTTGGCTGAAGAATACATGGTATGAATGTCTATGAAGTTAAGATATATTCTGTTACCAGGTTGAAAGACTAGTACAGAAGTTTGTATTTGGTTGTAGTACAGTATCATATCTGTCTATAATTTGTAAATAGCAGACTTTACTTCTTCTAGTAATTTTATCTACTTAGTAAACTTTACTACACTTTCTTAGACTTGTTGCACTATGGTTTGAAGTCTATCTGGGAGTAATAACTTGTGTTTAAGAGAATAGACATTGCTTAGTAGAAACATAAACATGGTTATTATACTAGAACTCTATTATAAGCAGGAGGTCATACCAATTACTTTGCCTTTTATTCATGAACAACTAGATATATTGATTAATTTTTTGGTTAATGTACTCCATTTGTCTATCTAACTGGGAATACTATGCTATTAATGAAGTAATCTGAATCCCAACCATATAGTACAATCTCTTAGTGAGATGTACAATAAACTATAATCCTCTATTTAGGACTACACACATAAGAAGGTCATGTAATGTCCACATGTGATGTAGAAAGAGCTATATAGTGCTCTATATAGTAATAGTCATATAAGTTGGAATGAAATAGATTCTTTTGGATACTAAGTCTGCTACTGTCATCACTATGTCAAACCTCATAGACTCTAGAAGCTTGACAACAAAGTTAATGCTTATAGTTTTCCACTTGATATTTAGTACTGACAGTAGATATAGTTCTACAAGAAGTAAGTATCAAGTTGGCTTAGTACACAAGTAAAGATCATACATACTAATATATTGGCCAACATACCTAGACATCTGAGGCTACCAATAATTTCAAAAGATCAGCTCCAACATTTTCTACCTACCTATATATCTAGCTATCTTAAAGTCATAATAGAGTGTGACTACCTATCAGCAGAGATCTATGGTATTGGAATCATATATCTTACCATGAAATAAGAGCAGACTATTGCTCTCTGATTACTCTGATAATTATAATAACATTGCTATAGAGCTTTAGAGCTTATATGTAACCCTAGTCACTAGTTCTTCATGGTTTCCAAGTCAGTTTCCCTAGCAGATATCTTTTAAGAGAGTCTTTTCCTCACCTTTTACAATAGTACCTTCCAATACTCAAACAATGAAAAACTCCAGCTTGAACAACACCACATCTTGATTGTCTTGGAAATCTATATCATAATCTGTTCACATTAACAGTATATTGGGCTTACTTATAGACCTCTCTGAATAATAAGGCAATAAGTCAAATTGTACTAGATAAAAAAACTACTGGGCTTATCTGCAGTCCAACTTTTGTATAGTTATGAAATATCCTAGGTTTTTGTGATCTGTCTAGATCTCAACTAAAGTTAGAACTTTTTCTAAGAAGTTATGCTATTCTTCCAATGTACAGATGATCACTAACATTTCCATGTATCTTATACTTATACTCTACTAAGGAGAGAGACTTGCTAAGAAAAGTAACTGGATACTACTTACTATCTTGTTAAGAGGCT
>Ga0157364_1002362_pt1 | contig 17458 bp, 6 predicted proteins | sample AttsexASBM2_FD_111476 | JGI IMG/M metagenome (GOLD analysis project Ga0157364, IMG submission 111476) | Fungus gardens microbial communities from leaf cutter ant in Ribeirão Preto, State of São Paulo, Brazil - Atta sexdens ASBM2 | ecosystem: Host-associated > Fungi > Mycelium > Unclassified ... | reverse complement strand
TGGGAGAAAGTAGTGGCCAGCGATGGACAATACTTTGAATCATAAATGTATAACCAGTTTTTTACAATAAAGCCTCGAATTTCGGAAAAAAACGGCGGAAGCAAAGTTGTACACCTAATAGTTATATAAGTAGTTATATAAATATTATATTTATATTATATAATATAAAAATACAAATTAAATAATGTTGAATAATACTATATTAGAGTTAGAAAGCTATGCAAATCACGTTAGAAATCATGTGCGAATTTATTATATATAAACAAATAAGTAAGTCAATAAATACAATCGAATATTTTAACTTTTAATGTTAATACCTAAAAAAATTATAATATGCCTGTAAAATGAAGCAAACGGCAGAAAAAATCGTAGAAAGTCACATATATATATATATATATATTTTGTATTGGGTCGTTCGGAAAGTTCGTGCCGACTAAAATTTAAAATATACACTAAAATTTTAGTATACATTAATTAAATTAAAATTTTCTGCGTTTCAATTTTCCTTCAACATCGACACGAACTTTCCGGACGACCCAATATATGGATGGTATACTAAACATCTTAAAACTGCTTATATTTCTTTTAAAGTAATGCTGGCTGAAATAAATCAACATCCAAATATCCACTTCACTAGACATAGAGAAAAACGGAAAACTCCCCTTCCTAAATGTTCTCTCTAAAAAAGCTGATGATACCTTAGGTCATCAAGTATACAGAAAACCAATACACACATGCAGATAGATATCTACATGCCGAGTCACACCACCATTCAGCACAAAAACAGTCTGCAATCAATTCACTTGTTGTAGAGTTTTCACCATCTCTGACAAAAAACATCTACAGACAGAATTCAATCACTTAAAAACAGTCTTACAGAAAAACGGACAAAAAGACATAATCAAAACAATCAATAAACATGCAAAGACAACGGTCTCTGACACACAATCAGACGAGAGGATCTTATCTATTCTCCCATAGTTCAAAGGAATAACAGATTGGATTGATATTTAACAAACACAATATCCGAACTATCTTTAAACCACCCAAAAAGATAGGACAAATCTTAAGAAATCCTAAAGATCAAAGACCTCCCTTCAGCTCCGCAGGAGTGTACAAAATACCTTGTTCCTGCGGGCAAGAAATATATATGCAGAGTATATGCAGAAACTGGGAGAATGGTCAACCTACGGATAAAAGAATACTAACGTGTCAGATTAAAACACAGTCAGATTAAATCAGCACTATCAGAACACAACATTGAAACAAGACATCAAATAGTGTTTGACAAAACGACCACAACAGTCAACATTATATCATACTTTCCAAGAAAGTATAGAGAAGCCATAGAGATACAAAAACACTCTAAAAATCTAAATAGAGATAATGGCTACAACATAAATAAAATATGGAAAACTATTCTCCCAGTTAATGAGAACTGACTGATTTCCCCTCCCCCCCCCCATCCACAATTCTCTTTTTTCCTTCCATCACCCCAACAGTAGCGTAGCTAACAAGTAGCGTAATATATAAAAGGAGAATGATCCGGAGGAACAGCTTAGTATCAGGTTGCTCTTCGCCCTGATGAAGTGAACTGCAAGGTTCACGAAACGTTGGCATTCCAAGAATGGATCTGGACACGGAAGAAATCCGCAAAACGCATAATCTTTAGGCTGAAATAAATTTTTCTTTACATTTTAATTTGTCTGTACATTATCGATAAATATCGTTAAAGCTGTATCGATAAATATCGTTAAAACTGTATCGATAAACGTGACTTGTAATGATCAGTGTCGGTGTGATTTCTAGAAGCCTTGATCCATCCCTGTCAGTCGCGTTAGCGACAAACATCACTAGTTAACGACACGGACAAATATCATTAAAAGTTATAGAATCGCGCCCTAAATTGTCCTATCATTGGCTATTAACGATAGCGACAATTATATCATTAAGACGTTTAGAAAATCCCGCATAGTAGATGTTTTCTTTTTGATAAGCGAGTTCATCTCGTGGTGGGATCGCATATGATAATGACAAATCTTGCTCAATTTTTGTTGACAATTTGCCATAAAGTTAGGTCAGCAAAGTTTGCTCAGCTTTTGTTTATCAACTTGCTGTTAAATTACTTGCAAACCTTGCTTAACATTTGTCGACAATTTGATCTCATATTATCAGTAGATTTTGTTCTTTACTTGTCATAAATTTTCTGACAACTTTTGATACAACAAAACTTGCATCAATTTGATGCCTTTTTTCTTCAAAATTTGCAGCAAGATTTTAGAAGATTTGTTTTCGATAGGATTTGGTTATTTTGCCTACTTCAGACTGGATGTAATAAACATCAAGCAGCGGAGCAGCAACCAATCAGCAAAGCAATATTTACAGTGGCGTAAAAATATCGTTTCATTGGTTGGTTGTTACTTCGCTGCTTTACGTTGCTGCGTCCAGTCTGAACTAGGCATATCTGAGAACATATTTTGTGGAAATTTGCTAACAGCTACTGGCAATAAAAATATGTTTCCTATTTGCAGCAAATCGGTATATTCTATTGTCAACATTTGCGATTGTAGAGAAGGTTAAGAGTTAACCTGTTTATGAATTATTGAGTAACACCTAAAATAATCCTTATATCAGTATTAAACGATGTTTAAGGCAAGGGGATGGAGTAATCCTGTTTTACTAATAAAATGTAATTAATTTTTAATCCTCCAATCTCTTAATTGCATTTATAGATTTAAAATTAAAAATCTTTTTACACAATTAAAGACAAACACAGTGCGCAGACAACAATTTCATATATAAAAAACAAGAAATTAAAAAAATTATAGTTTTATCAGCAAATTATAGTTACTGCAGTTGACTCCTGATAACATGTGTTGCGTATAAGAATTTTAGATCTTGTATGCTTGTATGTTTTAAATAAGCTTAGATCACACTAGAGATAAAAAAATAATACTATATTTGTAGAAATGAGCTAGGGGTCTTATATAATAAAAAGAAAGGAGAATTTAAAAATTTCATTTGTATATAAATATATAGTATACAAATGAAATAGTATACAAATGAAATTTTTAAATTTTCAATGAACAAAATCGATGTGATGAATAAAACAGAATACTAATTGTATTTAGTAATAGATACTGGATGCAAAAAGTTAGCGTTGCAATATATTATTTTAATACTTTTTTTAATGTTTTGTTAATGCTTTGTAAGCGCTGTGAGCTTAGGAAATATTATCGACATCAATCAAGTTCGGCCATTTCCTTCAGCATTTTCTTAATATAAAGATATCTAAATGCGTAATGTATAAAAGATACTAATACTGTATTTACAATTATAATATGCGTGTATATATACATAGTTAGTATATATTACAAGTAATATTTTAAAGGTTTCAAAAGGCGATTAAATTAAGACAAAAATATGACGATATATCCGAAATGATGTCCGAAAATATAATATGTCCAAACATATATATGTTTATCTATCAAAATGGAGGTGGCTTTCAAAATTTTTGGAAAAAACGAAATTTTTTCTTCAACTTTGGCATTTTGTATTCTTAAAATTAAGCCGTCTCAGATATATAGTCATATAGAAGATTTACGTAATTTAATATAATGATTGTGAGGAACTATGCTTTAAAATCTTTTAGAATACTTAATTATTACTCTGTATGTACAATACATCATACATACATACGCACGCGCTCACACATAATTTACTCAAACTTCGTCCAATTATTTTGTGATTTAATGATAGGTACATCCAATGTTAAACTGAATGTCTCCATTGCATCATTAATACTGTTGTCACTTTGATTACAAGCAGCAGTGTTTATTGTGAATGAATTATCACTATTAGATAAGCTAAATTTATTAAAATCTATACCGTACGCTTGTAATAAATCCGTATCACCCACATTATCGGAGGTCTTTGGCTTGTCAGTTTTGTGCGATGGTTGTTGAAAATAAGGATACAAGGGGTTACTAAGACCTTCACCCATTTCAGGTAAATGTAATGATTGACTCATCTGTTTTGTGCTCGAAAATTCGGAAGATTTAGATAGAAGCGGATCAAAATCGTCATTGCTGTTTATTGAATCTAACCGTATTAAATCTGGGACGTCAGAAGAATCCTGTAAGAAGAAACACGCATTAATTATTCCAGTTTTATTAATTAATTGTAACAATAATATGCAAAAGAATAACATGACTTTTCAATTTGTAATATTAAAATGTTATTTTTTAATTTTTGTCATATGTTTTTGTAGTACTCATTTAGTGGAAACAGGGATCGTTATTCGATGTGTTTTTTAATAGATTAAGGATATATATTTATATATATTTTCAAAATGATAACAAAATTATAAAAAAAAATACAGATTTAAATCATATTTAAAAATAATGACAAATTTGATGACAAATTTGATTTACTACCTGGATCATAAATTATTTTAAGGGGGATAGAAAAGTTTAGAGTTGGAGCTGAAAATTATGTAAAATTCGAATGTTGTTTTTGGACAAATGAATAAACATATATATTCTGAATACTTTAACGAATAAAATCAGTCACGAAAGTTTACAAAATATGAATAACTGAGGGCCATATTGAATTTAAAAGCGATTACGCGATTTGTGTACTACTCCGTGCCACGATAACTCAAGAACAGCTGCAGATATCGACTTCAACATTTTTTTTTTAAAGTAAAGATAACAAAATTTTCCATAAACTTACTTTTGCAGATAAAAATTTATTTTTTAAATCCGTTTCAATAATAAATAACATGAATTTTTCGACATTTCTTAATTTTTAACCGTCATTTTTATAATTTTCAGATTTTAGGTTCAATTTATAGATTAGAATTTTACCAATAAAATGGTATCAAGAAAATTGAAAAATTCCAATTCATTTACGCGAAATCATGGCAAGAATGTAGCAATGCGCAAATCGCATAGTCGCCTTTAAATACGAGTACCAATATTGCCCTCAATTATTCTTTGTGGATTTTCGTGAATTTTTCGTTAAGAAAGCATTCAACAAAACATGCTAAAAAGAAAATTTATGTATGTTTATTCATTTACCCATAAATGACATTCAAATTTTACATAATTTCCAAACTTTTCCATCATCCTTAATAAATAGTAAGTAATATTTTTTTAATCTGTGATCTAATAAAAATGTATGGAAATGTATTATAAAATAAATGACAAAAAGCTCAATTTTTTAATATAAGTAAATAATATATTCAAGATTATTTTTATGTATAAAGTTACATTGCATGAACTATGTTCTAAAAAATAACTAATTTCATTTTAAGGAAATTATCAGGAATTGGAAAATTACTTTTTAAAAATACAACTGTAACAAGTTACAGTTACTCGTTATCGAATAGAAAAAATAACAAGTTACCATTACTAATTATCGATTTTTAAAAGTAACTCATTACAATTACTGTTACTTGAGAAAGTAACTTTTCATTACTTTTCTGTTATTTTTTTAAAATCAATGACCAATCACAGCGGATAGTGCCTAGGGGCTTTCTAGTCTCGAGCGCTATGGCTTGTGTCCAGTCAAACCATGTTCAATCGTGTGCAAAGTAATGATAAAAGTAACTGTAAAATTCGTTATTACAAAAAAAAAATGTAATTACATTATGTTACCAAAAAAAGTAACGTAATTACCAATAAAGTTATCAAAAAAATAACTTGTAACTGAAAAACTTCGTTACAAGTAACTTCTATTCCTTGTTTATTGTGTAACTTCACAATTGACAGTTCAAAGTTGTAGAAAAAGAAAATGAGAACGATTTCGTTAACAATTGTTTGTTCTGCGTCGATTTCAAAATAGAAAATCGAAAAAAACATTTTCATATTTTGCTGTATTACTTCTAAAAAAGAAGGAATGCTGTGCAAGCTCATAAAAAAAAAGTTATGTGATGTGTACAGTGAAGATGTCCTAAAATTACGACATTGTCAGAATTGGTCTGCTAAATTTCGGTTTGGCGATTTTGATGTTAAAGATGCACCACGCTCAGAAAGTCCAATAGAAGTTGAGACTATAAAATAAATTGATCAAATTCAATTACACAAAAGATTGCTGACAATCTTAAAATGATAAAATCGAACGTTGGAAAAACCATTTAAAATAACTTGAATACGTTAGTAATTTTAAAAAATGCAATTATTTTTTGGCCAACCCAATAAATAAAAATGTAATTTTCACATATATTTCATATATATATATATATATATATATATATATATATATATATATAATTTGAAGTGTAAGTATTAAATGCATTTCTAAATTTAATTTTCTTTTTATAGGGACTGTCTAATATATATCCTTAAATGGTTAAGAAAATATTTTGAAAAATTTCATATAGCTTTCTTAAAGAGATCCTAAAATCATTTGTATTATTGACTAATCATAATTTTTGTATAACAATTTTTTCCTGTTTTATAGATTCGAAAATCCTTTTCCAGGATTAAAGTATACGCATTAATGTGTGTCTATGAGGTGGAGTTTATGCTGAAAACGACAAAACATTTTTCTTAAGATTTCAATTTTGAAATTTTTTATTCTCGTAATAAATTCCACCTCACAGACACATATTAATGTGTATACTTTAATTCTAAAAAAGAATTTTTGAATCTGTAAAAGAGGAAAAAAATAAATTCTTGTAAAAAAACATAATTTTGTTTTAGAGGAGAAATATTCTTTTCTATACTTTGAATCTTAATTCCACAAACTCAGTATTGTTCGTTCAAGTAATCTAAATCCCGCCTCATGCTTATTTTCAACCTACAAGCTGTAAAATTTTTATATTAAGCAAATGTTAACCTCAAGTGACAGTTATAAGTGTCAGAAAGCGAATTTTTTTATTTTTTCAGATTTTCTTATGTTTTCCAGGCTTTCTTTTTATTCTGTAAAAAAAATTTTGCAATCCGTGAAGCCAATTCGGAGATTTCTCCTAAAACATAATTGTGTAAGGATTTTAGGATCTTCTTAATTATTCTAAATAAAGGATTTATACATAATTTAATAAATTAATTTTTCAGAAGCAACATGGCGTGGTTCATTTGTTTTCAAGATATTCATAATTTAAAAAATCGCCTGGATAAAAATTATGTCCGTTTGCACGTAAGGGCTTAATGATAAAATTCATTCAAATCATGGCGAAAGAATTATGATGTACTCAGTTTGCAAGCGTCTCTCTCTAATTCTCTGTCCTCTCGCTTGTTCAGTAACCCAATCAAATCCCCAATTTAGCCAACCTTAATTGTCTTCGTCGCATGCACATCATTTAAATTCGATTTCTTTTTGGCTGCGGTCGATTTGGATTTGCGGTCGCTTTCAATGCTTTTCAATACTTCTATTTTTATTTTACGTCTAATGAACGATAAAGACAGAATGATGATTACAAGCGCTTAAAGCGCATGAGCATCAACACACAGCCTTTATGAGGTACTAGTAGTATCAATGTTTGTTCGCGTCGCATACTTCTGTCTAGCTCTTACTTACTTTAACGCGCTCGTTGGAGTGAGTAGGAGCTATAGGAATTAAAACAATTTCAGAAATATATACTCAAAATATCTATACTTTTTTTTTTAGAATTTTTCATAAATATAAATTCTGAAATATTGTAAGATTTATATAATATAAAAAAATTTGAGATATTTTCTAAACAGTTACAAAATAGTACAGAAATTCTAAAAATTCAGAATTTTTTATATGTGAATTATAAAATATTGTAAGATTCGTATAATTTTCTATAAGTTTTTATAATTGTGTATGTATATGAACATATTTTATATATAATTATATCATGATGTCCACCACACACGCACGCACGCACATACACACAATTATATATAAAACATTTTTTCCCGGGTAAATGAACATATCAATAAATAAATAAGTACAACTTGTAATAACAGTACTTATATCAAGGTATAACTCGGCTGAATCCTCAATGCATTTACGGAATTATTTCATTTTCCTAGAAAACATAATAGAAATCTAAAGAATAATTGAATAATTCCAATAGGAATCCATTTCGAATAATTTCGTAATACGTACTCTAATAAACTTGTATCGTGAAATCACGTTTGATACTTGTTCGACAATTGATGTTGCCCCACGCTTCGTAACGAAAAGAGAGAAGGATATGTAGCGGGATCTGACGAAGATGCATAGAAATCAGTTGTAGCAACATCATTTATTTCTTCGCTTTGTTTGGTAGACCTAGGTTATAAACTAGGGATATACCCAGGATGTGGTTTGCCTAATTAAGCGCACTATGGGAACTTTTCAGCAAGAGACACAAATTGACACAAGAGTCATTCTGTCTTTGTTCAATAATTAGTAAGAAACAAAAACGGAATGACTCTTATGTCGACTTGTGCCTCTGCTGGAAAGCTCCCCTATGTAATCCTTCCACCATATATTCAAGTAACCAATTTAGCACACAGAGTTCTGAAGAATCATTCATTCGCGGCGAACGCGCCTTACATCAAGTGTTACTATTCGATATATTTTTGAAAGTTGACCGACTTCGACTAAGCCTAGAAACACATACAGCCAAACCCCGCGAATTTGAATGTCGTCCTGATGCGTTCATGCGGCGTGACGATGCAAGCGCCCCGTAGGCTATTTTCGCGGGTATTGCATCATTATTTTGACGTGATCTGGTCGTATTGTCATTATTTATGGAGGTAGAAGCCAATAAATAAGAAGAAAAAGAGAATTTAGCACAAATATGCGCGCGCGCGCGCGCACGCACACACACACGCACACACACACACACACACACACACACGCACGCACGCACACACACACACACACACGCACGCACACACGCACGCACGCACGCACGCACGCACGCACGCACGCACACACACACACACACACACACATACACACACACACACATATTGTAAAGATACATTTTAAGCATGTCACCAATTTCAATGTCTTTTAGATATGTGTAGGGGAGAATATGCTCAAATAACAGATCATTCCTTAGCATAAGAAAAGAAATAAGTGCTTAACACAAGTTTCTCTTCAATTATCATCATGTTGCTGTTAAAGCAATAATAATTTCGCTGAAGGTAACCTAGAGGCATTATGCGATTATTTGCGCAACCGAACGGAAATGCTGTAGCAAATTTATTGTCATAAATATTGCTACAATCTGTTAGAAATCGTTTTCATAAAATATTTAGTCCACATATCTGTCAATTCAAATGGAGTGTTGTCGAACAATATGCTGCATTGCCATCAGAGGAATGCATCGAGTTAAATTTCTCGATTTAAAAAAAACCGACATAGAATAGAATAAATGATGCAGCATTAAAAGATTTTTCAGTTGTGTTTTAATAAAATAATTTTTTGAAGTGAGCCCCAAAGACTCTGGGGAGAAATGAAAGCATAATACTTTTTTTTTAATGTTTACCAAGTAAATGAATCTGATATTTTAAAATATTATCACGTTTGTTATATTTACCTTCGATCACATTTCGTTCACGGTTAGAGCTCGACAACGTTCATTCAATTAAAATGCTGATTACTGTCAACTTATGGGAGTAAGATTTTAGGCGGAAACTGTTTCCATCAAATGCCTTGTGATTTTTAACAATTTAATATACGATTAGTTTATAAGAGGGCAATATTATCATCAAATTGCTCATAACATTTAGTGACAATAAAAGTCAGCAATCTAATAGCAATCTAATAGGCAAAATCAGAAGCCATTTTCTTAAATATTGAAGACAACTTAAACAAAGAAGTTTCAAGCAAATCTGACAGCAACCTGCAAGCAATTTGCAAGGGTGAGTGATTCTCCTCAAGAATTAATTGATTTAGGAGATATAATAAATTAAAGTTTTATAATAAGGTTTATATAAAGATGTTTTTATCGTTTCGCATGAAAATAGTAACGTCTCTTAATAGGAGAAAGAAGGATCTCGCTTCGAATAAAATCGTGCACTCCTCGACAGGGAGAAGGTAAAGTAAACCTCGCTTCGCGTAAAAACTGTGGAAAGTCATGCGCCCCTCGGAGAAAGATGGGACAGATCTCGTTTTGCATGAAATATCGTACATCAATGTCATCCCCTACATATTATGAAAGCTTTATCTTTTAAATCTAAACCAATGCTCCCTTCCTTCACTTAATTCTTGTAGGGAATCACTCAGGATCATTCTCTCTTACAACATATCTAAAGGACTTAAATCGGTGAGATATAACCTAAACTGCATTCCAGATAGCCAATTGCAACAAGTTGTTGATATGTTCCCAAAAATTATTGCAACAACTAATTTCGATAATTATATTAAACTTAATTGAGACAATAAACTTAATTGAAACAGCATTATGTCTGTCACGTTGAACTCAATAAAATTTTAATTCCAGATAGCAGTTTAAAGGCAACTTGTTATTATCAACATGCTATCCGCAGCTAACAGCATGTTTACAGCAACATTATGGCATTGTATCAAACAATGATCGCTATATGTGCTACATATGTAACAAAGTGATACCATCAAGATGCTATCAATTTTGCCATAATCAAATTTAGAATTCATATGAGGACAATATTTTATATATAATGAGGAAGCACCTTGTTCCTAGTTCATCAACATTTGTTATTGCAGTTGATAGCAGCTTGATAGTGATGTTGAACTCATTTGATATCAAGGATTCATATTCAGGATGCCATTATATTGTTGTCATGATGGAATTAGAATTTCATCGTGCGAAATGCTGCGCTCCTTATATTCTTTTCCATATAATTCTTACTTTCCGAGTTAATGCATTTCCGCCGTAGCCCTCTATCGGCGGAGATGCTCGTGGGTAAATGATTTTCGTATAACATTTTGTTAGTAATAATCTACGATTTTTGTTGCAGTCATATTTTCGTCATAACGCTCAAGATAGAATAATTAATGGATTAATCATTCCTTGTTATTATGTTGCTAACAGCATAATGTACCGTTATTGCTGACCGTTTGTTTTTGAAATTTCATCAACTGATTGCATGCATAAGTAATCATGTTGTTGCATTTGTAATGTGTCCTATTTTGATATCAAATGTATGCCAAATATAAAACAATTTAAGCATTAGTTTGTTCAATATATTAAATCACGCTTGATTATCTGGGATATTTACAAAAAGAATTATACTAAGTATATTCACACACATAAAAATAATAAATCATAGCAAATAAACATGGCTCGATAAGTGGTGACATCGTTTAAGACATAGAAATTGAGTGTAAGTGAGACACTTCTCGTGTCTAATTTCTTCCCTCTAGATAACTTTATACAAGAGATATCTCACAGAATACAATGGAGAGATCTCCTGAATAAAATTATCCGCAATTTATCTGGAAGTGAAGAAATTGGGCATTAGAAAAATTACATGCATATTCAGAATGACTCAAGATCTCGCAGCAATCAGTCTATTAATAGCAAGCTCGAATATTATTCAGTGTTCGGTACTTGCGTCACTCACATTTTCAGATTCTTGATTTCAACGGACAAGCAAGGATAACTGACAGAGAGCTGAGCTATCGACGATCTCGAGATCACTCCTACTAGTCCAAGAAAATTAGATTTTTGGAGGCAAAATTGTTATAAGATTTGTTTGCAGGAAGTTGTTTGAAATGATATATTATACAACATACTAAAAGTCTTGATCGCCAGCGGATTTGGAAAACTTGCCAGCTTCAAAAAATTGATAAAAAATGCGGTTTTTTTTAATATTTCAGAAAATATTCATTTTATCAAAATAAAAATCATTATCAAGAAGCTGATAAAAATACGAACAATTTCATTTGTTTTGAAGGTCGTACGATCAATACTTTCTGTGATAGAATTTTTTGAAAGAATATTTTTGGCCATTTCGAGAATGAAACGATTTTTCATACTTTTCGTAAATATTATGGATCTGGCTACTTTTACGTACAAAATATTTCTTATTGAAGGTTACTGAATTTCCTATAAAATATAAATTTCCTAAAAAATTTTTTATTCATCCTTGTACGACCAATAGTTCCGAGGCACACATCTGAGAAGGGTTTGCGTAATTAGTCTTAAAAGATTATTTTGTTTTTGTTTATTAACGACCCTTTTTGCTTCAATGTTGAATAACTCACTCGGTAAAAAAAAATCGTACAGAAGTCTATAAAAAAGTAAATTAAAGGTAAAGATTTGCTCTTTCGAAAGCTGTAAATCCTATTTGTGCGTAATTTTTAATTGGCGTCGTAGAACTTCACAAATTTCGTAAAAAATTTTGAAATTCTGTGCATCTTCGTTTATGTTTGTGTAACTTCACATAATATTAATACGACCGTTTTCTAAAGTACCGATCTGGAAAGTAGAGATTTCAAGCTTTAAATATTTTTTAAACATTTCGCTACGATGATTTTTCAGTTATTGCTATTTGAAAATATTAAAAATTTGTGCAAAATTTAATGGTCCATTTTGTTTGCGTGTAAGTATATAAATAAGTATGCATACTCATAATGCTATAATATCTTATATAGGGTATCTGATAATTATTCTGACGGAGTTCGTGAACATGTAGATCGGACTAAACTGAAACGGAAAGTTCTCTTTTACAATTTTCTATTTTACAATTTTCGCAATAGTTAACAAGATATTAATTGCTAAAAATTGCCGAAAATTGGTCTTCAATAATTTTTTACTCAAATACTATCAACTTTACAAAAAACTGCAAGAAATGAAAATTGTTTATTTCCTTCTCATAAAACTCTATGAGGTTTTTTATCCATTTTTTATCCATTTTTTAGTACTGCATTTTCTCATTTTTATTAATTTCTCAATTTTATTAACACATGAGAAAATAGTATTAAAAAATTCTAAAAAAATTCTTAGAGCTCTATGAGAAGAAAATAAACAATTTTTATCTCTTACTTTTTCTGCAAAATTTTTCTGTAAAGTTGATATTTGAGTAAAAAATTATTGAAGACTAATCGGCAATTTTTAGCAATATCTTGTTAATTATTGCGAAAATTGCAAAATGGTAGAGGATGTTTAATGGAGTTGATATAATTGACACGTGTAAATATGAGTAAAAAGATATATTTGAACAGAGACGAAAAAATATATTTGATACAAAAGACGTTAAAAGATACAAAGCATATAAAAGTAGCAAAAGGTAGACAGGAAAAACCGATTCTTTAAAGAAAGTGGCGCTAAAGGAGAAAAAGATTGCTGCAGCAAACAGCGCCATCGATGCAGAGACGTTACAATTAAGATGAATTATGCTGAAAGCATATATTTCCAGAGGATTTTCTGTCTCAGTTTAGTCTCCTCTACATATCCACGAACTCTGTCAGAACAATTATCAAACTCCCTGTATATTGCAATGTTATAATTTTTTCTATACATTTTTTCTTTTCTTCTTTAGAAGATATTGTCCCAGAATCCGGAAAATATCGGATATCCGATTCGAAAAATTTTTTTCTTACCTTCATGGATATCTAACCGATACTAGATATCCGATGTTATTCTTTTCGGATATCCGATATCCGGCATTCGATAATTTTTGATTCGATGCATCCCTAGTTTAAATAGATTATAGTAGCTTAAAAAAATTGAGAATATTATATAAAGTAACATAAATTAAAAATTTAAGTGGATGAGGATGATTTAAGTACGAACATGCAGAATATTTCTTTAAAATTTGATACTTTAATTTAAGAACATGCTGTTACATACAATTATTTTTCTTACAATATAAATAAATATAAAAACATTAAGATTCATTGCTTGTTAAAGATACAGGGTGCGTCAGGTATTTGAGGACACTCACTATGTGCTTATCACTTCGCAGCAATATATTTTTCTTTTTTTTTCCTTTCAGATTATAAATGGAGGACAATAAGCTTTTCATGAAATGAAAAGACACGCTGTTATCGTCGCTATACACGCGAATCACAGCGATCTTGAAATCTCCATATTTTTTAATCTCTTGCCCGATCGTTTGTTCACAAAGTTCGTCGAGAGTTAGAAGTATCTGATGACAATGTAGAAAGTGTTGCCAAGCGCAAAAAACATAAAGCACGTTCAGACACAGTTAGAACATCACAGTTTGTACAGCAAATCCAGGGCATTATTGATGAAGACTCTTCAAAGTCCATAAGGGTCATATCGAGAGATCTTCAGATTTCTGAGTGCACAATCCGTCGCATTGTCCACGAAGACATCCGGTACAAGTCATACGTGATGCGCAAAGATCAGTTTATGTCTGCTCGAGAACAGCGATTCATCCGGGCATAACGACTTCTAAGCAAGTTAAAACATTCTAAGATCTCGGATATGCTCTGGTTTTATTCTGACGAAAAAAATTTTGACCAGGATCAAAAAGTAAACCGACGAAATGATAGGTGGCTATGTGCTGATCCTTCAGAAGTTCCTCATGTTATGCATACGAAGTTTCCGGCAACTGTCATGGTTTTGGGAGTGATGAGCAATGAAGGACACGTCATACCACCCCACTTCTTTTCTCAAGGACTTCGGATGAATGCTGCCTACATTGCGGTTTTGGAAGCAGTTGTGAAATCCTGAATAAATAGCGTGCGTGGTGAAAGGCCATACATATTCCAACAGGACTCTGTTCCTTCACATAAAGCCACGATGACGCAAGATTGGATGTCCGAGTATCTGCATGATTACATAACCCCAAACATGTGACCCTAGCTCCCCTAGCTCTTAATCCTTTAGATTATTGTGTATGGGGCGTTGTAGAACGGGAGATCAATAAACATCCCCATAACACGCTTGATTCCCTCAGAGCAACTATTACCAGAGTAATGACGCATATGGACAAGAATCCTTTGATTCGAGCATGCAAACAGAGAATTGATTTTCGGCAGAGAATTGAAGCTGTTATTACTGCTGAAGGCGATTTTATCGAATAACTATATAGCCTACGAGTTACTTACTTTGCTGTAAAAAATTCAATAAAATACAATAAGTTTTCTAAGAAATATACAAATTTTATAGTCAATATATCCTCAAATATCTGACGCACCCTGTATGAATAGACAATATACGAAAAGCACAACAAAGATTTATGTGATTAAAACATGACAAACAGATAACAAAGACCTATGAAAATGAAACTTTGGTAAGTTCATTGAGATATACAAGTGGTTTTCGACATAATTTTTTCACTGAATTCGAATCTGTCCACAGAAATTGTTTAATACATCAGAATTTTGAGATATTCTAATCTAAAAATGCAAAAAAGGCCATTTTTTACATATTCAAATTACAATAACTTTATAACGTGAGAATATTCGCTGAATTTACTAATAGATTCGAATTAGTCATGAAAAAATTTACAAAAATACATATATATGTATTTTCCGAAATGGTCAAATATTTACAATTGCAGGAATAAGTATCACCGACGATATTTTAATCTCTGTTATACGCTTAATTGGGTTTAATAACATTCGTAAGTAGGATATAAGCGCTGATTCTAACCACGGATACAGTCATCAGCAGATGGCTTTAATAGTCGCGCGGGTGGCGAAATTATAGATGCTGAGTTTGAGGAAGGGGGAAGCACGTCGGGATCAGTGTTAGAGGGGAAGAGGAGGTTATTCTTTCTCTTTTTCATCCGTTGCGTTCTCTCTTTAAACTTTTGTCCTCTCTCCTATCCCATTATAGAATGCAGTTCTCTCTCTTCCATCCGTTGCAGTTCTATATTTATTATTTGCGCTCTCTCTTCCTCTCATTGCGTTCTCTTTTCTTTTCTTACGTACGTAAATGTGTACGTATGAACATATATACGAATGAATGTGTGTGTATATGCATGTGCGTACGTACTACACATAGTGTACATTTGTTGTTATGAGGATTTACAAAATTAGCAGAAATATGACAGTGGTCTGTCAGACCAACGTAATCGTTGGTATATTTTTTAACATTACAGTTACAAATAACAGACATATTAATGTCAATTGTGCAATTTATTACAAACGTCTGGATCTTAATTGAGTTACTCTTAATGCAAATACAAATTATGATGTTACAAATTATAAAATACGGCAATCATTGCCCCCGCAATTGCGCTTTTCTAATATAAACTATTCAAGAAATTAAACTTTTTTTGATTATAGGATTTGTTATATATACATGTTGTATATTGTCATACCTTGATACATATCCGTATGAAGCCGTCAACTGTGTTTTTTATGTTCGAACTGGGACATTGCATGGAGCACGTATACTTTGAACTGAGTCAATATGTAAATAATATGAATGAAGACTTAAAATAATTTAAATAAATTTTTACGCCAAAAGTTGTGTTATTAATTAATAAATTTAATGCTTTTTTCACAAAATTTGTGATAAAAATTTTATTATAGAATATAAATAAATAATTCACTTTAAATAATATCGAAAATGTTGCATTATCTGACAAATAGATAAATATGTGATTAATAATTTGTGCGTGTAAACTTCCATATTTCGGTCTTCAGTGTACGATTGAACCGTTCGACTGTTCAAAAAAAAAAATTCAAAAATACAAAAAGATCTCGATTTAGCAAATTGAGATTTCTGGGAACTCAGTGTGTAGTTAGGATTAAAAGTGGTGCGATAAACGTTCGATAACGGTTCAATAGATATTTGACATTGATTCAAAAGATGTTTTTGACAGTGATTCGATAGACGTTCGATGATAGTTTGATATATGTTTGATAATTGTCATAAATGTTTTGATTGTAGTTCATTAATATTATCAACATATGTTAGTGGGTATACGACATAATAGTAAAGCATTTTTCGGTTGATGATTTAAGTTTAACAAATAAAAGTGCATAAGTTTTTCTCGGTGAGACGTCGATGTATGGCAGTTGTGACGAAGACCACGTTAAATACGATTAGATTATTCTATTGAATATGTAGAAATACAATTTTGCAGTTTCGTGTAAGTCAAGCGTGCCAATTTCAGCAATACTTGTCGCCAATGATTATAAATAAGTAAACATCCGTTTGATTACAACAACTAGTGAGTGAATATCGTTTTTCAAAGGAACGTGTATGAACATAAAATTATAATACATAATTTTATAATACTACCGTAGTTCCATTCATGATTGCGTTTCAAGATTGGAAAGGACTTTATTGCGCAGTTTTCAGAATTGTCTATATATGTATGTATATAAATTCACAAAATATTTAGGCAAATATTTAGGCAATAAGATCAGCTTTGATCGAATATAGAATTTCTTTTACTTAATTGATGGAATTAAAATTTATTTATCTAATTAAAGAAATTTTGTATACGGTTTATAACATATATATTGTATATTAATATTAAAAAAAACGCCATGAACTTTTTCCCACCTAATACACACACACACACACACACACACACACACACACACACACACACACACACACAAAACGTGTGTG
>Ga0157364_1002361_pt1 | contig 17461 bp, 7 predicted proteins | sample AttsexASBM2_FD_111476 | JGI IMG/M metagenome (GOLD analysis project Ga0157364, IMG submission 111476) | Fungus gardens microbial communities from leaf cutter ant in Ribeirão Preto, State of São Paulo, Brazil - Atta sexdens ASBM2 | ecosystem: Host-associated > Fungi > Mycelium > Unclassified ... | reverse complement strand
TTTATTTGTAATATAATTAGAATTTAAATAAAAAAGATAAGATGTAGATTGTTCATGTCATTTAAATATTATTTTTAAATATCAACTCATATTAACTTTGAGAACTTAGAGTTGAAAATTTACAATTTGATCAATTATAATTATAACAGATGTTCCGTAAAATTTACTTGGTTGAGCGAATATAAGATAATATCCATTAAGAAAAAAATTTTTAATATCACAATTAAATAAAAGAGAAAGCAATTTCTTTGTATAAATTATTTTTGCCATAATGATCATGTCACGTTCAATGAGATGGCATAAGCGGCATTATATCGAATTTTACTTTAAAAACATAGCAAAAATGATGCAAAAGTTAATTTATGCATTGTAAGAAAAATAATTGCGCGTATTAAATCTGATTATTTTACTGCTCGCCACGTACTACACGTTCGCTGGCATTAGTGATGAGGAGGTGAAGGAGGTGGAAGGGACAGTGTCAGATGGGGGAAAGAGAGATATCTCTCTAATTGTGAGTATAAGTTTCGCGTTTTATTTAGTTTACCTGCTTCTTCATGAAGTGCGGGACGTCCAACTACTAATTTCGGTTTCGCCGATCGAGATAAGGCCGGCATTTTTATCAGCGTAAGCTGTGCCTCATGTCGCCGAGTTCTTAATTTTCGCTCTGAAGATTCGTTCGGTACTGGCATTCCAACGCGGATCATTAGATGGGCTTACGAATGACCAATAAGCGGTCCCGTTTAATCGATACACTCGTCAATAATATAAAATTAAAGGACGTCATCTTGCTGGTCGCATTCCATTGTGCGATGATAATAAAGTCGCAATTCCAATGCGGGAGAGATTTGCCATGGAAAAAAAATCTTTTCTCTCTTTCTCTTTCTCTTATTCCGTTATTTTACATGATTACGAATCGTTCTCGACTAAGAATTGATGTGTTACAGCATATTCTTCGTTGGCATACACTCGAAAGTGAGCTTCGCATCGTCCTGATATTAACACGTACGTTCTCCAATCGTGACCGTTCAATTTCTTTACTTGATTCCAGAAATATCTTTGCATAATGCAAAGAATAAGTTATTACAATATTTAATACATCTCTTATATATATATATATATATTAAAATTGTTTATTATAAAAATAAAAATATAATAGTTGATTCCGCTTCTTATTATTCCGATTTTTTCTACTATCATTACTATATGATAATCGATAAGAATACAAAATCGTCGATCAAGGCTTGGCGCGATCGATTAGATTACCATAAGTTACACGTACGATCGAAAAGAAATTTGGAAAGGGCCAGATGATAATTAGGCTCTAGGTGAATGATTAATTCCGACGATGTGTGTGATCGTCGCGCAGATCCTTCCGCACTATGTCAGAGGCTATACACGAATCGTGAACAAGGCGGCGTCGTCATTCCTTAGAGCCGATGACAATCTCTCCGCAGGATCGGCTAGGTGTGGTCCTACGGTGGAACCAACGGGTTTCCAGGAACGCGAGCCATTAGACCTTCTGGCTGGTGTTATAAATTGTACATCGTTTAATTAGGCTCTCTCTCCACGACCATGGCCGGTCCGTGTAGGGACGGCTCAGTTATTTACCATTTACTCCCGTAACCCCCTTATGTGGTATCTCCTGAAGCTACCGTGCATCAAATTGGATCGGAATTGGGAACGAAGGGCAGCCGCGGTCCGGAGGACCGAGCCGGATAATACAGCCGGAGGCGATTGTAGTACTAACCCGATCCTTCGTATTCCTCCGTAGCCTTTCGACCCTCCCACTCTTTCGGACAATATAAATACGAAATGTCGATAGAAAATAGAATAACATCCTAAAACTGCGAGATTGAATGTCAAAATTGAAAAAGGAAATACACACGGAAAAATGTGCAAGTAATAATTATTTCAAGTATTTCAAAAGTTTATGTATGTATATCCGTAAATCTATTATAAATTCAATTCATCATAATAGCATTAAATTTATTCAAAATATATTCTGAGTCCTTCAATCAAGTTTATTAAATTAAAATAAATTCGCTTGCTATTAAAAGTTCGTTTCTTCGTTCAATTTTATAATTCTGTAAAACAAATAAATTTTATATATTCTGTAAAACAAATAAATTCTTGTTTTGAGTACAATAATGAGTTTTCCTAAAATTTTATAATAATCAGTATATTTTAAGATTATTATCAAAAAATATTCTTTATTAAAGATAACCATTACTTAAAAGGAAGAGAATAAATTAATTCTTAGCAATAGATTGATATTTTTCTGCGTATATATAAAATAAAAACAAGAAAATGAATATTTTTTAATTTTATATCCTATTATAACTATTGACTACAACGTAACTATCTTTTTCTTTCTGAAGAAATCTGACACAAGCATCTTATATTATCGAAATCATTATGTATGTTTCTTAAGTTTTGACATAGCTTCTTGTTATCTTTGATTTACTCCAATACAGTTTTAATTATTAATCGTGACATTCAAGTATATCTTTTATGATTTGATTTGTAACATTACTAAAGAAGACTCTATGAGTTTGAAAAACCGCGTACGGTTTTATTGTCGTTAATAGTATCATTAATGAATTAAATCTTATTAATAAAAATCTCATCGTATATACACCGAAGAAAGAATTACTATATCTTAATAAATATTTTTTGAATATTTGTAAGTAAACATTAAATATTTACTCAATGATAAAAAATGATAGTTACATCAAATTAATAGTTCTTATATATATAGCAAATAAATATATATCAATAAATGTTTACTGACAAATACTCAAAGAAATATTTATTAAGATATAATAAATTTTTTTAGAGTACACAGTTATGAATTAAACTAATTAATCTAATTTTACGATTTCGATGGTTCATTTGTAAACCGCGTCGCGTCGGCGGTGTTTAACGTGAATACGAATTTCACACTCTCATTTCGCGACTCGCGCTCGATCGGATAAACGGTAGGCGATGTGTGCAAGTGGGCACGAGAGCGCATGTAAACAGAGGTCAATTAAGGAAGTCCCCGCTGAGACCGGTACTTCCCCTTTGCTCTCGCTCCAAAGCTCTAATTATTTCTTGCTCTCCGCGATCACTTCCGCACGCCCAAGGTAGGACTATAGGCGTAACTGCCGTTGTGCCGGGAGGATCGCGTACTTAATTGGAATCCGATAAGCGCACGCGCTTCCCACACATACGTATGCAATCAGCCCATTGATATGTCTAAATACGAATTGTTTTAAGATTAAGTATAAATTAAAGCGGAAAAAATCAATATGAAATATTAATATTTCATTTTAACACTCATTCTTTAATTGGAAAAAAATTAATTTTAGCGAAGAATTGAGTAAATTATTAATGTGTTAATACATAAAATTCGACATTTGCGTAAAATTCGAATAAGATATGTTGACTCTATTATTAATATCTTAATTTTTTAATTTATGTATATTTATGTTATAGCAAATTTATATGTTATACTGTTTAACGATCTCTTTTTAGAAGTTGCGAGTATATCTAGCCATCATTTACATATATATTTTTTCCGCTCGACTAATTTTAATTTATCTGAAAACACATTAGAAATGCAAATCGGATACATTAAAATTGCTTATGAGAATTCGTCTCATTGATAAACTCGTGGCGCGACGGACTGGAGTATGTCGGAGAGAATCGAAATGGCCGGTCGATTCGCGCGATACCTCGTAGCTGTGGAAACGGGTTAACGTCCGTGTTATTTTTGCTCGAAGCTGTCAACCCGGGAATCCTTGCGCTAACAAGGTGCCGCATCGGTCCCGGTGTCCGAGTCCGTTTTTCTCAATGGCCCTTTGGGAAGTGGCGTTCGGTCCATCGCTGCGAAAGGATCTAACGAGGGGTCGTTAGACCCCTTTTTGCGCATTAAAATATCGACTAATTGCCCCAAGATTCTGCTGCCGTTTTTGTCAGTTACGTCGGGAACGTGGCCTGCCATCGTATATTTCCGAAATTTTCGCTCAAGATTGCCATGTTATTTTTTCGAAACAATTGATCCTTTTTACACGGAAATTGTATGATAGATTTTTTTATTCATTGAATAATAATAGATAATATTGAAAAAATGAACTCACAAATAAAATAAAACACAATGTTTAATCTCATCAAAATAGAAGTTTGATTCGTACGTTTATAGTTAATTAGCTGAAAATCGAAAAGCTGAATAATTTGGAACCATATCGGTAAAATATTATATTTTTGATAATATATAAATATTACGAGTATATGTATTAGTAGATCTATATTAGATAAATACGTTATACAAACATATTAAATCAACATTTAAATGCTAAATTATTCAGCAAATATAGTAAATTCGAATTAAGACTGAAGATGTTGTTCGGCGTAACTCGATTTCATCTACAACGAAAAAAGAGATTTTCTTTTTCTTTCTCTTTTTTTCCTTCATATTTATAGGGAACAAGTCCCGTTCGGTAATTAATAGTAGCAGCATTCTCTGTGGCAAGATGGAGTCTGTAAATAATTATGATCTTTTCGTTTTTCATCGCGCTTGTGTCTACCGAGGTAATCGGAGCAACTTCGTCATCGTCTCTACAGTGAAAAATCAAAATAAAAAATATGAACGTTTACACCGACAATTCATAAAATGTCATTTCATCGTATTTACCGAACCGGTCACGCCGCCGATCGTCGAGGTAGAAAGATATTAAAGTGATTTCCGTCCGCCTGCCACCGCGCCCGTGTCTCGCATTGCATCGGCATGCTAATTGCTCCAGGAATACCGGTAGCCGGTGAAACACCTACTTAAACTAGTATCGCCTCGCGTGTAAAACGCCTCGCAGGTTTTCGCACCCGGAAAAGTCGCCGGCCATTAAATAACACGGTTATTGTGCCCCCTTGTCGCGCGATGCCGTTTCGGACTCGAATTTAACAATAAAATTGTTGAATGACAGACCTAGAGTTAGAGATTTGCAGAACCTGCAAGTTATATGTGATATATGAATCAAATATTAAGTTATAAATCAATAAAAAATATTATTAGTATATATTATTATAAGATTATCATTAAGTATTGTGTATTGTCTTGTTTTTAAAATAATCAGATTATTAATTTGATTATTATATTTCAATTTTCTTTGATATCAAATTATTAGGGTTTTCTATATGAGACCAATTTTTTACTTACAAAATTTACTATAAATATGATTATTGTTTATACACATTATTATACATATTTAATGCAAACTGTTTTACAATGTAAAAAAGAATTTTACATTTATCTTTCTCGAAAAGATTACAGAACGTTATTAATCTTTATTTAATTGTAAATCATCAAATTGGAATATTAGAAAGATACTCCAACTCCACGTAAGTAATTGCATTAAAAAAAAAACCACGGGAGTAATGTATAATTAAATATTTGTAATTAGGATAATTTCACAAATAAGATACTTTTTTAGGAGAGAACGCAATTCAATGCAACGAGACAAACGAAATAACTTATGAATTTTATTTGCTGTAGCTTTTGTATTTGCTCTATCGCTTAATATGTGTAAGAACAGTCATCAAGCTTGTACTTAATTAGGAGCTCGATTCCTCGGTACTTTTGAAGAGATTGTCGCGATGTGCACGGTCGCAACTTTCTTGCGGCTGTAGCGGATAACTTTCTCGCCGTAAATGTTTCGATACCGCCTCGATCGGCTTCGTAAATTTCCTACGAAGTCGGAAACGGGATTTCGTCTCGATTCATCTTGCCGGCAATTACCGGTAACGTCACATGATCCGTGTTCTCGCTTACCGATTCTTAATGTTTCGAGACGCGATTATTCTATGATTGCATCGGAATGCAATTCTTCTTCACGATTTCAAAGCCTAGTATTATCCTTAAAAGTATACAAAATGCCGATGTATGCCTTACTCTTCAATGCCATACGTATCAAAATAATCTCTGTATAAAATTAACACAATATAAACTTAAAATTAGAAATTATATATAACACTTCATTTATATTTGAAATCACAATCGGAAAAAAATAAATATTGAAAAAATAAAAAGAATTTAGATAATTACTGTATATATTGCGCATATATTTTTTCTATTTCTTATTCTTCGAAATAGTTCCTATTTCTGATTCTTCGAAATCTTCAGCGGAAAATAAATCTACGATCAAAATTGCGACAGAAATAATTATTTGCTTTATTCCTCGGGATAGTTCTCGCTTCGGATTCTTCGTAATCCCCGGCAGAAGACACGAATTCGAGCGGTACACCCGGTTGAAACAGTGGCAGGTTTCCAATTAGGATGGAGGCTCCTTCTCTTTCGGCCGCGCGATTGACTTTCCGTGGTATTTTCGTCTTTCTCTTGTATAAATTAGTCCCAGCCACCACATAATGGAGTGTCGATACGCTACTGTCCCCCGAATGATCCCCCCTTTCTAGTTTATTCTTTTAGTTTTTTAATCTTTCATCTATCTTATCCTTCTCTCTCTCTCTCTCTCTCTCTCTCTCTCTCTTATTTTTTAAGAACCTATTCACATCCTTTTTCGTCTTTCCTTTCGTTTGTCTCTCTTCTACATATTTAGCCGTTCCTCTCGGAGCTTCAGTCGGCACCGTTCTGTTTTCTTCATCGAGACCGCTCGCCTGCTCATCAGACCGGCCCGCTTAATTTACGACCAATTAATTTGGATAAACTGAATGAGTGGAGACCTGCTTTCGATGCACGCGTTAACCGTGAATATTTCTCCCCTCTGCTCCTGTCCTTTTCGGTCCATCTTATTCAACACGTGTATGTTTTTATTTTATTTTTTGAATCTTTCTGACGGGCGTATTTGACTTCATAATGATGATGTTATTAAAATACATATCGAGAACATTGTTCTCCGAATAAGAATAGAGAAATGGATCGCGCATATTTGTTATGTAATTAGAAATATTATACGTAAAATAAAATAAAATAAGTATAAACATATTAAAAATAAAAAGATTCTTTAATATCTTTTGTCTTAGTGCTTAAATGTGTGTTCGCATATTTGTGTAAGTGTGTACTATTGCTAATTTTCGGGACATGCGGTAAAAAATAAAATAAAACTCGAATACGATATAAATAAAACATACAATTATCTTTAAAAGACTAAAAATCTTTGTAAAAAATTAAAAATCGGGTGTTATGAAAATCTGAAAAATTCAACTCCGTTTTATACTGAAAGCTTTCCGACTTGAAACCGCTGACGAGATTGAAAAAAAGAGGAGAAGAAGTTATTGATATCCGTTGTTCCACGTAATGAAGACGCAGACGTTGTTCCTCTCTTAAGCAACTTACGTTTTATGAATCACATTGTTAGCGGCGCGGCCATTCGCAACAACGAGCTTTACTACCCGGCGAAGTGCGTGGCGTCCGGTGTCGTCGATGGACCTGTTTGGTATTCCACTCCGGTTCGAGAGCATAATTGGACGCCAACTGGCGACGCTCCTCCGCGTATCGCGAAGACAAGAAATTATTCTTTAATTAATTGTCAGCGCTCAATGTGGCCGTATGCGTAGGATCGGCCGGCTCGGTACATAAATTTTATCTATATGGGAGCGCCGACTGAGGCCGTGCCGAGAAGCGGAGGTGACTGCCACGGCTTTGGAGAACGTAAGCAGGAAGAAGAGAACGAGGGATCTCCGAACAGCTTCCGATCTACACGGGTGGCGAATATCTGGCGCCTGTTTGTAAAGCCTTTAACGGCGAGTCGTCGCTCTTAAAGGATCTCTTTGCGCTTTGCCACCTGTCTCATGATTGGTTCCTGAGTTGTTCTTGTTGCGTGTTCGATTCTTGATTTGACGGAAGAATCCGGTCGTTCTCAATTAATCGATAATTTAATGCGCGATTCAAAGATTTACAGATTAAAAGAGATTTAAAGATCTACAAATCTCTAATTTCTCTAAATCTAATAGGGAAGATCATTTTTCTAATTTTCTTTCTTTATTTTGTTAAGAAATTGTTGTTAAGAAATTATTGCCACTATACACTAAAAAAAAGTAAAAATTTTAATAAATATTTGGTTGAATGAGGTCCAAGCAAATATTTACTAAATGTAAATAAATATTTATTTGATATAAAAACCATTAATTTGATTTAACTATCATCTTTTTATTGAATAAATATTTATTTACTACAAGTAAATGTTTACTTAGTACTATTCAAAGAAATATGTATTAAGATTAAGTAAATTTTCTTTCAGCATAGGGGCTATTGATTCGTATTGTATTCTCGTAAACGTTTTCAGTAACGTTTATACATGACATCACCAAATAGACACTTCACAAATCAAGCTTATATAAGGGGAAATCGGTGCAAATCAGTTATCCCGGAATATTGGTAAATCTTACTTCGCGAGTCTTTGACGTCTCCGAATGTCGCGCGATTGCATAAAATACGGAGATGACATAGCAATTATCGGGGACAGTACGGCGCGGCGTCTCTCTTGGAAAGTTGCGCGTCGCCGAAAAAAGAATACTGGGCGCTGCAGGCGCCTATGGCCACACACCGTAAAGCGAGACAGGTGCACACGGCGAAGACACAACGCACAAATATGATAACGGCAAACGAGCTGTCTCGCCACAGGTATGTGTGTGTTAGTGCCGTCTCCTCTATATATATTTTATAATTAGTGGCGGGCTCTCTCTCTCTCTCTCTCTCTCTCTCTCTTCGATAAATCAGAGCGCCGCCCAGGCTTAAGACTTAATTAAAAATTTAGTCAAAAACCAATTAGCAGCCACGGCGGATTAACATATTTCTAATTATCTGGCGAACACTTTCGGCCGCCTTATCGACTACTTGCCATATACGAAGCCGAACCTGTCGATGACTGTGCGATACATTCGATCGCGTCGAGGCAAATCGCCTCGCCCGCGCGTATTTTTTTCTCTCTTTGCTCTGCCTCAATATGATGCCTTAGTTGAAAAGTTACGCTCGATCAATTGCATTAATTGTTATTTGCATATTAATCAGTCGCGAAAAACTGTTCGAATTGATAACGTCGTTTTGCTGATTCTTTTGACTTTCCGGGAAACTACTTTTTATGTACTTTTCGTGTTAATTTTAAAAACTTAAAAAATAAATTTTTATTCTACAATTTATCTGTATTCATCCGTGCATAGAATTTGTAAATGTTTCATCAAGGGTTGAAAAATCGATGGAAAGAACGTAAATACTGAAATCTTTTATTTCACTATAATATACTTCCATGGATAAATTATCATCTTACATTTATACAAGGCGCATAGGTACGTCTAGAACCACGCCACATTCGTAACGTTAGCTTTTACTGTCTATGAGCGATTCCGTTTCCCTCGAGTCACAATCGACACAAGCGGATACATAATTTACACGCACTCGTCTTGTCTTCTTGCATAGAAAAAAAATTTAATAAGTTTGAAAGATATCGAGATTAGGTGAAACTACGAACTGTATACTTGCCGATGAGGAATCAATGCAATGGTCCATCCTTTATTTATAGCATCTATTAGAGATGTCACTGAACTTTTAAAAATTTCGCGACGGTTTGAAAAAAATTCTAATATAAACGAATAGATTTATTTTCTTCAATATGAGGAATTACTTTCAGAGAAACGACTAATACATTTGATTTCGACCCTTTCTCTATTAATGCTCTTAGACTCGGAATTATTTAAACGTACCTCGCACATTCACGTCGCTGCATTCTCTCGATCAGTCCACATTAAAAACACATCTGTGAACGAACGTTTGCTAGATCCAACGCGGTTCAAATCGTTAAAACTAACGCTCTCGTTCCTCGCGATTCCTCTTCTTGACGGTAATCAAAGCGTCCTGTACACGTGTGTATATACATACGTACACTCATAGTTACCGTACGAACGCGTATCTATTTACACTATGTACACTCGTGCTTTTTCTTGAGATCAAAGTTTCATGCACCTCTCGAGGCGCCGATATATACGTATTCCATCGTCTCGAGAAATTTACGCGACGATGTTTCTTCGAGCTACAGGTCTTCCAAACGATAATTTCAGACTTAATCGATCGTATCGAAATTCAGATTATCTGTATCCCTCTGGAGATAAGCCATCTGGATTAACGTTCAAGTATTGTCACTATATAACCTTCCTAACCAATTTCGATTTCCAACATTAAATGGTGGATCCCAATATCTTCGGTATCGGTAGAAGATTGGACAATTAAACTCGAACGGAAGATGAACTAATAAATAAAAGTGGCTGAAAAACTTCAAGCAATTTTCCTGCTTCACTTCAAAAGAAAGATCACTTAAAATCTGTTTTATAGATCTATTATTAATTATTTAATTAGACTTCTTTCAGCTTTCTAATTTCTGAAGTTCTCAAAATCTTGAGTTCTAAAATTTTTAGCATTTGCTCTCTTGAACCTTCAAATTTTCGATCTCTTTAGCTTTTAAATCTCCAAGCTCTTAGATTTTTCAACCGCTTCGTAAATTCTCATTTTCTCCAGTTCCTAATTCTCGAAATTATCGTGTGAGTATCGTCTGAAATTAAATTCACGGAGTTTGGATTCTCTTTCGGATTCTTAAATAAATGTGCAGATTTTCGAATCCATGAATTCTTGATTCATAGATTCTACGTCATCGAATTCCATTTGTGAGCAGGTTGGGTCTTCAGACGATGACATTAAGAATGATTTCGAATTACACGCGTATTATATCTTGGAATATCATTATTAAGGTCGGTGCCCAGGCGGCCCCATGAACATGGCCGCCGCTGCTGCAGCATGGGTGTGCCTAGCCATGGCAGCTGCAATGAAGGGAGGTACTCCTGGGGTACCAGGCGGGCCTACCCCAGAGAACATCAGCCCCGATCCGAAACTGGGGTGCAGCAGAGGCCTCGCGGATAGTCTTAGCTTCTCTATTTCCGCTTCCTGAAGCCGCTTCGCCTTAGCTCTTCGGTTTTGAAACCAGATCTTCACCTGAAACATTACAGTATTTTCGATTTAGAACAATAACGAACGAATTGATATTATACAAAATTTGTTTATATATATCGCTTCTTCATTAATTCCTCAAATATTTCTCGGATGCATGACACTTGAGATTTAATAGTATAAGCTTTAAATATTTTTATAACATCAGAGTTACAACAAATAAAGTCTCTCCAGAATCAATCGTATTTGTATTTTAAAATAAAATACAAATAAAATCAAACGAATTAAGATTTTTGTTACACATTATTATTAACAATATTATTAAACACATGGAATAAAATTAGTGATTTAAGAAGGAATCTTTTTTTCACGAATCATTAAAAATATTGGTTCTTAAGGTGTTGAATAACGTGAGAAATCATGCATTTTAATATTGTATTGCATTATACTATGCGACACCTGCAAACATTACATAAGTGCCATTATTGGTTGAGGTCGCGTTTAATACCAGTGGCTGGAGATTTACAATCGACAAATAGCATATTCAAACCGTGCGAGTTACTGCAAACGTTTGAGAATCCATAATTAATAAAATTACGCAGTAATTTTACTATTTAACACGTTACCACCAAGAATGTGGTCTGAAACAAATAAAGATTTTCTGCGTAAAACACACGCGAGTCATTTAGCGCGTCGTTAAACAAAACAGTCGGCAGAGCATTCAGTTTCCAGCAGGAAATTATCGACGTATCGAGAAATCCTCGATGTCATAAGACAGCAACATGCCTAGCACGAGTTTATATACGCAGATGTACGTGTCGGGTCAACATTAAATCGCATTTAATTGTTATTTGCACAGTCGTCGTGAGCGTCATTTACGCAGCTGTCGCTTTGAATCGGTTAATTTGCGGCACTTTTGGTTCGAACACGAAAGGTATATTTTGGGACTCCAAATACTTATTTTCGGCAATATACATGAATAGGATAATTAATGTGCATTCGGATGTTCTCTAGAAAACATTAAAAAAAATAAAATTTCAAAACTTTGTTTAACTATTTTAACAACGTTTCAATTTTATAGACAATTTTATAGACAATTTTATAGACATTTTAAATTACTTGTGACAACCTATGGCACTTAAACTTACGTTACTAAACTACATTTGATACAAACCATTGAAAGTTATATGGAAAGAACAATTTTATTGAAGTATCTAAAAATTTATTACATACAGCTTTCTGAAAATAATTTTGTTGAACTATTAAAATAATTATAGTAGGAAACTGAAACCTTGATGAGCAATAATGTTGCAAAAAATTTTGACATTTTAGCAAGAATATCTACTAGCTTGAGTGCCTACATAATTATTTTGATAGTATAATAAAATTATTTTTAGATCTGTATTTAACTAAATTTTTAGATACTTCAATAAAACTGTTGTATCCGTGTAAAAATTTCGGTTAAATTAAGCCTAAGATAGAAAACGGAACGTAGCATCCAAATTGTTATTATATTCCTGTATAATATATGAATTAAAATTGATTCCAGGATTGAGCATTTAATAAATACGAAAAGAGTGTTAACTGTTTATGTTTTCTCTTCGTCGTCATAAAAGAATCAAATGATAAGTTACTACGTGTGATTATATGGATAAATATCGCCACAGCTTGAGTGTCACGATTTGAATTGTAGACATACTTCTTTGTCCGTGGTGAATAATGAGAGAGAAGAGAGCGCGATCGAAGGAATGGTGACTTAAACGACACGAGGAGATGGTGGGGTAATCGTAGCTTATCTAAGCAAATGAATGTGCGATGTAGCTTCATTTCGATTGATGCATTGTAACGAATGCGCAAAGTGTATCTTAGCACGCTAACCGGCGCGATAATAGCCTACTCTGTTACATACATGGCAAAGAATCACGATATTCCAAATGGAGAAGAGCACATATTATAATAATAATAATATTCGCGACATATAATAATAATAATAATTTTTGTGAAAGATAAATTTGCAATTAACTATTAATTTGAGCGTAAAGATATTAAAGATGTGTAAATATTAATTTACAACACAAAAATATTAGCTTTCATTATAAAAGCACGCTAATGTGTTGGTTTATTATCGTTCAATAAAATAAATATAAACAGATAATTTTAATGACTTTTATCAATAACCTCATTAATCGAAGAATATTTCATGTTTGATTCAATATCAGTTTTAAAGTCAATATGTATTCTTTTTTTTTACTTTTATGTTATATTTATTGTGAGTAATAAGTAAAAATACGTTCTTCCCAATGCATTTTACGTTAATTACAATCAATTTGTATTAATTTATTACGGAACGCTTTTATAAATAGCCTTTCTTAACGTACATTTATGTTTCACTGGAAATCGTTACATAAAATGAGACTTTTTCAATTCGTTAAAAGAGCTAATTACTTGTATGTCAACTGTCCAGCGTCTCACCTGCGTTTCTGTGAGATGAAGAGACGACGAGAACTCCGCTCTTTCGGCTATCGTTAGGTACTGTTTTTCGCGAAACTTTTTTTCAAGCGATAACAGCTGCTGCGTCGTGAACGGCGTTCTCGGCTTCCGGTTCGGTTTGTGCTTTCTGAGAGTGCACCTAACCGGGCCTGGTCCGGGTCCCGGTAATCTTAAGTCTCCTGAAACCAAAGAGAATACATGCGTTCTGATAGGATTTGACTTCGTATCCTTTCGTGTGAATAATTTTAATCGTTAGTATATATGATAATTTTCTGATTCTTTATTATACATGATGGGTCGTTCGTGTCTCATGTCAATTTTCATCACTTTCACAAATATACAAAAAAAAAATTATTAAGTGATTCTTACATCATGTATATCTTAAATCTTTAGGAAGTATTTGTAAGGTTGTGTGCATTTAAATAAATTGTGTATAAATGTTGTAACTAATTATTTAATGCTCCTAATTTTTCGAAGAGAAGAAACGTACAGGATACAAATATTTAATAATTAATTGTGTACTAAAAGTAATAAATAAATTAGCATTTCCAGTGAACTCTTATTTACTTCAGAAAAATGCAAATTGAAGTGGATATTGTTACAAAAAATTTAGAAAGTTGATTTTCAACGAAAAACAAAATTTTTATTAGAAAATCATTCAACATCACACTTCGATCTCGCCCGTTCTCGTTTCGAGTTGATTCAAACCGCTATTCCTCTTTAAAAAGAGAAGAGATGAGGATTAAAATAGCATTACTCTGCACTACTCTGCTATCAGCATCATTAGAGATACGTTAATAATGATATTCGCGGACATTTGTATCTGTACTATTAAAACGCCAGTCCCATCTTCTTGCACTCATCGAATGATAATTAACCTCGGATGTGCAACGTTAGTCGTTAATTTACGATCACCAGGCAACGTCTCGGCAAGAGACACGTTTTCATAGATTTCGCATGATGAAGCGATTACGGTCTCGCAATACCGGCTGAAGGGAGGGCGCAAATTAAATAATAAAAAATAAATCGCGCTCGAATGCTCAACGAACGGCGCCTAATTATCGACCCATCCCGGTCTCCTGCATCCGGCGCGTATGATTATCATTGACCGTCGTTGTTTACGATCAGCTCATGTACGTGCAATTAGTTGGTACTGCGTAAAGTTTCGCCACCTCTCCACGGTAGCACGATTATATCCGGCAACATTCCCGCATCATGTCATTCATTTGTAAATCCATTTTAAGCTGATCACTTCGTTAAAATTCACTTAAAAATAAGAGATAAAAAAATTACGTATCCTGTATGAAGTAGAAATATGTGTAGCGAGGGCTTATGATAACGTTATGAATGTTTATTTATTTTTTTATTTTAGACCGCGATAATTAATATCCCACGTTAGAGATGCGAATTTTTCAAGCGACGCACAAGGGACCAAATGAAGTATTGACATCTCTTAAAAATTGCAGTTGGCTTGCCAATAACTCTTCTTAACGCCCGCGCACCATTCTATAATTAGACATATTATTTCCCTATAACACACGCCACACTATCTCGCGCCGCATTCAAAATAAGCGACTCGTATGAGAGGAAGAGTAATTGATATCTCGTGGAAGCGACCCTGCGTCGGCCAGATGCGAAGTTACATCGCGACTTTGTACGGCTACACCGTGCTGGCACCGTGAAAAAGTGTTTTCGACATCCTGCACGACGAAATGATGACGATTTCGCGACGCGGCGAGGAGGGCATCGTGTGGATTCCGAGCACTAATTAACGTTCGACTGAGTACAAAAAAGGCATAGGCCGCCGGCATTGTCGACCGGATCAGTCAAGACACCGGTATCACGTCTTCCATTCTCGTTGCACCGCCAGTTCCCCATTTCGCATGTCACTTGGGGAAGCTTGTTGGGTTTACGCACGTAACTGATCAATATGTTTTCCCAGGAGGCTAATTAATTTCTACTAATTAAATACCTATCTGGATGAATCGAAAATCGTGGATCTATCCGCTACCACTTTTTTTCGCGTTTAAGAACATCGTGTGCGAGTCGTGACAACGCACAACGTGATCTTATTATCAAACATATCACTAATTACATGTTATTGCCATTCGGTGATATATTTTTATTTTTATTTTCATATTAACATAACGGTGTTGGAAATTTGCTGCCTTGAGTCACCGAGCTAATGGATTATTAATGCGGTTAATACTCGAGTTACAATGTTATTTACTTGTTTTAGAGAGAAAAGAAAAACGGGTCTAAGATAATCTAATGTAAATAAAGTGACCAATATGCAAGTTCGAGATTGCAAAAAGAATTACGCAAGAAAGACACCACGAATCCGCACATAGCCGGATAATCTGTCGTTACATGTCGATGTATCGCATCCATTCATGCGGTAATATAGCGATTTCATGTCGCTCATCGAAGTTGGCCATGCCGCGCACGTAACCGATCAATATGTTCTTCTTGACTGCTAATTAATTTCTGTTAATTATCCGACCGCTGAAACACGCACGGGTGCGGTTACATAGCTGTAAAGCGGATGTTGTCGTTCTGATAAGTACACAATCAGTTCGCCTTCCATGTAAACTTTTCGGTTAGACAAACGTGCGACGATAAAAGATTGATCCGGCTCATTGTCGAATGTCTTACGGCGTTAAATCAGCCTAATTAAAGAGAGAGACTTGATGTACTGAATCGTAAATTACTGCACACGAAAAAACTTTTGCTGAAGTATCTAAAAATTCAGCTTAATACCATCTAAATCTAAAAATAATTTTACGTACAATTTGCAAAATCAAATATTTATATAAATTTATATAGAAATATTTAAGCATTATAGATCCACTTTCACCGAAATGTAGGATTTCTCTTATTTATTAGATTTATTCTCATCGGTCCAAATTCGTATCATAATTAAAAATAATTTTGTTGGACATCAAAGTAGTTGCATAGAAATTTCAAGTTTAATGAGCAGTGTTGCAAAAATTTTTGACATCCTAGCAATCGGTTTGAGCGTCCTATATAATTTGAACAGTCCAACAAAATTATTTTTAGATCTGTATTTAGTTAAATTTTTAGCTAAATTTTTAGATTTCAGTAAAATCCTTTCTATGCATTATTTATTAAAATCACAAGTTTTATATTACAATTAATATTGGATTATAATAATGTACATATGGACATCAGATTGTAACGTAAAGCAAATTTATTCTGTAAAAATAAGATCAATATAATAAAATCAGATCTTTAAAATTGTGTGCGCAATCATATTTGAGCATATAATTCTTGCGAATATTTTTACGAGATACAAAATCTTACAGAAGGCAATCGCAATCCTTATGAGACCACGGCACTACTTTCATCAACGGATACTGAATTTTCAGGGATGCTGAAGAGAGACGCGTTAGCTGGCAGACGGGCGTCGCGTCGGGCCGCTGTGGAACGGCCGAGCCGGGTAATTACGTCCATGGAATGATGAATCGTCCGAAATATTTTGTAGAACATCATTGGACGCGGGGCGGGCGTCGTTAATTCATTCCTGCGCGCGCAATCCAGATAAATGCGTACGGGCAGCGGTGTTCGAGCGTTATAAATGACGTCCGTATTCATAATTTTCGTAAGCCGCCGCCCAACGATGGGCCCCGGGGATTATCGGCTATATACGAGCCCCGTATCGCACCTTCCCCCCCCCTCCCCCCCGAAATAACTGTCAGTGGTGAACGCTTAATGGAAATGGGCTAATAAGCTTTTCACTGTCTAATTTTTCAGAAACGACTTTTGTGCAGATATGATTCGAAGAAATATTTCATGATCAAAAAGTGACGTATTTATAATACTTTATTACTTATTATCTATTAAAAATAATTAAAGGATATCTTGATGAATCTGGATTATTTTACGTTAGATAATTTTTTTCTCATTAACTTTTAGAAGTTCATTTTTTAAATTTTACAACTTTTCCTTGAGTAAGATTTGTTTTTATTCGTTATTTTTTTATTGGTTATTTTATTCGTTATTTTATTCCTTATCTCAAAATATATA
>Ga0157364_1002360_pt1 | contig 17462 bp, 10 predicted proteins | sample AttsexASBM2_FD_111476 | JGI IMG/M metagenome (GOLD analysis project Ga0157364, IMG submission 111476) | Fungus gardens microbial communities from leaf cutter ant in Ribeirão Preto, State of São Paulo, Brazil - Atta sexdens ASBM2 | ecosystem: Host-associated > Fungi > Mycelium > Unclassified ... | reverse complement strand
TTTTTTTTGATATTTGTATATTATAGAATAAGAAAAAAACATTTTTATATATAAAGATGTGTGTGTGTGTGTGTGTGTGTGTGTGTGTGTGTGTGTGTGTGTGTGTGTGTGTGTGTGTGTGTGTGTGTGTGTGTGTAGAATTACTTAATATATAGAGCAATATGTATACTGCTCTAGGTTTCTTTTGGCCTTTCAATAATTGAAATCTTATTAGTATTGCAAATGTGTTGCATGAAGTACAATATTTAATATGTAACATCAATCCTCGATTATTACAGTAAAATTGTTAGTAAAAGATTATTATCGTTGCAATATGGACTAAATGGGAATTGAAATTTTCTTTCTTTGCGCACATACTCCTTTTCTCATTTAGTTGTTTGTTATACAAAAATTAAAAATAACATGGGCATATTTTACTTATATACAAGTTAATATACTAAATAGTTTAATCTGCAGTCTCTTTATTTCGATACAATACTGTGTCAATCCATGATTAAGTTTCATCGATCTCTCTCTATCTGAGCTTCGTATGAGAATTACCAAAAGATAATAGAATTTATCCATGAAAAGAAAAATTTATATACAAAAACATTTCCAATCTATATATCATAATTGGCCAATATTCATAGTCTGTTCTTATTTCAAAATCGTGTTAAAGTCATGTCTCAATGCTAATACTCTGCTAAGGTTCTGAGATTTATTTATAACATTTTAAAAGATTACTTATGACAACTTATCTTAAATATAAGAATTGACTATGAATACTGGACATTGTTCGCAAAAATATTAATAATAAATCTTAATGATAAATGTACATATACAATAAAATGACTAATATACACAATATAAAACAAAAATTATTCTCGACAAATTAATAAACAGGAAGTACCAGGACCTTTGCAATTTACTGCTTGAGTAAGCTATACATATCACTCTTACAGTTAGAAAAATTTAAATGATATAAGAAATCTAAAAATTCTCGAATATAAAGATGATCGTGCAGCATAAATTCATTAACAAATATACTGTAACGTAGAGTCATTATCTTTAATTGTGCCCCTATAAGATCTGAGATGTATCAGCCTTTTTTAATTCGTAACCTTCCTCTGAAATCTTCCTCAAAGTCAAATATTTGTTAGGATTATGTGTATTCATCTGTATTATTGTACTCGCAATTAACAAATAATAACATACTTAAATACTTGTGCATAGCATACAATTATTAATAGATAAATGTAAGTATAAATGAAATATGTTCCCAAACTATTATCATTTACCTTATATTCCTTTACTTATAATGTTCAATTCTCAAATAATGTTTATAATCTCGTATAAAACCGAGATGAAATATGAGAGTCAGGATTACTCAAAACCCCTCTCTGACTACAAGTCGAATACTCTCATACAGAGAGTCACAACACGTCACTTCATAATGATTAATAGATATTCTTCTTAAACATCTTAAATCTCATCGAAAATAAAATATTTTGGCCTTATACAATTCTTAAAAGGTGATGCTAATAATATGTCTTGCAGCGTTATATCGTGCTACAGTATTTGTATCATGTCCGATCAATATATCTGGTTCTAGACATGACTTTTTTTCGTGTTGGTCGTCTCGCATTGATCGAGCAAGAATTACAAATATTGTAGTATTACATGTTATTCCTGTTATCGTTTACTTACATCTAGAGAGCTTATACACTCTCGGTAGGGCTCTGAAATTCTGAGAGTGCATGTATAGGATTCTGCACTTTCTTCTGTGAACCTTTACGTACTTTCGCTCTAACTTCCTCGGGTCTCTCAGGACGTACTAACGGTTTCTTCTCCGGGGCTTTCATCTTCCATATGACGATAGGAGACTAATCAAAATATAATAAATTTTTATTATTATATAATCTATATTTTTGTAACTAATTTTATAATCCTATCATGTTCAGATTATATTAATTATTTTGTCATTGTTATATTTGAACATATTTATATGCAATATAATATTATAATTTATAATATTAAATACAACTGTAAATTTCTGAATCTCTAATATTTAATAAGATTATTAAATATTAAAGTTCTATAATATTTATGTATGGATGATTTGTGTTAAACTGACATACTTACATACTGAAAATCCATATATATTAGTGTACAGCAAAAAAATTTCATAAAAAAAATAGGATACGCAATTAATTTTAAGTTTTAGATGGAAATATGTAGCATTTTTATTGTCAAAAATATTATATCTAGTACTGATGAAAGATAAAGAATACAGGAATAAACTTTAAAAGATGATAAATTACTATCTAATTTCTAAGAATAAATTAAATTGATAACATATCAAGCTGCTGCAGAATTAATGAATATTAATGCAACTTACCGTTACTGTAGATTGTCGTGGATACTTCGTTGACGCGACGTAGGAAGCTTTAACGGTAAGCACGACGGCGTTCATCAAATTTTTGGCAGCCTGTATGAGGGAGGTTGCGCTATCTAGGCCGGAAACAATCAACTCGCCACTGATATTCTGCACATCCGCCTTCACTTTACTTGTGATATTCATCTGGTGGCAATAGAGCGCTATGCGTTGCAAATATGCAAGGAGATCCTTTTTTGTGGAACTCTCTGGACATTGATCGGCAATCTGTCTGGTCAATTTATCCAATTTCGTGCCAGCTTCGGAAATCTTTTTTGCCGCGTTTATGACATCCATGGTAGTTTTCAAGGGGCCTCGACCACGAGTAAAGTCAGTCATCTCCATCATGATCATGCACATATGCTTAGCAAGAACAATGATATCATTGCCAGCGTCATCCCATTTCGCTACCTCTTTGTCGAACTTGAGCTTCTCACTTCTGAAGTACTCAACCTGCTGCAGAATCTTCTGTTTGTCCTCTTCTGGCATTTTTCTCATCGCTTCGCGGGCAGTGGTAATGCCACTGATCTCTGGATACTCATCCACGCCGTGTTCTCCAGTCTGAGCACTAGACTTGCTACGTGTTTCTAATGTGTAATGCTCATCCAATTCCACATCTTCAGGATCCAGGTCTTCGTCCGCCTGAAAAATGACAGCGAGTTAAAATAATTACAATTTACAAAATTTAGACAGACATGATGACAGATTTTCTTACTCTATTCATGAGCACAGCTCGCCTGATCTCACGAACTCCATCGTATACCAGTCTAGACGCATCAATGAAGTCATTCTCGTCCACTTCCTGTGCTGGATTACTGCGCAGCGCATTTACAGCCTCTTCCACTCGTTGCTCAAAATTGGGCATCACTTGTTTTCTCAGAACCTTTACTGCTTCGAGAACTCGCTTGGTGTAGATGCAAGGCTCATAGTTGTCCATCTCAGCCTGCACAACGTTGCACACCCTAGCAGAACGGCCGAGTATCGCGCCCGCATGTCTATCCAGGGTATCGGCGTCGCCGGGACGTACTTGTAACGCCAGGACACACTTGTTGACATCATCAAGGATATGATTCTCAGAAACCGCTAGAAAATCATCGATTGTGGTAATGTCGTCCACGGCCTCTGTCAAGACACGCATTTGATTCTCCCACGCTTGGCGGAACACCTTCATGTTGTCCTTTGCAACGTCCGAGTTTCGTGCGGCCCACACACGCGCTGCATTAATCACTTGCGGGCATAAGTTCTCGATCTGCGCAGCAGCATAACGAACCATCTTTACACCATCTTCGTTGTTAGACATACTGCATACTAAATTGGCCACCTGTTCAAAGTAAACAAATAATCTTCTTATCACACAAGATATTTTAAAATATTTGTGTATGACATATGTAAAATGTGTATTCAGATGAACATTTATTTAAGGATGTTTACCTCCACTAATTTATTCGCGTGCTCCGTGAAAATGAGCGCATATTCTTCTACTTCCTTGACCCAGCCTTTTTCTGCAGCTTCATATAGAGCTTGTAACGGTGCACTTGTTTCCAAAAAACTATCCGATACATGATCCACCACGGCTTTGCGCAACTGTCTACGAAGATCACGGGTCTTCCTACACATGTGATCTATCGCTCTTTCTAAGCCTTCAGATTGTTCCTTAACACCCATCTGTCAACATAGATTCATCACTTAATTTCGGTCAAACTCAAAAATATTTTTATATTTAAAATTTACAGCTATAAACAATTGCTTTATTCGACATTGTTAGTTTAAATCCGATTATAAAAACAAATAAATGTGTATATTATATAGGAGAAAGATACATAACCAAATCATCAAAATAATGTTATTAATATTAAATCGGAATAAAATATTTTAAAAAATATTATTTAATCATATGATAATTTTTAGCAACATGATTGCAGCAAGCGGTATATTTACAAATTATATATATATATATATATATATATATATTTATACACTACATAAATTGTGTGCATAATTATATATACAGTTCTAATTTTCTACAGTTATGCTAATCTATTATTTCGTTTATTACATTGTTTATTATGTTTAAATTTTTGTTATTTTACATAACTACAATGTGAGATATTAGTTATTTAATATTCACATATAAGAATGAAGAAAAATAAAATGAATCATATTAAAATGAATCATAAGCACATAATTAATTATAAGCTAACGATTAGTGCTGGTCATTAAATAATAATAATAAATATGCATTGGTAATGTGTGAGAGATCTAAGATAATGTGTCTATGCGCAAACAAAACCCATAGAAATTGTAGAATTACTTCGCATATTTACCCTTCTCCCACCCCGAGCGCGCTGTAACTGGCCATCACCAACAAAAACAAATCAATAGAATAAATATCGTTTAATAAAAAAAATAAATCGCATCCTATATGTGTAAATACCAGTATGCTGTCTAAAATTTTATGTAGAATATTATAGGTCTAATAACAAACAAAATCTTATTTAAAGTTTACTAAAGATAGAATGTAATATATATATTTACGTAAATAACACATTGGCTTTCTAGTTTCAAATTGTTCCAATTAAAATAATCACTTTGTTTCATAGTAAAGATACAATAAATTATTATTTATGACTAATAATATTAATGCTATAATTAAACTTAACTAACATATAGTTATTCAATATATTAATCTAGTGGATTTTTAAAACATATATTTATTTAGTTAGAAAGGTCAAAAAGCATGAGCAACATTTATTGGATCTTTAAAAATAAACTAGTTTATTATAATACATATATTAAGAATTAAACTAATTTTTAATCTATACATTAATCGGAAATGTTTCGACTGTATTAAGTCTTCTTCAGTCCATATACAAAAATTAATTAAACATTAGAAAGAAAGATACAATATATTAAAAACATAAAGTCATATCAGTTTCATGTTTTTAATATATTGTATCTTTCTTTCCAATTATTATTTTAATTAATTTTTGTAAATAGAAGAAGACTTATAGAAACATTTCCGATTAATGTATAGATTAAAAACTAGTTTAATTCTTAATGTATGTATTGACTAAACTAGTTTATTTTTAAAGATCCAATAAATCCAATTGCTCATGCTTTTTGATCTTTCTAATTACTATTAAATTTTTGCTTAGCAATCTCGAGCTAGATATTTTACATATTTCAATATATTTATTTCTTTCACATCTCTTCAATATAATACAAATGCTATTATATTCGCATATATTTTTTCGTATAATTATAATCACAGTTCTCTACTTACGTTATTCATGTATTCACTTAGAAGATCTTGAAGCGCCTGTCTGACTGCGTTACACTCAGCAACGATGCGCTCTCTACGTTCGTCCCGAGTGCACGATGAATCCGCCATCAATGCGGCACCGCTGATAATACTCTCTAATCTCTCTTCGAGACTCGGTCGCGTACGAACCTCGTTATAGGCGAGCGGAGACATCACCATCCTCTCGTCGAAGTCATCCAATGCAGCAGCCAATTCGCCAGGGCCATCGTAAGGATGTTGGCTGTCAGGCGGCGTTTTCCCTTGAGCAACATCATTTATCGTGTTCACGGCTTCGCATACTTGTTTCAATACGTAATCGCGATTTGCCTTGGCCGCCGCCAAATCGGGATGCTGCACGTAAACCTTCGACGCAGTGAGCAACATGGTGGAGTGCTTCTTCAAGACGGCTCGGGCGGCCGCCAAATCGTCTCTAAGCTGTGGATCTTTCAGCTCATGTTGACGCTTGGCCGCCTGATGAATCAATTCGGCGGCGTTTCTACCAAATTCTTTGATATTCTGAATTAGTTCTCCCTGCGAAGAAGCATTCTTTAATTTCTTCAGATCATCCTCCACAACATACAGCGATTTCAAAAGATGATAGACGTCCACCATGTCTGCTAAAATGAGCAAACGGGTCACCGCTGACAGCAAATTCCTCGCGGCGCGCACCATGTTGCCTCGTTTCAAAGATGAACATGGATCCTCGGAAAATTCTCTGCATAAATAAATTTCCATATTGTATTAATGAAGCAGGAACACTAACTTGATATATACCAACTATAATTAGCAGATTGATTATAGATATGTGAATTTATTTATTGTACCTGGCAGCAATGCTCATTGCTGCTCCTGTCTTCCTTACTTCCTCTACGGCACTTAGCATCTCCGCTGTGATATCTGGATTTTCATAGGCAATCTTCTCCCCCTTTTCAATAAAATTAGCAGTCGCCTTTTCCACAGTTCCGACAAGCGCGCTTGCTCTTTTCGACTTTCCTTTCTTCTTTTTGCTAGGCCCTTTCGTGTTCACCAATGTAGTAACTTGGAGCACAAGCGGCTCTAGCGTCTTTTCCACGGACATAGTCCGTATTTCCAAGTTTTTGGGATCCCATTTTGGAGCGATTGGTCCAAAGTGGTCGGACATATTTATCGTATTAATATTTATTCTGCAATTGTAAAAAGATTTCCAGTATGTAAATTTATAATGCCAAACTTGCAAGTATAAAATAATTCTGAAATTAATGCTTAATATATGTGTAAAGTTTTTTACATTATTGATATGTATTAGCAATAAAATTTTTTTCTAACATATATTTTTATATACAGAAAGTTGAACAATTTGCTCATGTATTTTTATAAAGCGTTTTCTTTCTTATTTTAATTAATTCTTCAAACCAATTTAAAATTCTTCTACGACAATTTTTTCAAATTTTACAATTTGAAGTCACAGCGCTTATAAATTTTATTCAATTTCATTCTATAACAAAAATATAAATAAAAAATAATTTTAATATAATTGAATTCATACTAATTACTTATAAGAATTAACTATTGTTTGAATTAACTATTGTCAAATAAGAATCAGATTTTTTACACAAATGCTGAGTTTTTCATTAACTTTTCACAATATTTCCTTAATCTTTTTTTCTAACTGATTTTAATTTTTAACTAAGGCCCACACACACAAACACAGTTCTACATACAAATAAGATTAATTTTGATCTTGGTTTAACTTCCTATTTATTTTTTTCTAATTGTTCGAATTATGTCTGTTTCTACCAATGCAATCTAATTTTAATCTAAACTCAAACTGTTCATCTTTTTCTAATTCTAAGAATTAGAAAAGATAAAGAGCAAATAATTAAATCAAGATTAAAATTAATCTTGGATTGGTAGAACCGAACAAGTAAATTTACCGATTCTATAAATAAAAAAACAATTATCGAAAATCAAATTAATTAAAATATTCGGGTCAGGAATTATTCTATCAAACGTAAGTATCATGGATCATTCCTTTTCCACCTTTGTGTCCTCGGTCAGCGAATGTGCGACAAGAACTCGTGACGCTCCAGAATGAAACACATTCGTCGTTTAATTCGATTCTAATGGATACAATGTGGATCTTGCGTATTCGTCATGGTATCCATGATAACATTTCTGAAAGGTGCGTCACGTATCTTCGTACCCTCGCTAGTGAGAAAGAAAAGGTAACGTAGATAAGGAAGATATATACGTACGAGTCCGGCATTAAGAAAACACCCAAAAGGACACTCGAAAAGGAAAGTGAATCACCGAAGGCTTCAACTGCTGTCAACAACGACGAGTCGGAATAATCGGAACAACTCGCACGTTAACTATGCAAAATAACGATACAGAATAGAACAAGATTGACCGCATTAAATGGAACGCTGAGACACGATACGATGGATACGGTCAGATAAGTATTGTAACACCCCTCTCGATGTATCTGGATGTATCACTCCGTTGGCATTTGCCTCTCGCCTGCGTCTTGACTTGTTTCTGACGTCATTATTTCCGCTGGGCAGCACTGAGCTCGTAAGATCGGTTATAGAGCGCGCCCGGTCTACGCCCGAAATCTCATGCCGCGTTTTCAATGAGGCGATAACAAATTTCTCAACAGAGAAATCAAGAAAAAAAGACGATCCGCAAAGATCGAAATTGTTTCAAAAAAAGAAAAGCGAAATATTTTTAGCAAAAGAGAATATTTGAATTACGAATATTGTTTTTTTTTCTTTTCAAGCTGAGAGCGATTTGCTGACATTTCATTGGCTGGATAAATTTTTAAGATCACTATGATTTTAGATGAAATCAATGAATATAAAATTAGACGATATACATAAATATCGTTCGAGAGCAATCTTAAATATAAAATCGAACTATATATACGCTTAAATATTTTACTAAGAACTTGTGACAATCAATTATTCTTCCTTGTAGAAACAAATTGCTGAAAAAACCAAACTAATCTATTAGATCATATTTTAGTTAATGCCGTTAGAGGCTCACACAATAAAAGGAATAGAGAACAGAGAATAACAATTTCAACCTATCAGAAATCATGTATTGTGGAATACACAGTTTCTGATAGGCTAAAATTCTTAGAGGTTCCGCTCAATAAAAGGAACAGGGAACAGAGAACAGAAAATAAGAATTTCATCAGAAACTGTGTTTTCTACAATACATGATTTCTGATAGGTTGAAATTCTTATTCTCTGTTTCCTTTATTTCTTTTATTGTGCGGAACCCTTATACTTAGGGCGCATTCATACTTTAATAAAGCGGAAAACGAAAAAGCAGCAGCCAATCAGAATTCTAGCTGGTAATTTACAATTTCGGCTTTTTGTACTACCAGTGCGAGTTCTGATTGACTGCTTTTCCGCTTTCTACTTTTCCGTCAAAGTGTAAACGCGCCCTTACATCATGGACTCTCGGTTCATTTCGGTTGAGTTCGACTAAGTTCAACCAATGGTGACCGAGGAACTCTTCGATTGCTTCGGATCGCAGTTCGCACGCCGATCAACGCTGATCTTGCCATAGCTCGTTTTATCGTTCGTAGTGTTCATACTCGTCTATCAATCACCGGTATCCGCATTTTTATTTGGATTCTGCGAATACGCCATATACGCTGTACGAAAGTACGTCATCCGCGCGACAGGAAATAGTATAGGTACGATGTCGCACGGCGGCAGGAATGAGTGTAGAATATACGTGGGCAATCTGCCACCGGATATTCGTACGAAGGACATCCAAGATCTTTTCTACAAATTCGGTAAAGTTACTTTCGTTGACCTGAAAAATCGTCGAGGCCCGCCTTTCGCTTTCGTTGAATTCGACGATCCAAGGTGAGTTATTAGCGTGAGAGATATACACGAATTCATGTTGCATCGTTGGCGTATCTCTCCGCCTATTTACACGTACACAACTCCCGCTTCAACGTCATTAATTCAAGCCGTTTGTGTGACCTCGTGCGCGACATCGGACATGAAGCGTCGCGACGTAGTTTATCGAATGAGGATGACGAAATCCATGAATATGTATTTTGATCAAGAATTATTTGCTTCTCTTGCACTTGTGGAGCAATTTTTCTTGACTCATGCGAATAACGAAAAAAATACTATTGTTTTTGCAAACGCAATAATAAAATTCTTTTTCTTTACAAGAATCACAAAATATTTAAATTGTTAACTAGAGAAAAAAATTTTAAAAAGTTAAAAAAAGATATAGTTGTTTTTATAAAGAACCGTCTAATGGTGGAAATATAGAGTATTCGTAAATCGTAAAAAATCAACGAAGAGAACAATCGATTTTGTTTGATTAATTTCTTACAGTTTATAGCTTACTGCGCAATATTTCCATTTTGAATGGCCCATAAAATATCGTTTATTTGCTATACAATAATTCAAAATTATTTTTGAGTTGTTTGCAAAAAAAGAACAGTGACATAAAAAATATAATTTAAACGAACATTTTTACTTCTCTGTAATCTTATATCAAAATTGCATTTTAAAGTTAATATTAGATTAATATATAAAATTTATGTAACATAAAATTTTAATGATTTAAAACATTAAATTTATTTTCTGGAAAATTTTGTTTTTTTAATTGTATCGTAATTGTAGGAAATTAGCGATATATATTTTAAGATAAAAACAAAGTATACTACATCGTTTCAAGTATAAATTTTTTCCTGTTGTATATGTTATTCAGATCAGTTTTGGCTTATTTATAAATATTTATAATTTCCGTTCATTACAATATTTAACACGATTGATATTGTAATATTTTATTTTGCAAGTTCGCTAAAGATTTACAAGTAGACATTCTACTTAAAAATTACATAACTTTGTTTACTTTGACTTTAGTATATGTAATGAATAACGTTCGTTTTTCAGAGATGCCGAAGATGCGGTACATGCAAGAGATGGTTACGACTATGATGGCTACAGATTGAGAGTCGAGTTTCCACGTGGGGGTGGTCCTAGCAATAATTTCCGTGGTGGACGTGGAGCTGGAGATAGTGGTAGGGGTGGCCGCGGTGAGATGAGCAATTCTCGCGGTCGCGGTCCACCTGCTAGACGATCACAATACAGAGTCTTGGTTAGTGGTTTGCCACCGTCGGGAAGCTGGCAAGATCTCAAAGATCACATGCGCGAGGCTGGTGATGTCTGCTTCGCAGATGTATATAAAGATGGCACTGGTGTTGTTGAATTTTTGAGACACGATGACATGAAGTACGCTGTGAAGAAGTTAGATGATTCAAGATTTAGATCTCATGAGGTATGATCCTTTATTATTATCCTAATCATAAAGATGTATATGCTATAGCATTTGTTTTGTCTCTTAGAAGCTGCTCGAGGTCGCTTCGAATGAACTCATGAGCATATTTGAAATATAGGATTCACACTATGTATGACATCATTATACGACATTCGACAATGAATGTTAGATGTCGTATGATGGATGTCATATGTGTACGTAGTGTGAATTCTACATTTCAAATACGCTAAGTTCATTCGGAGCAACCCCGAGAGATAAAACGAACAAAACTTATATTACACTATGAGTTACTGGTTTCTAGTTATTCTGTTTTGTTTCAGCCAATCACGATACAGCGTGTTTGGACTTATCGTAATTGGTTGAAATAGAACCATTAATTGGGAAACGACAACTCATAGTCTGATACTAGACTGTTGATGACTATAATGCTTTATAATTCTTTATAAATAAAATGTTTTTCAAATATTTTTGAGCAATTGTACTTTGATTTTTTACATTTCGTATGCTTTGATTGTTTGATTTAATATCTAGGGTGAAGTAGCTTACATCCGTGTGAAGGAAGATCACAGTGGTGGCGATAGAGGACGCAGTGAAGATAGAGAAAGAGGTCGTACTCGTTCACGTAGCTACAGTCCACGACGTCGTGGTTCTCCCACTTATTCGCCGTTGCGACGTAATTACTCGCGATCAAGATCTCGTTCCAGATCTCGCTCTTACGACTAGTATGTACGTATGTGTTTCACATGGTAATATAAGTACAGGTTTATATTGATATTTACTCTTTACCATGTTTCATTATTGCTGATTTAAATTTCACTGGATAAAAATTTCCAAATCTAATTCAAACACCGATTTTGTAAAAAGATTTAAATTATTTTCTTAATATTGCTTGAATTTAATAACTAATTGTATTAAATACAATCAATTTAGCAATTGATTGTATTGTATATCTGATGTATAATTAGAGCACGGTTTATTTCGTACATACATACGTCACGATTATTCTTTAAGTTTCTTGCTTTCCAAATAAGCATATCTTATCATTCGACCCAAAAGCAAGTTAATTTAGCGATTTCATTTTTAGTTGTTATTCTAACAAAAATTTAATATCATTGAACTTTTTAAGATGATTACCTAAGATATGATTACTGTATCGAATTTTATTAGCCTCAAAAATGAAATCGTGCTCGAAATCACATGTAACTGTTTATCATTCAAATTGTTGGATTTAATTTTCTACATTTAAAGATACATTCCTCCACATATTTGCCAAGTTCTTTTGTCATCACTACTACTTATGAAATGTGTAACAATTTTGAAGTATTAATGAGTCTTTTGACAAAATCAGACTACTTAGATCTTAAACTCTTAGCTATGAACTTATTCTGGTTTTTATTTTGATATAGATAAACAAAAAGAATTGATATCTGCGATGAATATTTTTATTAGACAATAACTTTTTACTTTTCGTTAATATACGTTTCTAACAATGGCGGCTATTATTATACTCAGGCCTGGAGCCAGATTGCACATTTCGATTGATTTTGCCTACCATCATCCTACTCCTTTTGTTTTATAATATTTAGACTGCGCGCAGAGACATAGAACGATCGAGAGACGATATTAACTGTAAATCGTATAAGGTACTGTAAGACTATAGGACTTCGAAACATATTGCTCCACATTCACTATTTACAGAGTTTATTATTATTATTCATATTTGGATGTTAAAAAATCAAAAATAATATTTCAAAATATATTTACGTACATTATATATTTTTATATATATTATATATATATATTAAATATAATTTTTATATATATACATTAAGAATATTTTTTTTATGTTTTTGAACTTAAGATTTTTTTTCAGTGTACACACTTAACATATCTGTTCTATTTTGAAGTGTTACTTTTGATTTTCTAATATCTAAATCTAAATAATATTCATAATAATAATAATAAAACTCTAAACAGTGAACGCGAGACAATATATTTCGAAATTCCTGATTTAGCTAATATCGTCTTTGAACTCGATCATTCTATGCCTCCATGCGCAATCTAAATGTTACGAAACAAAAAGAGTAGGAATGACAGTAGATAAAATCGGTCGAAATGTGCAACCAGTTTCAAGCTTGGCTTAAGTCTTAATTTGTACTTGGATATACTTTGCATAGTAAAACATGAAATTTTTAAGCTTGCCTAACACAAAAGTTTTTCACTGATAATCTCTCATAACTGTGAATTTACTAACATCCTTGTAGCCGAAATCATCTTAATACTTATTAAGACAATTTTATCTCCCATATTATAAAAATTCTAAATTTTATTATAGAACACACAAGAATATGGGTAAACTGTTTATATACTGACATATTTAAATACACATTTTATAGATACTAATAAATACAAAACATACTTTAGCTTAAGATGCCTTTCTCTCGTCATAAGTTTTAAAGTTACTGATATTATTGTAATAACGCAGTAATTTTATATTATAATATGATAAATACTGCATATCCTAATCGTCTGAATTAACATACTACATAATTGAAGTGGAATAACAGTGATGTTAGTACATCATGTATGTTAAAAGTTGTGCGCTACTGCTTAGCTGCAGATTCCTTAACATATTTCCACTTTCCAACAAACTTTTGTTAAAAAATCCGTAATTTAAGAGAAGAGATTACATAATATGCAATATACATGCGTCTTGTGTATATACGTGCGTCTTTGGCAATAAAAAATAAATTCAAATAATAGCATGCTATGTATTTATATTTATCTTACAAAGTATATATTTTTTATCTAGAATATGATTATATATATATATATACATATATATTAACAGATAACATGTATATAGAAATAAATACCTCAAGATTGTTTACACGATTCATTTACGCAACTTATCGTTTGAATCAAAATAATTCCAAATTGAATAAGTAGTGATGACAATATATCGCGCGTATACACATAACGAAATATATGAGTGTAACAGTTAATATTTATTATACACCACACATAATTATATTTGGCACAAAATTCTTTTATTATCACTCCCATACAATCTAATTCACTTTATACGCAATTGTATTTGATAATAGATGACCTTTAATGTTTCATAGGTCATTTCCTGATTTTGCACACAGATTGCGTTTCATGTTATTTCAGTACAAAATATCTAACTTATTTAGATCTTTAACATTTCTCGATGTGAAAATATATAGCATTATATATGAATAATCTGGACATTTACAGCATATCCAGATTAAGATGAATTTCAAATAACATACACGAAGAAATTCGGTGAGAAATGCGGTGAAATAACTATTAATTAATATACTGTCGTTCGCATTTCTCTGTTCGTGTTTTCCTTTCACTTATATTTGGAACTGCATAATTAAATTGCACATTTGAAAATTTCTATTATCCTAAAACTCTTGGCATACATTGGAAAGGAAAACATTGAATATTGTGTATTTCATGTTATTTTTGCAAATTAATTCTGTGATCTTAGTTTATTTGATAAATTTTCGCTATATCAATTTTTTTTTTTTTTAAATTCAATGTCTAAAATTTTTGTCATTCATACAGTCTATATTAGATATACGCAATTTTATAATTCTATATATCACAGGTATTACATTTGCATTAATAAACTATCTAATATTAATTTACATCACATAAGAAACTAATGTATTTTTTCTTCTTTTGTATATTGGGATTGTAACACAATGAATGAAAAACTGAAATCAACACGATCTTACTTCTTGGATGGATATAATACACATTCGCTTGACGTTGGAATGAGATGGATTGCGTTTTGGAGGATTTGCGATACGGAGAGCATAAATTATAAAAGGATTAAAAGACATAGATGAAAATGAGAATAGCGAAACAGGATACTTTCAAGAGGAAATTCAGGATCAGGAGAGAGAAAGGATTCTCAATTGCTGGCTCAGGAAACGTTGGCAAGTCCATTACGAGGAGGCGATGAATGCCGATTAATATTTCTTTTTAAAACTAGTAGAATCCCAGTTTAAAACTAAATATTTTTGTGTGTCGCTGTTTTAAAGAAAAACATAACGAGAGTGGAACTTCCTCATTATGTTATGTGCTTATCAGGATTAAAGTGCTTCCAGTTGCGTATTATTTCCGCGTATCGATTTAAAAAGAAAAAAAAAGCATTCCGCGCGTTTATTAATTTATTTATAATCTGAGTCAAACTAGTAATGGATTGTCAACTATAACTGGATTCTGTTTGGTTTATAACTAAAGTTTTTTGAACTTTAGTGAAGATTTTTTCGGATCATTCATTAAGGATGGATTTTCTGCATGATATTTATCCTCTTCTTGATACAACGTATAACATCAATATTAAACTCAATTTTATTAGCCATATGAAACGTTTCGTATTTAGTGAAAGGTGGAAGTGATTCTTTGGAAAAACTGTTGCATGTCTAATAATTGTTCGATAATATCGGCGATCTAAAGTCCAATTGTCAAACAAAACGTGTTTCCCGATAACTATTGCTATTTTCTCGACCAATCGTGACCGTCAAGTGCATCTTTTTCTCGCGTACATTGTAAACCACAGTGTCTTCAGGATTTAACTGACATAAACAAGAGGATGGTACATTTGAGTAACACTACCTGTCTGTCATCTTGACGGGAACTGAACCTCATAATTTTAGAGGAACTCCTTACAAACGGTACGACGGACAGGATTCTCCGGATATGTTTGGATTAGGATGCTAGCAGGATTCGAAACGGGATAAATTAGTATGCATGGACGGATATTTTTGGATAAGGATAAAATTGCCTGCGCTGTATTCACCAGATCACTCGGATTCATTAAGGGATGCGATGTGGAAGAATGTGGATTTGGAAGCATGATATCGTTCACGCTTCATAGGGTTCACGGATTTATCTCCTAGGTCGGATACGGAATTTGGACTCGTATTTAGCGGGATCAATTGACAAGATAATTGGATGTCATTTTTCTCACGGATGAAATGAAAAGCGGATGAGATGATGGCTGTAAGGTATTTGTGCAAACAGTTTATACCTGAGATACTATCGATATTTATTTCTGCATGCTCTCTTCGAAAATATTCTTACATTCGTATTTTCATTTTTATCACCAACAAGACAAATGCAATTTAGTATCACGCAATATAAAAAGCCTGCCTCGATAAAAGTCTTAAAATGTGTTTGCATTAATAACCGATCCTCTTTGTGTTTAGCTTCATTCTCATTGTTGTGAAATTTGTTATACATAACTCACAAGACAGATTTCGCAACAATAGCAGTAATTAGTTTATAACAATTTATCTCTTTTGTTTAATTAACATCACAGATAAGTATATTTTTAATATTTTATGTGTTATTTTTGTGTTATATATATACATATATACACATACATATATATATATATATATATATATATATATATATATATATATATATATACTGCTATAGTTAATTGTACGAATTGTGTAGCACTAAGAAGAATATGAATAGCATTGAATCTATAACAGTCTTGCATAGTGTGTATTTATCCACAAAATTTAAAATACGATTATTCAAATTGATAGTAATAATTTCTCTATTGCGCATTTTTGTTATATACAAATTTATCATCTGCTATATATAAAATTTATTATTCCGCGCATTGTACATACCTAAATATTTTCTACATTGTACAGGACATACAATTTAGAATGTATTTCACAAAATATAATTCCGATTGCTTCATACTTTCATTAAATAGGATTCCCTTAACATGACGCTTCTTTGCAATTCTTTTCTCTACACAGTACCTTATTCTCTTTAAAAATTCTTGTGAATTATTAAACTGGCAAATGAGACAATTAAAAATAAATACGTTAAGAATGATATTGTTTTATACAATTTTCCTTCAATTATTCGCCTATGAATAGATCTACTTTAAAGTAATATCACGCGTTTAAGGCATGAATTAATGCCTTCGTGGGTTTGTAAATAAAAAAGTCGTGACCATGTTCCACCTTGGGTAAGTATTATATTTGAAATTTTTTTATCGTATACTTTGTTAGGCTGCCTTGTTAGCATACAATAGGCGCATGTCTTTTTAAAATTTAAAGCTACAAAGTTAAGCACACATTTATATGAAAATCTTTAAAGGATAATTCTATTTGTACCTGATTTATAATAAGAGATTTATTCTATTTAAAACAAGTCGAACAGCTGACTAAACAAAAAACCGACTAAACAAAACAAAAACTAAACAACTGACTAAACAAAAAATTTATTTATGCATTTTTTGCGTTAATATGAAATATATATATATATATATATATATATATATATATATATACATATAGAACGAAAATGAGAAAAAAAAAAATATATAAAATATATATAAAAAAGAGGGTGAAAAGAGATATAGAAAAAAAAAAATATAAAAAT
>Ga0157364_1002358_pt1:2500-17466 | contig 17466 bp, 10 predicted proteins | sample AttsexASBM2_FD_111476 | JGI IMG/M metagenome (GOLD analysis project Ga0157364, IMG submission 111476) | Fungus gardens microbial communities from leaf cutter ant in Ribeirão Preto, State of São Paulo, Brazil - Atta sexdens ASBM2 | ecosystem: Host-associated > Fungi > Mycelium >... | reverse complement strand
GTGTGTGTGTGTGGAGCATTTTAAATACCTCAAGCGAATATTTCAGAAATTAAGAAAGATACAGAAAAAAGTTTTATGTAAAAGTTGTAGGTTTTCTTGTAGCAAAGAAGGTGAAAGTAACAATTTTTTTATATGGGGCCTTACCAAAGTCAGATCAAGATCAACATGAATTTTTTTAACAGGAACCACTATTTTTTATTGCATATTCTTGTAACTGAAGTCGAAACATTTTCAAAACACTATAATAAAGTATTTTTTTTAGTCTTACCCTATATATATATAGGATATTTGAATAAGTTTCCACCGTTTTGTAAGAGATATCATGAGTACTACATACAATAGAATTCCAATGACAACTATTGAAAGTACTATACACATGCTTTCATATTTAGTATATGACATTTGATAGACGTGTAAACAACATTTTTGTCATTGCATTGAAAACGTTGATTTTTGTGTCAACAGCACGAAGTGCTTGCGGGAAGTTTTACTGCATTGTTTATTGTGAAGAAAAATGCAGCTAAAAGTTATCGCTTGCTTGTGGAGGTGTAATATTCAAAAGAATAGTTTCAACGCGCAACGCTTTAGAAGTGATGATTTCGATAAAAGATAAAGAATGTGAATTTGCACCGAAAAATTAAAAGATGAACAACTGGAAACATTACTTGATGAAAATCCATGTCAAACGCTGAAAGAATTGTTAGAGACATTAAATGTTGATCAATCAACATTTAATGTTAGCAAACGTTTAAAAGCAAAATTTCATAAAAAAAAAACGGTGAAAACTTATTCAAACATCCAATATATATGTGCGCGCGCGCGCGTGTGTGTGTGTGTGTGTGTGTGTGTGTGTACATAAAATATAATAAATAATAAGAGATTTTTAAAATATACTTTTTGATAGGACTATTTGGTATGAATTATTGTGTGGTGAATGGCCTTTTAGAGGTCAACCTACCGAAGCTATTATTTGGCAAGTCGGAAAAGGAATGAAACAATCTTTATCATATTTGCAGGCTTCTCGTGATGTAAAGGTACATATTAGACCATATTTGTGTATATTTATACGTTTTATACATATAATGATTTGTTTAAAAATTTTATATACTAGTCTATACATTATTTATAAATTATAAAAATCTTATAAATTTTTTATAGGATGTTCTAATGTATTGCTGGTCATACCATGCAAAGAGACGTCTTGACTTTATAGAGATAATAACTCTACTTAAAAGGCTGTCTCGCAAAAAATTAGCGCGTAGTTCATCCAATCCTACAAATTGTACTCGTTCTGCAGAATCTATGTTTTGAATACATTTATGTTTATTTAAATGCTGTTGTTCTTATAATGTAAATATAGAATTATTGCCAATTCCTTTGTTCAAGAAAAATAAAATAAAAACCACTAAAAGGTTTGCGTTGCTTGCATTACTAATTTATTAAAATGTGCAAAGAAAGAATATTAATATAATTATAAAAATGTTAAATTGTTGCGAATTAAATACATATCTTTTTTTATGAATAAGGATCATAATACTAAAGTCTCTCTCTTTAAGAGAAGATATGTATATATTTATTAACTTATATTTGTTAAATATATGTAAATATCTTTTGTATTAAATATATATAAAATCTACAAATATCTGTAAATAGTAAGTAATATAATTTTCGAAACAATGATTTTTATATAGGTATTATAAAACAGCTCTTTAGTGCACGTTTTAAGAAATAACTTCTATTTTCGAAGGTAATATATCTTATTGAGAATAATAGGCGACAATTTGTTTATTAAATTCTATATTATAAAATTATCAGATGATTATATATAGATATCTATTATAATTATAAATAAATGAATATAATTTTTTCTTCAATTTTTTCAAATCTTTTGAAAAAAATATTTTAAGTCAATATTTATCGTATTTCATTATAGTATAGTTTATTTTCTATGTCTGTCTATTCTCTTGTGCTGTATTTACATTGTATTATGAGCAGCTCTCATGATGACTGTTCCCACGTTTCAGTCCGAATGTTAAAAAGATTAATTATTATCACAGACTTATATAAGTTGCGTTAATTACACATACGCACAGTAATTTATTTTATTTTTCTTCAGTTATCGCGCGTGCAAAAAATGAAAATATTTACTTGATTCGAATCCGTGTGCATTTCATATAACGATATGTTTTTTAAATATAATCGTGCAAGTAATAAGTAACATATAAATAAATTATTTGTTTTACATATATAATTTTTTGCTATTTGAACACTTCTAAGCCTTTTCCTCTTTCCTTCTTTCATCATTTTAAGGTTTTTGGATTTTATTATGAAAGCTAAATAAATTGTTCTACAATTTATATTATTTATAAATCTTTTAACATTTAGGATTTTTAAATAAAACATTATATTTTAGTAATTATTTAATATTTTATTTGGTCGATATAAACATTGATATTAATAAAAAAAATTTTCACTATGCCAAATAAATGAGAAAATACAAATAGTAAAAAGTATATACCTAATATGCAACAAAACACGTTTATTAATATATCGTATTGCTTTCGATACAATATAATTTTTTCTTATTTTAATAACATAAATGTTTTACATATATAAATATATATATATATATATATAATTTTTAAATGTTATTAAAATGAGCATGTTATTTTTCATTATCACAATCATCAAATCTATATATAAACGCATATCGAATAAATGGTATAAATTACTAAATATATTAAAATATATAGCCAATTTTTTTATTCAGTGAATATTTATTTCATCTAAAATCTTATTTTTATTACGTAAGAATTTATTATTTAAGAAAAAATTAATTGTTAACTTATAATTATTGATTCTGAAAAAGTATAAGTTTTAACCATTACACATTTTTTGTAATTCTTGTAATTGTCTTCGGAGATGTATAGTTCGCAATTTATTTAACGCTATTCTTTTTTCAAATGTTTGTACCAAAGGCTTTGTAATGATATCTGTTATATGAACCAACGCACGAGTCCTGACTGCAAATAAAAATTATCTGAATTTGGATTTTTTAAATCTATGTTTACTCTAGATACTAAATACTATTATGTAAATTGTATTTTTAATTTATAAATATATATACATACCAGCATCATTATGAATACTGGCGAGGACATCTGGATGATCTTTACAGGCTTCAGCCATATCTTCTTCTTCTTGTACCAAAATTTTTGATAAGTCTGTCATTGTCTGCAACATTATTTAATTTCAGATAGAGTTCTCTTCGCTTTAAATTTTTTTACAATGCAAAACAAAAAAATTAAAATTTCTTACTCTTAAACATCTGTCTGAAATATCTGGAGTATGTACTATTTCTAATGGTATTTCTGTAGCTTCACCATTATCCGATTGAAAACAATTTAAGAAGATTTCATGTTCCTTTAAAGTAAAAAAAAAAACATTATTACAACATTTATTAATCTATATTATAATTTATTTATATAAATAACTTTAAATTATTTCATAGAATATTTATCACATAAGTTAATGCACTAAAAGTTTTATATTCACTATTGACACTATCAATTTACTACTAGATAAAATTAAAGATTTTGTTTTTTAATCACATAAAGGCTACATCAATAATTGTGAATTTATTGATAAAGAAATTAAGATAAGGAAAATATATGTACTTTTGATTCTTTGCCCTCTGAAAATACTGAAAATATTAAACCTACAAAACTGTGATCCATTGTTTGATAAGTAGCTTGAGTTCTGACATCTGCAAAACAAAAATAATTTTAAATGCAAATTATATTATTTAAACATTTGGCAAACAAAGTATTTATAATACACACCAACATGTGATGGACAAACTGTAATATGTGGATGCGAATGATACCAGCCAAGGACGCGCATAGGTCGATTTAATTCTACAGTTAATCGTTCAGCTTCAGCAGCAGCTTTCAATAATTGTTCTGACGATATCTCTACTCTGTCTTTCTTCTTATCTAGACGTCGCAAAATAATAACAGCTGATATTTTTGCTACTCCACACTCAAACTAAAAGGGGGATAATTAATGCTTTGATTGTCTCATTAATTGTATAGGAAATAACAAAGAAATATCATGAATATAAGATGTTCTAAGTTTCACGTACATTACCGATAAGTAAGCCCATTACTTCAAAGTTCTCTGTAGATAAAGCATGCTGCAAACATACCATGTAGACATCTGTTTGCAGCTCTACTTTTTGCAATGGAGAGTCGTCCATTATTTATGAAGATATTAATCTTTTGGAAATAAAATACATAAATGTGAATAAATTCATAATTGCTTTTACAATCGCATTTGAGATATTACAAGTAACGCTCTAGTTGCTTAGATTTCTAGAACAAAAATATAGTCAGTGTAGGCCTGTTATTCATAGCTGAATTTCTGCTTTAAAATTTCTGCTTCAAAATTTGAAACTATTTTCTGAGAATGAACAAATGGACTATCATGTATGAGCGTTTTGTTACAAGAGAACTGCTTCTTAGACAGAAAGGTTTCTGTCTCTCCCAGACTCCTTTTAATAAGACAATTATATACGGATGAGATGACGTGATAGTATAGTAATTTATGCATAACCTACATCAGTTATGACGCCCACGTATCGTCGATTTATCCAATGTTAAATTAGGTGTACATGTAGTCTGACTCTTCGAATAACGTTTTTCATGCGGACTGAATCTCATTACTTGAGATTCTATATTCATCTAATCTAGTGCGTTACTTGCATGGTCTTTCGAATGTTGTTTTTTATTCAGCAAACAATACCGACGGACTACAAACTGACGAGTTTGGAGTCCAGGTAAACAGCGTGAACTCGACAATCCGTCAAGATGTGTTGCATCTAAAAGCCAGACTGAACCAAACAGTCGATTAACGAGCGAGTCGACAAATTTCTCCCTTGTCAAAAGTCGAGAGAGAAAGAGATTCCCCGCATTCCTCACTCCCTCGGTCCAACTTGTAACGATCTTTCCCAATCTTTCTCTTCGTCTGCCTTCGTCCACCGTCCACCTCGCTAGTCTCGCTACACGCTCGTCTCCTCGCAGTCGACGCAACGGGCATCGGGGCCGACACGACGGAGCGTTGTGTGAATCGGGATTGATCAGCGATTATATTACGAATTTACGAACGAGCGATATTTCGCTAAAGTGAGCATCACGACATTCAAGAGTGCTAAAGGAGAATCCTTAAATCTCATGGGATTACATAAAGTCAAATCTCTGTCGCCGTATGTTACATCGATAAGTACCAAAGTATCAGCTGGCGGAGATCAATTCTAGTCAATTTTGTGTGATCTATGCCGATTTATGCCGTTTACATTTAACAGGTTTGTGCAACGTAATTATATCACGGCGCACGCCGGATATAATATGGATTTTAGCGCGCGAGAACGGAATATTTAGCGCGTGCCAACGTCAACGTCTATCAGCCTGTGTGTGTACTACATGCATACTTACACACATACGTGCAACGTATATATCAATATATTTGGCGCAGTGCGCACACATACACATACACACGTCATGCATGCACGCACATACACTTCTTGATTGTCGCACAATCCCACTTTTACTCACTTTGGAGTTTAATCAGAGGTGGTGTGATGCGCGTACAGTGACGCTCGAAGATGCTCATAAACAGTTTTTTGTCATCGTGCGGCAGGGTAAGTCGACAGATTTTGAGGTTATGTGTTGTTACAGAGTAACTAGTAATCTAAATTGATGATAATTTGCAAACTCATGAATTACATTATCTTTAACAGCGTGACGCGATTAATACCGGCAACACTGAGGAACTTATCGCGTCATGGTAGATAATCAAACACCCATTAACTCGGAGAATAAGTATTATATGGTAAATGCGGATCAGGACAACCCAAGGGAAACACAAGCGAAAGAAACGATGCCTTCGGAGCTGAGGTCGATCAGCGTGGCTGACTGGATCACAGTCACGATCCTCTGTTTCGTAAATCTCATAAATTATATGGACCGCTTCACGATTGCTGGTGAGTGCTTGCTTTGTTTTAGGAACAATTGTTGAATTAATAGATTTTTGAGAAATCTTCTACAATTTATAAAATGATTTCCTGGATTTGTACAACATACTTAATATTTTTTTCAGGATTATTGACATACATCAAGCATGACTTTGATATCGGTAACGATAAGTCTGGGCTATTGCAAACAGTATTCATTTTGAGCTACATGGTGTTTGCGCCATTATTTGGATATTTAGGAGATCGTTATAATAGAAAATTTATTATGAGTGGTGGTGTATTTTTATGGTGCCTAACAACATTTATTGGTTCTTATATGAAAGTAAGTTATATCTAGAGTCTTTTTATTCTTGTACCGAGCTGAAACTTCTTTCTTGCCTTTGCCAAATATCAAGCATATACCTATTTTGCTTTAAATTCTAAAAGTGTACATAAGTTCAATTACAGATAACATCTTTTTTTTTAATATCGAATGAACTCTAGGACTTCTTTCAACAACTTCTGATTAAATTAATCTAATTCATCAAAAGTATTTTAAATTAATATCAACAGCAGTTTAATGTATCAGAACGTCTTATTTTTTTCTTTTCTGAGACAAACTGTGTTCTCAAGTTGACAATGGTGATGATTGAGTTAGTATCACTCAGAATTGGTGAAAGAGATGTTATACTCAAAATAAATCTATAATATAAGAATATTATATTTCAAATATAAGAATCTTAAATTTATTAAAATTATATGTGTTATTATGTGTTATATCTTTCTAATTATATGTGTTATTATCTTTCTAATAATATCAGGTTGTATCCAATGAAGAGATTCATTAACACATCTAATTTTGTCATATGCAAGAAATATATCGTATGAAATATAAATTTGATGTGTAATATTTTTAATTTATTTCAGACCTATGGATGGTTCCTATTCTTTAGGACACTTGTCGGCATAGGAGAAGCTAGTTATTCTACAATCGCGCCAACAATTATTAGTGATTTATTTATAAAAGATGTACGTTCTAAAATGCTCGCCCTATTTTACTTTGCTATTCCAGTTGGAAGGTACATCGATTATGATCTGCATGATTAAAATATATATGTTGCTTATATGTACAGTGAGAGCAAAAAGTATTCGCACAAGGAAATTCTTTATTAAAAAAGTTTTATTTATAGAAAATAAACATTAATTAGCAATTTTATACAATGAATACATTTTGTTCTTACCTTAACAAGTGAGCTTCGCATATATTTTTTATTTTAGAAGCTAAATTTTTTGACGAATACTTTTGAGCATCCAAACCGTATAATTTTTAATTTTCGCTTATTTTTCAGATGATATAATTTCTATAATTAATATACATCTTTTTGGCATATATAATTTTAAGAAACATATTTATTTTATTCTTTATGAATAAGTTGTTAATTATCCAGCAAGAAATGAGCGTTTAATTCAATTAAACGCTCGAATCGACGTCAAATTGGTTGAAATTATCGAATCGATATTGATTCAATGACTCGATTCGATGACTCATTTCTCGCTGGATAATATTTACTTTTTAAAAATAAAGTTTTTTTAAAGAATATTTTCTCTGTACGAATACTTTTTGCATTCACTGTATATATTATTTTAGTGGTTTAGGATATATTACTGGAGGTGAAACAGCTCGTATTACTGGTCAATGGCAATGGGGGTTGCGTATTACTCCAGTATTAGGAATTGTAGCGATTCTTCTGTTACTTTTTGTAGTAAGAGATCCTATCAGAGGTGAACGTGAAGGAGGTATTCATTTGACAAGTACCACATGGTCATACGATATCAAGCAGTTATTAAAGAAGTAATTATATCAGCAATTATTATATTTTTTTCATTAAAGTTGTATTATTATATGATTTATTTTTTTTATTAATACTTTTATTGATATTTGTTTGTCAATGATGATCTATGTCATCTACTAATTGTAAATAAAATAGAACACAACTCTGTATACTGTATACTGTAACAGATAGTTTTTAACTATCTGTCAAGATACGAGACTGAGATCATGATAATATTAGAATATGTATTTAAAAATATAATAGAGTTATCTATTATTTTTGTTTCTTTTATTATACGATGTATAATTTAATGAATTCGATTAAACTTTAATTATTTTTTCATCAAATTATTTAATTGTAAATAAAGACCGAGTAATAGCGCCACTATATAATGATATTTAAAAAGTGAGAATTAATAGAGATTGATTTTAAAATGCAATGACAAATAATCAAATTCAATTCACTACATTACTTTTTCTAATAATTTCTTAAAATTTGCAAGTAATATTTCTTATATTATTGATATAATTTTCAGTTCAAGTTTTATGCTGTCTACTGCAGGATTTACTTGTGTAGCGTTTGTCACTGGTGCACTGGCGTGGTGGGCGCCAACATATCTACAATTAGGTTTCCAATTACTTCCTTATGGAGCAGATGTTGATCCAGAAGAGTACGTTTTTTTTTAAATATTATATATATGTTTATTTTATTATAAAAATGTATATTAATTATATAATTGTATTTATGTGTGTTATAATGTTTTAGTGTTGCATATAAGTTTGGCTTAATTGGTATGGCATCCGGTCTAATAGGTGTACCTTTAGGCTCTGCTATAGCACAAAAATTACGAACTTACTGGCAACAAGCTGATCCTCTGATATGTGCCGTAGGCCTTTTAATAAGTGCTCCTCTATTATTCTTCGCTATGATTACTGCCAATACAAATTCTACTCTTTGTTATATATTAATATTTTTTGGTCAATTATCATTAAATTTGAATTGGGCTATTGTAGCAGACATGTTACTGGTAAGGAACAATATTAAAAAAATATTTTTTTTATAATTATATTTTAATAAATTTAATTATCTTTTATTATATTGTAGTATGTAGTAATTCCCACAAGAAGGTCCACAGCAGAGGCATTCCAAATACTCATTGCACATGCTTTTGGAGATGCAGGCAGTCCTTATCTTATTGGACTTGTATGTAAAAATAAACTCACTATACTAATTTACACTATATTACAAAATATTAATTATTAATCGTTTTTAGATATCAGAAGGATTAAAGTCTATATTCTTGTCGGATGTAGGAAGACAATCTGCTATTTATGATAGTCAAAATATAAGCGTAGAATTCCGTAGTCTACAATATGCAATGTTTCTTACAATGTTTGTAGAAGTATTCGGTGCTTTATTCTTCTTCCTGACTGCATTGCATATACAGAAAGACAAGGCATTAGTTGAGCTTGCTATTGCGGGTAAGTAAAAAAATATATCTGTTATTAGTTGAGGTAAAAATCGTTTAGGTAACGCACTGTGTTTTGCATGTCTATAGTTGAGAAATTCTTACTAATAGCTTGATGTTTGAGATATATATATATATATATATATATATATATATATATATATATTTTTATGAACAATTACTATAACTTGTTCTCCTATATGAGATATATTACTGCAAGTATAAATAGTTTTTGCAAGAATATTTTTTATACTTAGTGTCAAACATTATATATATATATATAAACATTAGTATATCTATCAAAATTATCACAACAAGTAAATTCTATCAAAATTTCGCATATTTCAAATAAGCATGATTTTACGAAAAATTATATTCAATTTTTTTTTCATTTTTAAGGATAAAGTCTGTATTTTGAAAAAATTTTGAATAGATTTTGAATTTATCTTCCCCTATCTTCATTCTCTTAAAAAATAAAGATGTGTTACATCTTCAAAAAATTGCATAATTTGACGCACTCTACGAGATGGAATGAATTTTTTTTTTTTTGTAAATATGGTAATCATCTTAAAGTTGTTAAAATATGGACTTTTCCTGCAAATTAGAATAAAAGAAAGTTTGTTATGATTCTTCGCGTAATTACGGTGTATTTATCTGTGCATTTTCATCAGTTGTACCATGCGTGCGTGTGTGTAGTAGAAAGAGGAATATATATACCTTCGTATTTAAAATTACGTATTCCGAAGATGAGATGGATATTATATATAGACGGATATTCATATACAGTTTTAGGTATATATGAAGATACATCTCTCTACTCAACACGCGCGTGCGCGCGCATGCACGCACACACGCACGCACGCATGCACGCACGCACGCACGCACGCACGCCCGCACGCACGCACGCACACACGCACGCACGCACGCACGCACGCACGCACGCACAATGCGCAAAACTGCGTGATATACGTCGGATAATATTAATGCTGGCGATAACTGAAAGAAATGCATAGATTACCTTGATATATCACGAAATAGAATCGTAACGAACTTACTTTCTTTGTGATTTGCAGGACAAATCTATTTTATGATATAACCACTTGTAAAAAAATACTTGTAAAAAAATTAATTTCACGCATTAGAGTGTGTCAAATTACAATTTTTTGGAGATATAATGCGTTTTTATTTTTTCAGAGACAGAGGAAGAGGAGGAAATTCAAAATCTGTTAAACGTTCCTTAAAGTATGGGATTTTACTTTTGAAAAAAACGAAAAAAAATTTTTAATACAACATTTGCTAAGTTAATTTAAAGTTTTAGAAATTTTATAAAATATATTCGTTGCGATAATTTTATTAACGACTGTATTAAATAAAGCATTGGAGTGCTCGTACATTATCCGGTAAGTGTGATACATATATTAAGATATTGAATAGTCAAGTAGATGATTAATATATTATGTAATAATGCTGTAATATTGCATAAATAAACTTATATACATAATATACATATATTACTCCTGTCTAGATCTGGTCGGAATGTGAAATAAAAATTTGCAACTAAACTAAAACATTCTATTTTTGCACAGTGCATGAATTGTTCGCAACTTTGGACTTACAAGCACAAGCTTTGGGACCAAAACGAAGGTAGTATACCTACCTTTATTACTTATGATATCATTTAACACGTTAAGCGCCATAAAACTTTTGTCTACTGTATTGAAAGATAATGTGTAATATAAAAAGCATATATGAGAAAAATATATAACAAATATTTGCATATGTAAATATAATAAAATAAAATATGAAATATTTTATAAAATTGCAGAGATAGTTGAACAAATATTTATTTTTATTTATACACACATTTTATTTATTTATTACATTAATTTTTTATTAATAAAATTAGTTGTTTTTAAATAAGAAAATTGAAAAAAATATTTAGGTTGTTTCTTAAAATTTATTAAGTTTATAATTATTTTTAATTATAATTGTAATTTTTTTACTATAAAGTTTATAAACATTACTCTCCGAATTTTTGGAAAATTACGTTTTTAATCGTGGCGCTTAACTTGTTAAAATTTAGGAGTTTTTACATTTATGTTTTTATTATGATCAATTGTTTTATATGCAATAATTTGAACGGTTTTTATAATCTTGAATTTTTATTTTATATTCCACCAAAGTATATATTACAAAAAATATAATGTTCACATATATTTATAATAAATTTCTTAATATAGAGCAGAACATTTATGTGTTTTTAAAAGCAAATAATTTAATCATATTAATTTTATCATCAATTTTCCTATTTCTCTTGTATAATATTGCTCTATTTAAAAAATGGCGCTTAACGTGTTAAGGAATGTGCGAATTAATCGAAAATTAATATTAATATAATAATTTTAATAACAAATTTCTTAATCCACATATAACTTAAATTTATGTATCATTGTTGATATATCTTACAAATTGATAAATAATTATTTTCTTATCTTCTATTATTAGTTTTTTTATATACATTTTTAACTTTTCATATATACAATTTTACATGATTGAATTAATGCATTTATTCATAACAAAACTTACAATCCCATAATTGTGATAGTAATCTTTTTATAATTAATATTTATATGTTTTGAGATTATTCTATCTTAAAATGTATTGAATTTACCTACTTTTTTAATTAACTTTCATAATATGGACTAATGAAAACATTCTACATACATTATTATAGGCATAATAAAAGCTTTATGTTCTTTGTTTCTTTAAATTTATTAGTACAAATTATTAACAATTACATAATAAAATTTCTAAATAATAAAATTACATTTTATATAAAAATTTTTTTACTAAATCTAGAAATATGTTATATATATGTTGGAATTTTTTCAATACGTTACAAATTGTGCAATGTATTTATATTTTAATACTTTCATATTGGATTTATATAAATAATTAATTTATTATTTTTGTTATTGAAATATTTTTCAGAAATGGACTATATTTATCGTAAATAATATATGTGTGATATAGTCACATGGTTTAGTCTGGAATGTGCATGTAGTTATTTTTATATAACATACAAACATCTTTCTTGCAGACAAATATCTAGATACTAAGAATAATGGGCAAGCTGAATCAACGCATTTATAGATCATCACTGGGCCTCCCCTGATAATATGCTGTATATCTGGTACATAATTTATTTTCATGATTTTATTATTTTTTTTTTGTAACTTGATTTGATAATCAATTTAATCTGGCTTTATATAAATGATTATAATTTTCTATTCTGTAATAATTAATTTTTTATATATACAGGATGTCTTACCGTACAGTACATTTCACAATATATTCTAGAGATAAAATAAAGTAAAAATCCTAATATGAAAATGTTGAGACTACAATAATTTTTTGAATTATAAGCTAACTTTAACTGCTTATAAGTCAAGAACTATTTTACTTTTATAGTTTCTACTATTATGACTGGATTTTTTGGAATTCTAAGACGAAAATCTTAATACGAAAATATCAAAAATATAAATTTTTTTAATTACAAACTATCTTTGATTAATTATAATTCAAAAACTATTGTAGCTTTGACATTTTTGTATTAGAATTTTTACTTTTGGAATATGTTGTAAGAATAGTGTATGGTGATTGTGAGACATCCTGTATATACTTATAGTTAAATTATTATACTATGTGTTAAGAAAAACATGTATTGGCATATATTTTAAAAAAGATACGTCACACGTATTTATTAAATTATTTATTTTATAAAGATACATCAGTCAAAGATACACAGATTAAATTTTGAAATGATTAATAAAATGATTAATTATTATAATTTGAGTCATTTATATATGTACATTTTGTATATTATATACGAACTAATAGTTATTTCTATTTGTAATTTTCATTTATAGTTATCTATTATTTATAACTATATTATATCTATTCTTAATTCTTGACAACTCATGAATACTTACAAAATAATATCAATATCTTTTTATATCAAATAAGATTCAAATTTGAATATTTAGTCTTTGAATTAAATCTTTAAAAAGATTTAAATTTATTGAAGAAATATATGTCAATTGATTTGAAAAGAAAAATTGGTCTCTTTTTAGTGTCTTTTTACATAATTAAATTATTAATATTTAAAACGCAATTAAATAATTAAATTGATTATCAATTATCATTTCATACTATTTTTTTATATTGGGTTTATTAAATCATATTTTTTTATGTATAATTTCTACAAGTATTCATCTTTCTTTTCTTTATGATTTATATTTTATAAGGATGCATGAAAAGTTTTCAACCCAGGAATATGAAGCTTTTTTTGTTATTTTTATTGTCTTGATTTTCATGTTTTCCCCATGTCATAAATAGAAATGTAACTCACGAAATAATTAAAAGTTTTCTGTTATTCCTATTATTTAGACATTTTTAACAATTACAAAATTTATATAAGGGTCTAATTTAAATAAAATAATGTCTTTAAATAGACAATAGAATATATAGTTTAGGCTTGATATTCCTATTACTAGAATTTATTTATTATTAGAATTAATACTTACAAAATTGTTTTTTACAAATCTTTATTAATTGGAATGAAAAAATCATATTGTGCAAAGTTAACAACAAAATTTAACATAAAAATTTAACATCAAAACAATGTAATATCATCTTTTAGACTGATGAAGCTTGCCTATAAATCTATGTGCGGAATGTAACTAATAGACTTTATGTATATTTATTTGAATGTATGTTATATGGACATGGTACAATATGCATGTATTTACAGAATTATATTGTAATTGGAATAGAATGAACTTGATTTTATTTATGCAATTTAATTATATGGTTTGTAAATGTATAATTTTATTTGTTTATATTTTGCTTTACATATTTGTCAGTTTGAATAGATATATTGAAAATTAAATAAACAAGATTTCAAGAAGCGTTATGCATAATGCTTGGTGTTGTACAATATCATTGTTGCTTTAAATTTTTTTATTACATAATAAATTTTAACATTTTTAGCTATAAATAGATTATAGATGCTTGAAAAATTGCTAAAATATTGCTTATATATATATATCTGTTAAGTCTTCGTTAATGAATGTATATTAGTTGTGTGTGTCTACTATCTTTTTACTTTAGAAATCGTATTATATAATGCTATTATTATATAGGAATAAGAATCTTCTTTATATTTAATGTTAAGCATTTAAATACTATTTAAATGTTATTTTTTTTATAATTGGAGAAATATATGTATAATATATACGTATATATTTTATATACATATATACAGAGTGAATCTTAATAATCTCAACGTTTTATCATGGAAATAAATTACCGACTGTAATACGTAAGAGAGAGTAAATTATCGACTGTAACACGTAAAAGAGAGTAAAATTCATGTATAAGAAAGTGAAATATTCATCTTCTAAGGTAAAACGCGAGATATTTAAGTGCATTCAGACAACAAACGCTCACTAAGCGTTCAATGAGCGGTTGTTGTTCTGAATGCACACATTTTCGGCCCGATCGAGTTTGCACCAACCTGGGTTGAAGTAATGATGTTTCGTGCTCTCCTATTGGTAGAGCATGTAACATCAACCAATAGCGAAGCATTTTCCAA
>Ga0157364_1002357_pt1 | contig 17468 bp, 8 predicted proteins | sample AttsexASBM2_FD_111476 | JGI IMG/M metagenome (GOLD analysis project Ga0157364, IMG submission 111476) | Fungus gardens microbial communities from leaf cutter ant in Ribeirão Preto, State of São Paulo, Brazil - Atta sexdens ASBM2 | ecosystem: Host-associated > Fungi > Mycelium > Unclassified ... | reverse complement strand
TGACAACTTCGAAAATTATATATATATATATTATTTTTTTAAAATAGATATGATTGGTTTGAGAAATTGAGTCTTAAGTGGTTTGCCGTTCCGGCCGTGTCTGGAATGGTTTTCGATTGCGGAGGTTTAGTATTTACAGCGGCACCTTTCAATGGCTGGTATATGAGCACCGAGATTGGCTCCAGAGATTTATGCGATGCTCAAAGATATAACATGCTCGAGACAATAGCGACGAATATGGGTCTAGACACAAGGACATCTACATCATTGTGGAAAGATAAAGCAATGATAGAAGCTAACGTCGCAGTACTACATAGCTTTCAAATGAAGAACGTGACGATCGTAGATCATCATACCGCTTCGGAATCTTTCATGAAACATTATGAAAATGAGATGCGTCTTCGAAACGGTTGTCCCGCAGATTGGCTATGGATCGTGCCGCCAATATCTGGATCTGCTACGCCGGTATTTCATCAAGAAATGGCGCTTTATCATTTGAAACCTTCTTATGATGCTCAAGATCCAGCGTGGAAAACTCACATATGGAAGAAAGGACGCGATAAGAAAGCAACATCGAAAAAACCAAGACGAAAATTTCATTTCAAACAGATTGCGAGAGCTGTGAAATTTACATCCAAGTTATTCGGACGAGCATTATCGCGTCGAATAAAAGCGACTGTGCTGTTTGCTACGGAAACCGGCACATCTCAAATGTACGCGGAAAAATTGGGCGAATTATTGGGTCATGCTTTTCATTCTCAAGTACTTTCAATGGAAGAATATGACATCAGTAACATAGAGCACGAAGCCTTATTGCTAGTAATAACTTCTACTTTTGGAAATGGTGATCCGCCGGAAAACGGAGAAGTTTTCGCGCAAAATTTGTACGCAATGAAAATGAACGATGCTTATATAAACAGTGAGAATAAAATAAGTTTGGCGACCTCAAAATCATTTATTAAAGCTAATAGCCAAACGGAAGTAAGTGGATCGAAAAAATTGGATCGTCTAGATTCCTTGCGTGGTTCTACGACGGAATCGCAAACCGAGGATACTTTTGGACCTCTCAGCAATGTTCGATTCGCTGTGTTTGCATTAGGATCGTCCGCGTATCCAAATTTTTGTGCATTTGGCCGCTACGTTGATAACTTGTTAGGCGAACTGGGCGGAGAGCGATTAGCACGTTTAGCCCAAGGTGACGAGATGTGTGGACAGGAGCAGACCTTTCGGAAATGGGCAGCTGATATTTTTGCGATTGCATGCGAAACATTCTGCTTGGACGATGATGATACGTTATTGGAAGTAGCTTTGTCTCTGGGTTCTGAAGCGTTGTCTGCAGCCACAGTTCGTTTTGTAGAAGCCGAGCCTCAACCGATGGCCAAAGCATTAAGCAAATGTCATAATAGAAACGTGACGATGTGCAATTTGCTTCGAAGAACTAACTTGAGCGGTGATGAGTCCAGCGGAACAACATTGCTTCTGGAACTGGATGACATAGTGGGCATGGATATTTCTTATAAACCCGGGGATCACTTAGGTGTGTTTGCGTGCAATCGAGCAGACCTCGTGCAGAGAATCTTACAACGTGTGCAATCTACTTTTGAAACTGATATATCGATCGAGCTGCAAATGCAGAAGCAAGCACATACTCCTAATGGTGGATATTATTGTTTATATTAATTGTTTTTATCTTTCTTCTCTTTTTTTTACAAGTAAATAATAACAGAGACTTTTTTTTCAGGAATTGTAAAAACATGGATACCTCATGACAGATATTTACCAAATTCCTTCAGGATGTTGTTAACTCGATTTTTGGATATCACAACACCACCTACGCCAAATCTGTTAAGATATTTCGCCTCAATAGCTACAAATGCAAAAGAACGGGCGCAGCTTGATCTTCTGGCCTCTGTAAATATGTAAATGTATAAATGTAGCTGTTTCTCGAGAAGTAGCAGAATTTGGAAATAGTTAATATTACGAAAATTTAAAGTTTTAAGCTAAAAATATATTTAAAATGAAATTTTGAATATATTATTCTTCATATCACAATTCCTAATGTAATGTTATTAATTTACAAAATATTTAATTTTATTAAAATAAAGACTCAAGATTGGAGAAATTTAAAAGTCAATCTTAAAAATTAAAAATTTAGAAATTTATCCAAGTTTTCTTGACACAGTCTATTAAATACAGCAACATTAAACATAATAATTTGTAAAAAAAAATACAGTAAAATCCACAAAACTTGAAAGCTTCTTCAAATAGGATCCGGCAGCTTATGAGGATTGGAGACATTGGAAATTTCCTAATTTGGCCGAAGTTTTGGATGAATTTCCATCCGTGACTCCATATGCCCCATTGCTGCTGCTTCATCTAACACCTTTACAACCAAGATTCTACAGCATCTCATCATCTCCTCAAGTACATCGAGGGCAAATACACTTGACAGTTGCAGTGGTGCAATATCAAACGCAAAGTATAAGCCTTAATTTTCTTTTCTCTTTCATTCCAAAGAATTCTATAATCTATACATATTCAATTTGATGGTGAGCTGATACATAATGTCTTTTTGATTATATTTAACAAAATCATTCTAGATGGTTCTGGACCAGTACATTTTGGCGTGTGTTCCAATTATCTGCGGCAAATATCCGAAGGAGAATTGCTGTATGTCTTTGTACGAAGGTGAGAAATATTAATTTTGTATTAGTTAAACATCACTCGATTGAACATAAAGATCTTATGTTGAATACAATCATTAATATTTAAGCGCGCCAAACTTTTATATGCCAACGGAAACTGAGGCACCAGTGATATTGGTGGGACCAGGTACTGGAATCGCTCCTTTCCGAGGTTTCTGGCATCATCGATTTGCTCAGATGAAACTTCAGCAAAGTATGAATGTTTTCATTAGAGATCTTTTTCAATTATAAATTTTAATATAAAATATCTTTATAATACTAGATATTGACATACGATATTTTTGTGTGCAGATCAAAAATTTGGCAAGATTTGGCTTTTCTTTGGCTGCCGTCAAAGAAATTTGGATCTTTATAGACAAGAGAAGAAAGAAATGTTGGAGGTTGGTGTTTTAGACAAGGTGTTTTTGGCATTGTCTCGAGAACCTGGTTTTAAGAAGGTATTAATATGTATACTTTTATAAATCTAAGAAAAAGAGATTTATAGAAAGATTACTTATAAAAATTGTGTGTGTATGTGTGTGTGTGTGTGTGTGTGTGTGTGTGTGTGTGTGTGTGTGTGTGCGCGCGCGCGCGCGCGTGTGTGTAAAAGATATATGAAATGAAATTTGCATTTTATATATTAGACATATGTGCAAGATTTGATCCAATCGGAAGCGCCTCAAATTTACAAAATGGTAGTATATGAGCGCGGCCACTTCTATGTTTGTGGGGATTGCACAATGGCAGAAGATGTTTATCAGACTTTAAAACAGATCATACAAACACATAGCCAAATGACGGACAAAGAAGTTGAAGCATATATGTTATCACTAAGAGTATGTTTTTCATATATTATCATTTTCTTATTGCTTACGATTTATGTATATTTATGCGACAGCAAAATACATACTGCACTTAAATTGATTCGCTGTATGATTCTTTTTTTAGGATGAAAATCGCTATCATGAAGACATATTCGGTATAACATTACGCACCGCTGAAGTACACAATCGATCGCGTGAGACTGCTAGGATCCGGATGGCCGCCGAACCGTGAAAATATTAAACTGATAAAGCATAGACCGAATAATTTTTGTTTGAAGGATTGCTACTGCATTAATAATAACTGCATATAACATAGTTCTATATGGAAAATTTGTTTTATTCACAAGTGGTGCTTGACTAATCTTTTAATTTCTAGAACATTTTATCTGCTATTTCATGTGGATCCGCACATCTTCGGTCTCAAAATATCACACTGAATATATGTTCGCTGCACGTAGTACATAATACATAAGTGTATAGAACTTATTTTACCTAATATTCCTTTAACTATGAAGATCCCGATGCGGTGAGATCCGGTTGTGGCTTTTGGCTCACATTAGCCAACAGTTTTTTTATTTCCGCTATCGCCTTTCCTGGATTCAGACCCTGTACAAAGTGTTTGGCTCTATAATTCTTCTATCTTTAAACTTAATTATTATAATTGGCTAAATTAATCCAGCCTAATTTCGAATAATTGATTTATTTTTATTTTTTGCTTTATACATATTTATGTAATGCTTGAAGTACCCATAATTTTATTAAATACATAAATATAAGAAAAACAGTAGTAAAAAATGAGAAATAAGAGAAATATGTTGATTGACCAGAAACATATCTGAATAAGTTAAATAAATTATTAATAATCTACGCTCTATCAGTTTAATAAATATAATTTTAATATATTACTATTAATTAAATTGTCTTGAATAAGTAGCAACTAGAATAGAAACTACTGAAATATTTGCTGAGAATAAAACAAGCGAATTGTAAAGTATAACAAAAAAAAACACTAATCACTTGTATGTTACTACAATAATTTAATTGAAGTATCTTCTAATGTGAATTAAACTCACCTTTGGACAGGTACGCGTGCAATTCATGATTGTGTGACAACGGTAAACTGAAAATGGGTCCTTTAATTTTTCCAGACGCTCCTTTGCTTGAGTATCTCGCGAATCAATAATCCACCTATAAGCCTAATGAAAATAATGATAGTTGAAAGAAGGAAATGATATAAATGAGAAACTTTATGAGATTGGATTAAACATATCAAGCAATATTACATACATTCTAATTTATCTCTAATTTATCTCAGATATGTTATCTGATTTGTATGATATGTTCAATTCATCATTGAAAGAATTTTTCACTTGCGTCATTTTTCTCTAAGGCTGAGTTGTTCCACTTTTCGGTAAACTTCAGCTCATTGTTTTACTCTCTCATGCTCTTATTCTTTTACTCTTTTGTTTATTCAATAGATAAATTATCACATAGTTCCGAAGGTGGAACAATCGGTCCTTCGCTTATTGTGATTGATTATTTTGTTACATAATATTATTTAAAACAGTATAATATGATGCGCTTACTTGCATAAGTACTGCAGGGCCTAAATACTTATCACCGTTCCACCAATAGGATGGGCAAGAAGTGCTGCAGCAAGCACAGAGAATACATTCGTAGAGACCATCCTATGTCAGTTAAAATTAGATTGTTAAAATTAGATTTAGTTTTAGATTAAAGAAATATAATTGTAATTGAAACAGAAAATCAAAATAAATATAATCTCACACACTTACCAATTTTTTACGGTCTTCTACACTTTGCAAATACTGTTGGCTCCCAGTTTCCTTCATGTCTTTGCGCTGTAGCCAGGGTTGTATACTGCGATACTGATCATAGAAATTATTTAAATCTGGCACCAGGTCTTTTACAATATACATATGGGGCAAGGGATAAACTTCACATGACGTACTTGTGCTTTTATCAATTTTGCTGTAACACATAATTATTTTATTTTTAGTAAATATATTTGTCATCTTTATTAGCAGAATTTAAATTTTAAATATATTAAGTATATCTAATTAGACATGTAGTTGCACATATAACTTGAGATATGAAAGTAGTCAAATCAAGTTATAAATTTATATCAAGATAATTAAGTGTGATAGTTAAGGTACCTGAGTCAAATAAGGCCTACCTAATTAATTTTGTTTTTTTTTAATTCTATTTATGGGAATATTGAAATAAACTAAATAAACTAAATAAAAAAATCTTCATTTCATTAATTCACAAAAATAAATATTGTTTATATACAAATATTGTTCATTTACAAATATTTCGTTCATTTATAAATATTGTTTATATAGAATATTTGTAAATGAACGAAAAAAATTTTTGTTAAACTCTGTGCCTTATTACAGTTATTACATGCATATGAATATAATAAATAAAAAATTAATTAAAAATAACAAAGAAAGTGAACTATCTTTCCAAAATCAGTTTTAAAACTATTATTAATCAAATATAGAAATCAAATTCCTTACTCTATTCTCAAACATTAAAATTATTTTTAATTTTTTGTTATTAATTCTTTCATCTTTGAAACTTTCTAGTAATTTGAATACAATTTTAGCTTCTTAAAAGATAGTAGTATTGAAAATCGTTATACTTTGACGTAAACTTCACATACAACAACAAAACAAATAATAGCTGTAATAAAAAAAAATACAGTACTCCATAAATTTAGGAACATCCTACGTTTTACAAGAAAACCATTATATGACAGCAATCTATACATGTTTTTGGTTTAAATACTTCGTAAGACGTCTAAATGATGATAAACATTTATGTAGAACACCTATAAGCTTGTACATGCTGAAAATATGTTGGACAAATATTTCACAGCATCGAAGTGTTCAAGATTGAATTGTGTTTTGGTTTATTGTTTATATTGTTGTGTATATTGTCACTTGTTTTTGCAACGTTGTACTTGTGTTCGTTGTATATGCACAGGTCATTTAATTTTAGTTTCTATAAAAGTAATAAACTATTTGATTCGCAAATTGATTTCAGATTCCGTAAAAATCGTAAAATGGCCTTGAAGAATCAGATTTTATATGAATCGCATTTTAATAAAAATTTCATATTTTATAGCATGTTATTAAATTTTTAATAAATTGAAAATTAAATTGAAAAAAGACATATAAGAGTACATACATATGTATGTACTTTTCGACTTTTTTCAATTAAATAATTATTTACAAACCTTTAAAACAGGATATTCCAAACTTATGGAGGATACTCATTTCAAAAAATTGATTTATTTGTTATTTTTCATAGCTAGGAAGTTGAATATTTATAATAAATTATGTAACATTGTGTGCTGTTTGTTAACAGATTGTTATAAAAATGGACACATAAGTATTTATTGTGTTAAAAATGTGTTGCTGCCAATTTCAATTCTTTAATCTTTTTTATCTACTTCCTATGGTACATTTTTTAAGCATCTACTGCAGGAGTAAAGAGAGTTTTTTAAAGTAATAAATTTACAAGTGAACTTTAGTGCTGGACCTTATTCAGCTCAGGTATCTTATATGCCAGGTAAAAATACCTGATACACGCCAGCGTGTTTGTTCCTCCAATATTCATAGCACAAGATCCACAGATACCTTCACGACAGGAACGACGAAATGTTAATGTTGGATCCATCTCATTTTTAATCTTAATTAGTGCATCCAATACCATTGGACCGCAACTGAAAAAAATATGTTAAATGCCAATATATATATATATATATATATGAAGAGAATGTTAGAAAAATATTTAATACATTCAATGAAACAAAACCTACGCATTCAGATCAACTTTATATTTTTGCATATATGGTTTTTCATCAGGTTTGTCTGGATTCCAACGATAAATTGAGAAGGTCTTAAGTTTGGCTTCAGCATTTTGTACTGTCGCAGTATGTAAAGCTCTAATCTATTGAAAATATATAAAATTAAAAATCTCGAAATAAGATTTCAGTATACAAAATAATGGTTTATAGTACGCTAACAGATTGCCAGCAAATTTGAGCAGAATATTGCAACAGATTAATATTTAAATGGATATAATCCATACATTTTAATAAAATATTGCCTTATATGGTTACAAAAAAGTAGATTCTATACAATTTCTGCAATCAATTTGCAATTATCTCAAATTTCGTTATATTCCAACTGGCAAAATTGTGCTGACAAAGTTTGCATTGCAAAATCTGTTTTTGATAGACTTGTCTAAGTCCCTCAGGGACATAGGGAAGACACAATTATCATATACATCTTAATACATCAGTCTTCACATTAATAAAAAAATAATTTGTAATTATTAAATCAATGCTAAAGAACTTGACACTTTTGTTCCGTTCTATTTTAAATACAAAGTTGGGAGTTTTGAAAGAAAAGACAGACATGTCACAACACTTTAATTTTTCATTATTGTAGAACTGACAACAATTCTCTGCGTCGGGCGTAAACAAATGAAAGATCATATGATATCTCGATGTCGAGTCCGATGTTTCGCAGACACTTACTTGACGTAACGCACTTCTACAAGTGTACGGCATTACTCCGACCATCTTTGAACAATTCGGTATCAACACGTTCATGATGCCCGCATTATGTAACTAGATTGCTAAAGTGTGTCTTCCAACAAGCGATATAAGTGAGACGGTGTGACACAATTGCCCGTATTCATAATCAGATCTTGTAAAATCTTAAAGCTTCCTTAAATTTATCTTTAGATACTCAGCAGCCAATGAAATAATTCGTATAATATCTGAAGATAAATTTAAGGAAGCTTAAATATAAGGCCTGACTATGAATACGGGCATTAGAGGCGTGTTCAGATTCCCATCTAGATGCTCCCAGGTGTCATGTCATCCTTGTCTAATATACGATAAATAACAAGGACAGAGTGATACCTGAGTGACATCTATTGCCCTTGATTTTCTCTGATCCATTTACTCGTATTCATACGCCCGTAATCATAGTCAGACTTACTATGAATACGGGCATATGAATATGAGTAAATGGATCAGAGAAAATCAATGCTGAAGGCAATCCAATACTGAGTTTAGATTCCCACTCGAGTGCCTAAATGAGAATCTGAACACGCTTCTAATGCCCGTATTCATAGTTAGGCCTTATATTTAAGGCTTCCTTAAATTTATTTTCAGATACTATACGAATTATTTCATTAGCTGCTGAGCATCTAAAGATAAATTTAAGGAAGCCTTAAGTACAAAGTCTGACTACGCGCATAAGGCTGCATTTGGATTCTCACTCGAATGATCCTCGGGTGTCATGTCATTCTTGTTTAACGTTCGGTAAATAATAAGGATGATATAAGAGCGAATCAGAAGCTTTCAGGTGCTCATGCGCACTTACGTTTAGTGAGACGCATATATCAGCAAGATATATATCATTGTGTGTGTGGGATTGTATTTGAAAGTTACTTTGAAAGATTATAAAATCGCGTTACTGTAAAATGTATAAAGTATCAACATAAAATGCTGTATGTCTGAGTATGGACAGAAAAGTAAAAAGGACATTTTATTTCATAGATAAGGATTTTTGTATTAAATGTATCAATTCCTGCACATGTGTTAATGAATATCAAAAATGTTATTAATGTTATTTTATTGAATATACTTATAAAATTGAAATGACATTATTTTTATTTGCATATTATTCATGTCCAGATTTCCATCGATAATACATCGATAGTACATCGATCGCAGTGCACGCGGAATGATATTCGCTTAAATATCGTCCCAACTAAAATAGCCGATCAATTGTGACCACGAATTTTCTTTGACGCCCATTTCAATATATAGTTTAGTTAGTTTATGATTATACCATTTCTTGTAATCAACTTCACCGAAATATATATCATATTTATTAATATCATAGTCTTTGCAATTTGATATTTTGAATCAGAGGTAAAGAACACTAATGATTATTAGAATCACCTTTAAAGGATATATTTTCGTAATCATTTATCGTTTTTATCTTATCTAAATCATATATTTCAATGTTTAGACTTAGCATTATATCGTAATGCATTGGTGTCACTGACAAATTAACATTCATGCTGAGTTCATGAAATTGACATTCATTTAACATGCTATTAATAAGAACAGTTGTCGTGATGATAAACATTAAAATATTGTTATATTTTTCAAATTCATGTTACATCAATTCTTTTTTCAAAAACTTGTTTTAAAAACTGAATATTTAGTTCACAGAATGTGGATGATTATTAGTAATAAGCATTGTGTTTCATTTGCTTATATTTCAAAGGCATTAATAAAAAAAAGTATTTCTACTTTGCGCTAATTGTTTGAAGTTTCTAGAGAAATAAAGTTCAATCTTAGTTTAGATTTAAATAAAATATTCAATCAGCAAAAAACACTATTTATTGAACGTATTTTATTAAAAATGTAAGATATTTCAAAATATTATAATATTATAATATTTCAAAATTATAAAAAAAATTATGAAACAAATTATTCTAAATCGTATTTAAAAATAATATAACTTTTTTTGTTTACTATTTTGATCGTAAATTATTTTAATAGGTAATATTTTTTAATGGGTAGTATTTTCTGTGCTCTAATAGAAATGTATATAGAAATGTATTACAAAATAACTAACAAAACTTTCAATTTTATAATATAAGTGAGTACTTTATTCAAGATTATTCATGTAAAGTTATATTGTGATGCATGAACTTATAGTTATCCAATAAATAAATAAAATATTTATTTATTCTAAATCTTTGTAACTAATCAGTGATGAATCACAATGAAATCTCTTGGGAAAAAATGTTACATATATGGACATATTAGTATATAATTATATATAATTGTATATAAAATATTAAATATCAGTTTTTATATTATGTATAATTTTATATATTGGGAATGTGCATTAATTTTAAAGGATTTTCAAGAGATGGCGTAACTAGTACTATCGTATCGGGCCATATTGCTACCTTTATGTTCAAAGTACCATCATGTGGCTTTAATTTTCAGTATATTATTTTGCTGAAATGTAAACAATATTGTTTTTTTGAGCATTGAATATGTCGAATTTTGTGCCAACAAAACGTAATTTGCGAGAAGCTTTGCTTTTTTGCTTCCATTTGAAGAAAAGTGCTGCTGAAAGTCAACGAATGCTGTCGGAAGCTTATGGTGATTATACTCCATCGATTTCAACATGTGAGTACTGGTTTCGACGTTATAAAAAAGGTGATTTTGACACGGAAGACAAGGAACGTCCAGGCCAGCCGAAAAAGTTTGAAGATGAGAAAGTGGAAGCTTTACTCGATCAAGACCCGAGTCAAACGCAAGAAGAACTTGCAGAATCATTAAATGTTGATCGATCAACGATTTCCAGACGTTTGAAAGTCATTGGAATGATTCAAAAGCAAGGAAATTGGGTACCGTACGAGTTGAATCCGAGAGATGTCGAAAGACGCAAAATGACCTGTGAATTGTTGCTTCAAAGACACAGAAGAAAAAGTTTTTTACATCGTATCGTGACGGGTGATGAAAAATGGATACGCTATGATAATCCGAAGCGCAAAAAATCATCGACAGCAAAGCTAAATATTCATGGCGCCAAGCTCATGCTTTGCATTTGGTGGGATCAGCTGGGTGTAGTATATTATGAGCTGCTCCAACCCAACGAAACCATCACTGGGGAACGCTACCAACAACAATTGATGCAATTGAGCAGAGCATTGAAGCAAAAACGGCCAGATTACGCGAAAAGACACGACAAAGTGATTTTCCAGCATGACAACGCTCGGCCACATATTACGAAAGCAGTCAAAGAAACGTTAGAAGCGCTTAACTGGGATGTCCTATCACATCCGCCGTATTCTCCAGATATTGCTCCTTCCGATTACCATCTATTTCGATCGATAACTCATGATCTGTCTGAGCAGCGCTTCCATTCTTATGAAGATACCAAAAAATGGATCGATTCGTGGATAGCCTCAAAAGATGTGTCGTTCTTTCGACGTGGAATCCATCTATTACCAGAAAGATGGAAAAAAGTAGTGACTAGCGATGGACAATATTTTGAATAATCAATTTGTAACTATTTTTTCATAATAAAGTCGTATTTTTATCAAAAAATCCTTTAAAATTAATGCACACTCCCAATAATTTTTGTAATTACAAATGAAACATTTTTTCCAAAGTTTGCATAAGTTATTCTGAAAACTAAAAATATTTATTAAAAGATTTAAATTTTTGTTATTATTTTTAATTTATAACAATTATAAATACAATTTTTATATGTATTTAATTTGTTTAAAATATAAATATTTACGTATATTTAAAAATAACTCCGACTTCGCAACGATTGCCTTAGGTCATCGGAAATCAGCGTTTAAGCCCTTTTAACGACTGCAAAGATCCTTGCAGTGCATTCTTTCGAGTGACTCTTCCTTGCTGGCATACTGAACTTTTTTGTTGGACTGTTCTAAAGCCGTATATTTTGCTACAACATCATAAACGGTTGTTCTCGGGTATCCAAAGAAGCGAATTGTTTTCGTTGCTAAGCGTCCAGTGCGAAGGCGCTTCAATGATTGCGGCTCTTCAATTATACTCCGTACATGGTTTCAATATCGCGGCCATTTTGAGAATACGACTGTTTACTAGAAGCATTAGGCTTTTTCGGATGCTAACAACAATCTCTGGCGGAGGCACAATGCGGAAAATTTAAATAGAAATTTGTCCGGATTTTAGTGAACCCTATATATATATGTATATATACATTTGCCAGAAGTAGGCCGGGAAGACTATCTTTAAAAATGAATATCTTGTTAACTATTGCGAAAATTGCAAAATGGTACAATACTTTTCGACTCAGTTCAGTCCATTCTACTTGTTCATGACATACGATTAATAGATTAAGAACATTCTATATATTAGTATTATTAATATTTAAAATATTTTTAATTATTATTGTTATAAATAGCATTTTATATATATATATAAATTGTTAATAAATTGTTAATAATATATATAAATTGTTAATAAATAGTATTATATATGTAGATACTACTTTTATCATGATAAGTAAGGGGCTTCGCACAATAAAAGGAACAGAGAACAGAGAATAATAATTTCAACTTATTAGAAATCATATTGTGGAATACATAGTTTTTGATAAGTTGAAATTCTTATACTCGTATTTATATACTCGTATTCATAATCGGACCTTATATTTAAGGCTTCCTTAAATTTATCTTTAGATACTCTACGAATTATTACATTGGCTGTTGAGCATCTAAAGATAAATTTAAAGAAGCCTTAAATACAAGGTCTGACTATAAATACGGATATTATTTTCTATTCTCTGTTCCCTGTTTCTTTTATTGTGCTGAGCCCCTAATATTTTACTAGCCTTTTTATTAAGTCTTAAATACAATAGCACAGACAATGGGCACAGGGAACAGGGAATAATGAGCCGTCAATCAGAGTTCTGGTGTTTAAGTTCGATATTATTTCCCAGAGTTCTAATTGGACGACATCATTCCTTATTATCTATACTTATTGCCTATGCCTATTGTGTTTAAGCCTTTACGTTTATAGACGTTTTGAATTAAATCGCCGAACATATGCGATGCTAGCCGAACAGTTCCGAAACAACACGACAAGTTGCAAAGTACGTCGGGAAGGAACGTACTCCGATGGCGGAACATGGCGGATTAATCTCGCTTCACTTTGTGGAGTATTTGTTTGTACGACGATATTAAGAATTGTTCGTAATGTGCGGACGAGCAGGTCCAAACTAAACCAAGTGATCGTAGACGTTGAAAGTTTAAGGTTAGTGAAGCTCCCTTGTCACCGATAGTCGAATTATTACTTCTCGATTGAATCCTAACCTACATTTCTTTGCTTGATCTCATATGAACGAATAAGGTATTTCTGTTATGTCTGTGTACTTTAAATGCCGCTACAAATGTTAATGTTGTCAATAATTACTCGTTGTTTTTAAATAAATGTCATTCGCGTAGCAATTATGTGTGAACATTTTAGACTAACTTTCATACACTTGAATTGGATTAGAAGCACGTTGCAAAATTAGGAAAGGAAAATTTATAACGAATAGAAAATTAATTTTTATGTTAAAAGCGATATAATAATAGTACGAGTTTAGGTAATATAATATAAATTTTCCATAAAGGTTATAATATTGTAGATAAATCTGAAATTGATGAATATATTTGATATTAAACTTGATGTGAAAAATAATATTAATTGAATATGATATATTTATTGATAAATGTATATGATTTTAGGTTCGTAGTAAAAGCGACCAAAGCTCAACGCGCCCATCAGGCCCATTAAAAGCTCTCTGTCTCTGCGCCTAAAGCCCTTGCGTGGGTAACGAGCTGGGCGCTGGGCCAGGCCGCGCAGCGCCAGACCGGTGAGTTCCCACACAAAATATCGCTTGGTAGCACGGCGGGCACTCAAAGCCAACTAACCATGTCTGTACAAAGTGTTGCTCTGGCATCTCTCACGGCCACCTATACCGACTCGGAGGGCGAGGACGGGGTGGAAGACGAGCGCCTGCAGGAGGAGAATTCGAACACTCCCCAGGGGGCCGCCCCGCATAATGCCCAAGTCGGTCGTCAGCCCCAGGCCCGATCTGGCACCAGTCCCATATCTGGAGGCCGTTCAGCCTCGCATAGTCCCGCCGTCGGCAAGTCCGCGGGTAGTAGCGACTTGCCGGAAACGGCTACAAAGGTGCAGCGATTGGTCTCTTATTTTGACGATGCGGTAGTCTCCGACGATGAGGGGGCGGCCGTTGCTGTGCTGCCGCCGTCGCTGCCACCGGTGCCGTCGTCATCATCGTCGATGACGGCGAGCGTGGCGATCGCCGCGACGGTTGCAGAACGCCCCGAGGAGAATGGTCTCCCGGTCACGGCTACCGGCAACATCGCCGCTATCACCGTTGCCGCTGCCGCCGTCGTTGCCGTCGGTGGTGGCACTGAGCGTCGGTCGCCCTCCTCGCGTTCCGGAGAATTGCTTTCAGATAATAACGGTGAGGCAGGAGACTCTTATGGTGTGACGATACCACCGGAAGCACCGGGTCAATGTCCCGCTGAGCTGCAGGACAAGATTGCGAGACTCTATAGGAAAATGGAGAGCGGCGGGTTGGACATGAACATGATGATTCAACAGCGCAAGGAATTCCGGAATCCCTCCATTTACGAAAAACTCATTCAGTTTTGTAGCATTAACGAGCTGGGCACCAACTACCCACCGGACAGGTTCGACCCGTTCAAGTGGAGCAAGGACTCGTATTACGAGGAACTTGCTCTAGTGCAGAAGGCGGAGATGGATAAACTCGAGAAGGCGCGCAAAGAGAAGACGAAGATCGAGATCGTATCTGGTACGGCTAAGCGACCCAATAGCTCATCAAGCAGCGCCGAGAGTGCCGACGCCAAAAAACGGAAAAGTAAGTGGGACCAAGTGGCAACGGGCGGTGCTGCCGCCGCCGTCGCTGTCGCGGCTGCCGCTGCCGCTGCTGTAACCGCTAAACCCACGGTACTTCTCACACAACCCACCTTGACCCTGACGTCATCCAGTAGCAACACCAAATCTACCATTTTATCGGCCTTCGGCTCACTGCCGAAGAAAAGATTGTAACATATCGTGTAAATGTGTGCTGTGTAAATAATGTCCAATTCCCTTTAGACAGCCATGAAGCTGCAGAAAGGAAAGCGCAGTCCTGTGCGTCTCTGGAGACTTAAGTCCTTGGATAATTATTGAAATTGAAGTTTTTCAACACGACTTTCAGAATCAGTAATGGACGTTCGTAGAACTATGGGTTTAACGATAGGAGTATGGAAATATAAGAGCAAAAAACATTCTTATCATAGCAATTATCAACTTGAATGTTTGGGTTAAAAAGAGCCCAAGAATTAAATCAAGAATTGAAAGATTCACAATATTTATAGATCTGTAGAAATTTAGGAATTTTGTGAATTAAAAAATTCAAATATTGAATTATAACATTGGATCTGTAGACAAGTTCTAAAGATAATGTCAACTTGAAACTTGTTTCTTTGCAATAGTACAGACAATAAGGAAGAAAAGATCTAGAACTGTGAAAATTTATATACGCATAACTCCATAAATCTTTATAGAAATTTTAGGATCCAAAAATATAAAAATTTTAGTGAATCCAAAAATATAAAAATTTTAGTGAATCCAAAAATATAAAAATTATACATTTTTGTTAAAGAAATCTAAAATAATTAAGAGAAAATGTAATTGTTTTTAGCATTTTAGGAATCCAAAGTTCTATGAGTTCAACCGACCTAAAAATCCAAGGATTTAAGAATCCAAGAATTTAGCCATCTGCAAAATAAACATACTGTAAATAATACTGATTGCAAATTCCATTGTCTGGATGTGAAAGGAAGAAAGATATTCTGAAGATTTACATTCTTGAATTTTTAGATTTTTGTATTTTTAAATCCTTGTAAGTCGATACCTGGGTCTTTACATCTGTGTACCAAATCTTTAAATTATAAGAACTTATTATTGAAAAAGCTTGAGCGCTTATCAAGATAAGGTTATAAGAATTGAAAAATTAAGAGAAATGATAAGTTACAAGAAAATTCAATAATCATAAATCCAATAATCTGAGAAATCAAGGATCTAAAAACTCAATTGCTCATATATCTAAAAATGAAAGACTCACAATAATTATAGATTAAAATATATTGAAAATATTTAATATTAATTAAAAAATGATTTCTACACATAATAGTCAAAGTAACACAGCAATGTCTGCAAAATATTAAAAACAAACGCTTATATGTCCCTTTTTTAGCACTTTGTTAATATTTTATAGACATTGTATGCTATTTGGAAGATATATAGGAGACTAAGATTTGTGGATTTAGATCCTTGAATTGTTTTTTCAAAATTCCTTTTTAATGTTTAGAATGTTTGTAAAAAAAAATATGGAGCATAATAATATGAAATTTAAAAAGATCAACTGATGTGCAAATTGATGAGTGTCAGGTAGCGACTATAAATGCGATATTGCGTATAATTGATTTATGGAGATAAAGTAGCCGCGTAATTAATTATTTAAGTCTCGGCGCGCGATGAGACAGATAGAGAATTTATGTATGTTAACAATCGCAAAATCGATGTAAAATGAACTGTTTTTAGCGAAGATTCAGTTTTTTATATGAAAAGAGTAATGAAATTCTTCCACGAAAGACTTTGTATATACACGCTCATGTGTCAATAGAGTATGGAATATACAATATATAAATTATACATTGTATATCGTCGTTGATTAATTGATTAATAATACCATAATGATGTTCCTTATAATGAATTATTATTTTTTTCGTCATTCTCACGCGAGAAAGAATTTCATTTAAATTTGCGATTATTTTTTGACATTTGAGGACAGATTTAAAAAATGCGTTTTGTCCAAAATTTGTAATTTTTAGAAAACGTGAAAGAAAGAAACTACACAAAAAGAAAATAACAATGTGTCAGTCAGTAGGATGTAAAATAATAGATAAAATTGCTTAACAATTGCTAAAAAAGCTTTATTAAACAAATGTATTCTGTTTTTTTTTCTAGTTAAGAAACTTAATGTAAAGAAATTTCGAAATGTCGTATGTTTTTTCAGCATATAAATCAATGATGAAAAAATGCTTTCTGAATATTTCAGAGTAGCTTAGAATATAAGTCACTTAACACACTACGCCGTCATTAACTAAAAAAAATATAAAAAAAATGAAATTTGGGATTCAAATGCATTTTGAAAGTCTGCTTCTCATTTGTATAAATATGTAATTAATATATATATATATATATATATATATATATATATTTATATATATATATTTATATATATTT
>Ga0157364_1002356_pt1 | contig 17469 bp, 3 predicted proteins | sample AttsexASBM2_FD_111476 | JGI IMG/M metagenome (GOLD analysis project Ga0157364, IMG submission 111476) | Fungus gardens microbial communities from leaf cutter ant in Ribeirão Preto, State of São Paulo, Brazil - Atta sexdens ASBM2 | ecosystem: Host-associated > Fungi > Mycelium > Unclassified ... | reverse complement strand
TTCTCTTTTTCTAGACTTGCATGCTGGTGGACATTTTCTACGGAACCAACATCCTATCGGAATGGGCGGTAGTGTGGCTAGGTTTGCCAATCCTTGCGCACAGCGGCGCAAATCCATGGATTTATGCTTTTCATCACGGTGAGATGCGCATCGCTGCCGGAAAAATTGCTCAAGATCTGGTCGCTTTGTTTGGTGTGATGCCGGGCCATTACGGCTGTTCACCGACAAGATGCGGTACCAACATGAACCTTGAACTGGCCGAGATGAATTATGATGAAGAGAGCAATGAAAGCAGACGGCATCCGCCCGTAGAGGATTGCTTTACTACTACCAAACACCATAAGGCTCTTTATAAGAATAGATGCTTAGAAATATCAGGTAGACATACCGATATCTCGCTCGAGAAGCATGATGCGAACGAGCATATTGCGTCCTGCAGCAGTCGATCCGGCGACATCATTGAGGAAAATATTCACGACCTGACGAAGATGCTCGAGCCAAAATACATCATCGACCGAAATCATGTTATCGACTCCAATCACAATATTGACAAGATAAAAAATCTCAAATATTTGCTGGATCCGACTTTCAACAAGATTAGGCATCTCCGACGATTGAATCACAAACGAATAAACAGGAATAACTTGCCATTGATTTTCGAATCGGAGAAATTTATATCTTATCAGAATTTGAAGAGCGACGGCTCACACAGCAATCGTAAGTTTCTTCAATTGAACGCCCTATCAGATCCGATACTAAATGTCGATACTTCCGTAGTAGACACGAAGAATTCGAATCAAGTAATGTACCGCGTAAATAATGTTACCTATCAAAGACAGAATCCAAACTTGACCATGTCAGATTCGAATCTCGAAGCGGCAACGGTGCATACTTCCGAGGTAGACACGAGACTCTTTCCGACAAGTAATAACGACACGGAAAGCTATGGTTACTCTGTGCAAAATCTCAATCACGGATACGAGGATGCAATAGCGAGGCACGCGATGATGCTCTGTCAACAGATGGAGGATCAACAGAAAGAAGCCTTTAGCAAGACTTCTTCTCGTTCCCGACCCAAGTTTCGCCATTTTGGACGCGTGAATCCGAATCTGAAACATAAACTGCGAAACGGCTGCTCCTCCTCGTCGTCGGCGCTTAATAACGTCAAGCCAAGCTGCAAGACGGATACTTTGAAGCGAAGCGCACTCCCGTACCTAACTATTACGTCGAACAAATTAGCCAATCTTATTAACCTAGATTCACCATCGAGAAATATGCGTACATCCGCGCACATAATAAATTTTACTGCCAAAACCATGACGCAAACTCATAAAAAGTTGGAGGCGTTGAAGCACTCTGAGTCGATTAATGCAATCGGCGATCCAATGATGCACCGAGTAACTCTGTTGGAGCCTTTCAATTTGATGGATTCGTTGGTTGTTCCGACGATACACTCGGAACCACCGAGTCCCATAGATCCTCTCCCCGCGGCATCTCTTCAGGCCGAAGAGACGCAGAGTCTTGAGATCCCGAGATCTGTCATGGACATCATCGCGCAACGCACTAGTTCGCCTGTAAGTAAAAGAAGCAATCAGAAGCCCATAAGACGCTCAATTCCTATAGTACCGACCGTATTACTAAATATCGAGGACTTGAGCGAACCGTTCGAACAAGGTGATGATCAAATTCTGTGTCAAAGGAGCGACCCTCTATCCTCCGGTAATACGTCGACGTTGGAGCCGATCGATCTTTTCGAGGCACTGCTGAGGAACTCGGACAAAAGTAGAGACACGAGATTATCAGAACCCATCTTCGCCGAGCACGATTCCACTAGGTTTAGCTCAAGACGTCCATCCGACTCAAAGTGGTCCGAGTCCTCTAGGAGCCAAGAGGTCTTATCGAGCGCCGCGATGGAGCATCAAATCGCGTTCCCATTGTTTTATTCGGTCAACGATTTTCAGACTTGTAACAGCGGCAGCGATCTCAACGATCTCACCTCCCTGGACCCCTTTATGTGTCCCGACGCTCTGACGTCATCTCTGCGCGAGTCCTTCTTCAGCGCGCCATCCATGCCTGACTCGGATATATTCACATCTTTCGAGGAGAGCTACGAGCCGGTTTTTACGCCCGATTCCGAGCGGGACGCTCGTTTGGCGTACAATTCGATGTCAACAATGAATTTAAAGAGGTGTGCTGTAGAAGCGGCTTTTCAAAGTAAATCTACGGAATCGGTGCACCGTGTCAAGCATCCCTCGACGCGATCCTCCACGATTCTTAGAGTAGAACCGGCTGTACATTCGAATAGATTACGCGTCAGACCCTGCGTGGATTACATCTTGAAGGAACCGTCGCCGGTTAAGAGGAACCCGCGTTTGGCACCTCTTGCTATTCCCACACCCACCGATATCTGTACTCCTACGTTTGACATCGTATCGGAAATCAAAAGCGACAACGGTATTGGCGTTAGAGTTTGAATCGTTCGAAAAATAAATAAGAGTCTGCGAATTTCCTCGCGTGTTTGCACTAAAGATATTTCAGTCACGATATCGAACTCGAAATTCTCGAAAGAATTTGAAAATCTTTTTGTGGCTTATAAGATAAAAAGAGAAAGAAAGAAAGAGAAGAACAAGAGAGTATGCGAAAGCTATATGATATATAAGACGTTTTTATACTCCAGATATATATCGCATATAATACAAAACGTATGAAATACTATTGTCACAAATAAGTCACGTATGTTTTTAATAATTTCTTTTATTCGTAATGTGCTACTCGATAATGTAACCAAGTTATTCGTGTAATTAGTACTATATGGGCTATAATATTTGTTATAATTCATTTTAACATTTTTTTCGCAAGAGGCAACGTATATTTAAAATATTATTTAATATATACAGCTATTTATACACTACTTTTTTATTTGCACAAGTCTTATACTTTTTTATCTTTTTCAATACTTGATCCTTGTTTATACTTCTTATAATCATATACTTCTTATATTTCTTTCATATACTTCTTATATCAAATTCAAAGTAATTTATATTTTTAATCTTTGAATGAAATTAAAATCACCTCCCTCTGAGAATAATAATAGATTTGAAAGCTCGATGTTCTTAAGTAAAGACTGTTTTGATTATCAGATATGTACGGCACTATACTGGATTGAAGTATAAAGTGTTTTCAAATTACAATATAATGAGGAAAGGGAATATTTTATGTCATTAGTATTATCGCTTTTTTTTATTTTCAGTGACTGTGTTTCTTAACTTAACAAACAATATTTAATTAATGTAAAAGATAGCGATATGTTGAATTTGTTATCGATCGATAATCGATATTTGATCATCTCGAATGAATTATCACTTTATCTAAATTAATATTAGGTAGTAAAAAGAAATCCATTATTATTATTTTTGCATGAAATTGAATGGAAATTCAAAATTTACCTAATAATATTTAATCATTTAAGCTAATGATTCGTTTATTTCTGATCAAATATAATTTTTATCAATAAATACATAATATTCCGCCTCAAATACAAAACGATATTTGTTGTATAGAAGTAGAAGGGGAAGTTCTCTATGTGGTCCAATGCATTATCTGTTACATTATGTATGTACATTGTACATACATAATAAATACGAACGTGCAGTGCGTTCTATTTTGCGAGTCAATTGAACCGTGTGAATCGAATGGTTATTCAAAAGTTCCGTAAATGGCGTGCCAAGCAAATTGTTTTAAATCAATTTTTCTAGTCACCTCGTGCTACGCCTGTAACATATTATATATCGTGTACCTGATTAGAAATTATATATTTGTTGATTGGAAAAGATTTTGAAGATATATATTGCAGAATATTAAATATATATACTGAAATATTCTTTAATAAGAGACAAACTTTAAAATTTAATGTAATGCCGATAATATAGCGTTTTTTTTTAGTCAATAAAATTCTGTATTCTTACTTGACTATATTTTTGCACGATTTATTTTTGTAATATAAAATTCTCTTTCAGAGATAATATTTTATCTAAAAGTCTTTCTATCTTATTAAAGAGAATAATATATTACTCACTATCTCAAAGAGAATACGAAAATTATAAATTTATCTATATATTAAAATAATTAAAATTTTAATTAAAATTTGTTTTTAAACTGTGCGAAATCGTTCTTTTTCTTTTTCTTATTGCTAAGAATACATACAAATTGTTTAATACATATAAATTGTTTAATCCGCTAATTTTTTGTTTAATCCGTATAAAATTATATTACATACGTATTGAGGCTGTTGAAGATGAAGATATTACAGATAGATGAATAGAAAAATAAAAAAAGAGAAAGTGAGAGAAATCAGTCATAAACATAAGGCTCAATAATGGATCATTTTTTATGTATGAAAGGTGCTATCAAAGATGTGAACACAAATTTTACACCTTTTATACACCTAACTCAAAGGCTATCCATAATAATGAGTCTTGTCTGTAACACCTATTCATAACATTATAGATTATATTACATATGAAAACTAACTAATTTTATCGGGACCCAATTTTCCACATAATTAGTGCGATATCTTTTCAAAAGATAACTAATAAAGTTAAATCATTCTATGGAAATTGAAACTATCAAACTATTTTCTTTATATTATTTAATTACGTGCACAGTTATGTTACCATATTTGCATTATCCTACAACTCTTCTCTTAAATCTTTAATTTTATTTACACCGTAAAAATTATTTTGTTAATTAATATGAATGACGAAATCGTCCAAAAAATACGAAATAAAGAAGAAAAGAATAATCGCACTTTTTACAAATGCCAATTGAATATTGAATGCTTTTATATATGAAACAATCGAGAAAAGTTATGTGTAAAATGTTATTTTAACCATTTTAACATTTTGTGTGTGTGTGTGTGTGTGTGTGTGTGTGTGTGTGTGTGTATTCTGACAAACTTTTTTTAAAAAAAGAAAAAAAGAGTGTGTATGAAATGTGTTTTCTATACTTCGTGTGTACCTAAATGTCCCATTTGAAATAATTTAAGAGCCGACACAAAGAATTTTGCACGCATCCACGTAAACAAATGTGCGCAAATGCAAGTTATATATAAATATTAGAATTGGATATTTATTTCTTTTCGCATTCAAATTTTTATTGATTTTATACGATTTGTCTTCCATATCATACAAGTTGTAAATAGATGCTATAGTTCCACTATCAAGATATCAGATTGTCTGATCTTTTTACTTTGTAAAGTGACGATAGCAAGCACAACAGATGAATTTTCTTTTATTAATAATTAATAATTAATAATGGTTCTCAAGAATATATTATATATACATGAATATATATATATATATATTATATATACTCTGAACATATACTAATTATGAAAAAGATAAGTATACTCAAGCTATTTTCTCTCGAATTTGAGAAAACATTGAAAAAGCGAATGTGTAAGATTTTTGAAAATGTTTATGTTTAAATACTTGCTAGCAATTAATCTCATTATGTTATAATGAGTAGAAATTAAGGCATTTATTACAACACATTTTTACAAACAAATTTTCATAACTTCACGGGACAGCGTTAAAATGTACATTCTATAAAAGTAAAATTAAAATGTACATTCTATAAAAGTAAAATTCGAGTATTTAAACGATAAACGCTAATATATTTTTATGGAATATCTTTTTATGTTTATGTATCTGTGTGCGTGTGTGTATGTGTGTGAGAATATGTTTACTTTCACTATGTGAAAGTAAAATCTATTGAGATTCGCTATACGACTTTGATTAGTAAAAAATTGAAAAGTATTTCTTATTTTTTCTTCATTACACGGATTTGATTTCCAAATATAAATGATTTTCTCATTTTAATAAGCAAAAGTATTTTGAATTAAAAAAAATTAAATTAAACTTTATTATGTTAAGAAAAGAACTATCCATACTAAATACGTATGTGATCTCTTCTCTTTTAATCGTCTATAAGATCAAAGAAAAAGAATAAAAATTGGATAAAAAGAATAAAAATTGGAAAAAAATTGGGAAAAAAATTGAAAAACTATGTTAATTTTATGTAATTGTTATGTAAAGATATAAATAAAAAATAGATGTATTCAAATTTCTCTTATGTAATTTCTCTTATGTATGTTAATTTGTTTTGACTTGATAAAAATTTTTTTAAAAATATTAATTAACCCTTGATACGTATACATATATGTGATGAGTTTCGTATCCCGGATTAATTTTCATCACTTTTATAAGTATATATAAAGATTATTACATATACTTTAACATATATGTTGCAATATTCTTAAAGTTGACAATTCCAATTTACAAAGGAAAAAAATAATTCAAGTGTCGACTGTCCAAAACACATTATATAAACAATGCATTTTATCACTGTTACAAAAACAACTAATTAGGGAAAACCTTTTTGAATTTTTATTTGAATATTTTTAAACTTTACAAATGTAATTAGATTTTTTTTAATATTTATAATATTTAACGCATATCGTTTCGTTTTCAATTTTTTTAGTAGTTGGTGAAATTTTTGCAACATAAACGAGAATCAATTGAAAATAAAAAGATAAAAATATTTTAGTTACAAAAAGGGAGTTACATTCGCTACATTTTCATATGAAGGTCTTTGTAATGATATTAAAATATATAAGATGAATTTCTAAAACGTTCTCATCGGAGAGTACGCAGGAATTAACGGGAGCCGGTACTGTGCATAATAAAACTTATTTTCTAACTAGACGCCAAGATTTTTTTTAGGAAAATAGTATAAATCATTATATTTAGCCAGTGTTTCCAATATATTTAAAAGAAAAAAAATACTTAAAGCGAATATGATCCAATCGTGTGTATTAATCAAGGTTAATGTAATAATAATAATAATTTAAAAAAAGAAAAGATTATTGATATTGTCTATAATTGCGATGTCAAATCATATAATAGATTATATATATATATATATGTATATATATATTTATTTATTGCTATTTATATTTCTTGCAAAATTATGTATGTTAAAAAAAATTGTAACAGAATCAAAAGTGCGACGAAGATATGTTTTGATATTTCGAAGCATTGTAACATATTTTATTTTATGTGTGTGCGCGCGTGTGTGTACATATTGTATATTATAATTTTGTTTTATGCACATATACGTGAGATAAATATGGATATGTGGTATATGTATATGTGTGTGTGTGTGCGCGCGCGCGCACGCACACACACACACACACACACATATACCACATATTCATATTTATCTCACGTATATGTGCATATATAAAACAAAATTATAATATACAATATGTATAGATATATGTATATATGAGATTCTATATGTATAATTTATACTTATTACGAATATTGTATAATTTTCCCATTTCCGACAGTAGACTCGATCATTCTGCCGATCTTTTTTAACTTTTTAGATTTTTAACTTTTTAGTGTATTTTAAATAACTATTATTTTTAATATTCAATTTTGGATTAAACATGTTCTATTTTAATATTTTTAATATCGAATGGATATATCGTAATTTTAAATTTGTAATTTTAAATTTGTAACGTCTTAATGTAAAACGGTCGAGCCATTGCGAGTTTCGATGCATACTTCACTCGATGTTGTTTGTTTTGTTCTCATCTGTATTAATCTAAGGGCGATTGAAGGTTTAAGCTGCGTAAACAGTAAACGTGATTACACGAGCGAACCATTTTCAGAGAGAAGAAGAAGAAGAAGAGTAGCAAATCTAGTGTAGGATTATAGAGATTTGTGCCAATTTGTGTGTGGTACGTGTTTATCGTTTCATGTTCAGTATTCTAAATGAATGCGATAAGTAATATATGTGTGTGCATTTCTATTTACTTTAATATTTATAGGTTTTACTCGTAAACATGGAATCGGGATACATAATAAGGAATAACGCCAGGATTACTGCGAAGGATATAACAAATTCAAGTGTATCATCAGAATGCATTTGTTATAGACCACATTCTCACATTATTTGCAACGGTTGTGGATTTTGGACTAAAGGAAGAGTAAGATACTGTTGTCCTCAACATCCTAAGGTTATTATTTTATTCGCATCATATTTTATATCTTTTTGTCTCTTAATCTTACTTTATAATTGAAGATATAAAACAATATTATTATATGTAGGGCCGGTTGTTTCATCTTCAGATAAACTATGTGGTAATTTATCTATTGGATAAACAAAAGAATAAGAGCATAAAAGAGCATAAAAGAGCATAAAAAATTAAGACTGGGTTGTTCCACCTTTCGGTAAACTTCAGCTCACTCTCTTACTCTCTTACTCTTTTATGCTCTTTTAATTCTTTACTCTTTTCTGTTTTGTTTATCCAATAGATAAATTATAGTTCAGCTGAAGATGGAACCGATCCTATTATAGAGTAAGACAGTGAGCTGAAGTTTACCGGAAGGTTGAACAACCCAGCCTTAATCGATAAATTTAAATAATATATTATTAATGTCCATGATGGATAATAATATATAATTAATATCCATCATATATTGATATTATTATCCTCAACTTTCTTTTATTTTACAGATTGTTTTTCTACACGATTATGCTCAATGTCCACGTTGTAGGAGCTATGACTTTATGCTTAAAGAGATCTAAAATAAACATGACTATTTTTGTCAGACGAGTTAAAGTTATAAATTAGACAAATTAAATATAAGTAAGATAATTAAGTTAAAAGTTGATAAATAATTTAAATGAAACTTATAGTTTTACTATATTGAGTGAGTTAATGAATGAATAAAAATATATGAATAAATATTGTAAGGTGTGATATACGATAGTATGGAACGAGGATTTGTTTGGAAAAGACTGAAATATTTTCATATAGCTATAACAGATGACATTGAAAGATGCTTGTGCACTTATATGTACGTGTTTAAGGTCAAAGTTAGGTAGAACTGTAAAAATGTTTAATATCTGTATGTGAGAGTCAAGAATATCTTTATTTTTTATCTTTATCTTTCACAATACATTATCAGAATATTGTTACAAATTAGACTACTATATTGTTACAAACAGTATTGGCATTGCAAGAAAGGATTATTCTAAATTCTAAACTATGATTATAAGTATAATATGAAAATGATAACAAAATTTTTTGACAATAATGTCAAAGAAATAATCATAAAGTAAGAATAAATAGTATATTGTTTTAAGAAAGCAACTATAAAACTGTATACAATATATTTCAATTCTATATCCTGAAAAGATTAGCTTCTTTAATTCAAGTGCTTGTAATAAAATTGTAATATATTGGATAATTTTAATATATAATAATTACATGTTTGAAAAAATACTCTTGCTAAACAATTTAACATGTAAAATTTATGTAACATATTTTGATTCTTAATACATACGATGAAAAGTTTTTGAGAATATAGGCACCACAATAGGAGGATATATAAATGAGGATAAAAACTGCTGATTATTTTTAAATATCTTTAATATCTTATTCATCGATATAATATGCAATGACACCGACGAGATATTAATTAAAGACGGCCCGCCCTGGAGGCTGAGACCTCTATTCTTGAAAAAAAAACTTATACCAGAGAGAAATCTGAGAGAGAATGTGAGAGTCTTTTTCTTGTAACTGCAAAATATGTACTACTGCCCTCTAAAGAAGTGGATACTAACTACATATGACGCATAGTATAAGTCATGGAGGATGAAGATTAAAGCCTTGTGTCCACGATACTAGAAATCGATCCAAGACCTCGGATAAAGAGAGAATTAACCAATTGCAATGGTCATGTAATCAAATTATTCAAATGTGATTTGTTAATTTTTTCTCTGTTCGGACAGATTTCTAGCATCGTAGACATCGGGCTTAAGGAGATCGAACTAGAATTTGAAAAGTGTGGTTAAAATCAGAGAGTCGATTGTGTATCTTAGAATGAGATAAAATTGCAAAAGTGAATAAATTCATTAGTTATTGATCAATTAAATTATGAATGTTTTAGTGAATTTGCTCACTTTTTGTAATTTTCACCTTATTTCGAGATATCGAAAGATTTTCGAATCGACCCCCAGGTTTCTGAATTGGTATTGGTAGTGGTGTTCGATTTACAAAACTCCTCTCATATACGCTAACGCACAACCGAACACACATAACCTAAAAATAGAGATGTTATTCATTGACATCATGCTCTGACACTAAGAGAAAGACATAAATTGTCATTAGAACTGCATGAAGGATGAAGCACTCTTCATATAAAATTGGTATGACCTACCATGCAAACTACAAGAATGTCGTTAGAGTTCCTTTAGTAAGAGTTAAAGTTAAGACATAAGATCGGAAGGACGCCATTGCCGGAAACAGCACAATTTCATCATATTCATTGACAGTTAATAGGCCGATTTCGCGTTCGCGCCTTCTACACCATGAAAAAATTGCTCACATCACTTCACAGATTTATTATCGTATTGAAAGTATTTGCAAATGGCGGCGTTTAAAGGGACTCGAAATTTGACTCAGAGATTGGTACCCCCCTTATGACTTGACTCCGGCTGTAGCCGAAGTCTCGTTACAAAAGTGCTCAGAAGTGTTTGATAGACCATTAGAAGAAAGAATTTTACAAACTGATTAATTACAAAACACTTCAAAACGTTTGTAACATCGCGTTGATTATATCCTCTTTACTAGAGGGATTACTCCCTCTAGGGGGTCGATTCTGTATCTTCAAACAAGGTGAAAATTACAAAAGTGAGCAAATTCACTAGATGTTAATCAATAAAATTATTAGTATTCTAGTAAATTCGCTCACTTTTATAATTTTTACCTCGTTTCAAGATATAGAATCGATCCCTAAGTATCGTGGAACAAAAGCGATATCTCAATCGAACCTAATTCAGATGACCACTTTTGAACACGCTTTTTGACGGCCTCGTCCATGGGTGCTTTCCAATTGCAATAGACACTTTCGTGCACACGACCACAAGACTTATAAGATAGGCGGAGCATTCATACGAGAGAAGCTGAAAACTTGATAGAAAGAGAAAGAAATAATCGGGGAGTAGTTCTATTTTTTTCTAATGGTGAATTAATTGGTCGCCGCGGCTGGAAAGTGACCGAGAGAGAGAAAGTGAACGAAGATAGACGTTCAAGAATTGTGGTCTTACGATCAAGCTGATTAGCCGCCCCCTGTAAAAGAGAGAAACAACTATGTCTGGAGAAGGCACTATAAACATGAGTATCCGTCACTTTTCCTCACTCCTTGCTCTGTTTCCACTCTGCTGCTGAGCTGAAAAGATTATGGTCATTACGATTGTTATAGATTATAGCTTTTAAATTATGAAACCTTGTAGCTTCGTGTTTATGTATTTTCGCACTTCAAAATTTTATCACAAAACTAAGAGACGAAAAGAAGGATATAAAAAAATTGAAATATTATATATTAAGGCAAAAAAATTTATAAAATGCCTTGTTGCGTTGTGGTAAATTGTATTAATAAATCAGAAAAATTCGTATTCGATTATTTAAATTTCCTGCGGATAATATTCGTCGCAACTTGCTGTATTACTATAAAATAAATATATGACTTGTGAATAAATGTCATTACACTTCCTCGCTGATGAGAAATTTCAATTCTTTTCTTCAAACATATTTGGCATGACTTGGCATACATATTTGGCATCTTATCTAGAAATAACCTGAATGCCAGATACACTTCAGGTCCTGAAATATTACAATAGATATTCAATTAATTTTAAAAGCAAAAATGGAATGAAAGGAGCTATAAAATTTCAAGCAGCAAATACAAATCATAACCTGTAATGACCATAATCACAGCTCAATGGAATGAGGACAAAACAAGGAATGGGAAAAGGAATAAAAATGGTGGATGCGAATACCTAAGTTTCTAATATTCTGGTCTGGAGTAGAGCTATCCTTCAATGTTGTCTTCAGCTTCTCTCGTATAAACGCTCCGTCTATTTTATATAAATCTATGACGTCGATATAAATTGCGTTTCCAATTGTCCGTTATCGTCGACACAACGCTATACATCTGTACTCAGTCAAGTCTGTGTAAGCCTATGTTTCAAGTGATAATTACTAACTGTGATGGCTATAAATGAGGTTGGAGGACGTTGAGTAGGTGGCACTTATACGTTTTTTTGTTTAATACAGGCGAAACAAGCTACATTTAATCTAACTCTATCCGAAACGGATCTCAATCGTGCGTAGCGTACACATTCTGTTCCAATTGAATCGTGCATGTTACACTTTATATATTCCTGTGTATGTTTGTATTATCTACAATAGATTTTTAAGCCTTAAAACATAAAGAATGGACGAATCATAATAAATTATTCTTTTCGTATTCGATTGTAAGTTAAATTCTTAAGGTTTAAGGATGCCGTTCCATGATGTGTATCATTGTACGCGCATATTCGACGATGGATCCGATCAATTGACTTGTTCCACCATTTTATGTATACGACAATTTTGTTTTTTATGTTCCATGCAGCGGATCGCGCGTAAGTGGATTGGCGATCTGCTAATTCGTTTACGAACAATCCGCTGGGCTGCGTTCAGGAATAGCACCTATAGATATATAATTCGCCTATAGATAGATATATAATATAATAATAGATATAAAAGAATAGATAATTCTACGTTGCATTTTTGCTACAATATACGTGACGTAACCTATAGCTTAGAGTGTCATCACATACGGCGTAACTTACGTAAGCATAATTTGCACTGACCAATTATATCATTTCACTTGAACATCAGTTTCTAGTCTAGTCACTTTATGCTTTTTATGCTATTTTGTTGTTACGCCAAAACATGATGGAATCATGCGTCAAATTCAACTTTTGACTCATTTTAGTTTATTCTGTCTGAAAAAATATTGGGTTTTGATTTTGCAACAGTATAATTACAGAAGTCGTGCACCCCTTTGTATTGCGTGGAAAGTCGAAATCAGTCAAAACCCATGTAGAACAATACAATTATAGACCTTATTTTATATCTCTGTGACAGATTTTTTAACTTCAATAGTCATCAACTATAACGCTTAATCTCAGATTACAGAGCAGAGCGACACTTCTTTTGTCAGATTCTTTCGTTTCATGCAAAAACGCGTTGAATAAGTTTAAGAGTAGTCTCGCAAAACTTTCCGATTTTAATAATTCATTCATCCGCTCATATGTATGCGATGGAAAGGTACTAGTTCCTAATGAGGCGTACTTTTCGAGATGCATAGGTTACGAAAACCAATCGTAAATTCAGCATATCTGTTAGAGTGTACAGATTCATTCTAATCAGCAATCGCATTTCTCTAATCTTCCGCGAAATACGCCCAATGTAACCAGCTTTAAGAATAGCGTATTCTAGTAAAGAAAATATAACGTATTCTAGTAAAATTACTAAAATCTGCAGATTAGGGGCTCCGCACAATAAAAGGAACAGGAAACAGAGAACAGAGAATTTCAACCTATCAGAAACTGTGTATTCCATAATACATGATTTCTGATAGGTTGAAATTTTTATTCTCTGTTCTTTGTTCTCTGTTCCTTTTATTGCGCTGAGTTCCTTACGCTTACACAAATTACGCCTCATGCACGGCACTTTCAGTGATCTAATTTCCATTAAAACCAGATCAAAATGTAAGAACTAACCAACTACAGTCGAGCATTCCCTTGTTCGATTGTAACAGGGTTATAATACTCGACTGTGGTTGGTTGGTTCTTAGGGTAAAAATCACACAGTGCAGAAAACGATTGCGGAATAGAGAATGCATCATAGATACAATCAATCAGCGTTATTTGAAATAACGCAGAATAATGCTGATTGGTTGCTTCTATGTTGTGTCGTTTTCCGTACTGTATGATTTTACTCCGGTTTAAACCTTCAACGGAAACTAGACCAGTGATTGATTGATTGATTGAATTCTTCGATATGCGAATACGCGCGTATGACAATACACGTCATGGGATGGCATTCTAATGACCGCAACACACTCTTAATAACGTATAACGCATGTTGCATAAGCGAATCAACTAATCAGAATTTTTCCTTTCCTTCTATTCCTTTCCTTCTATTATATAGAAAAGAAGAATGGTTTCGATTGATTGATTCTCTTATGAACTATGCATTATATTTTATACAAGAGTCTGTGCTGCATAAGGGTGAAATCACACGATCCGGAATAGGACTGCAGAAAATAGAATGCATTATTGAAGCAACCAATCAGTGTTATTCCGCATTTTTCCATCATGCAAGTTTTGTATGCTATGTTTACATGATATATCAAAGATGTATCCAGCATGAGTATAATTTAAAAACTACTAACTTCATGTATTAATAATTTGCTTATTAAAATGAAATATAATTTTTCAAATTATAAAAACAATTATCACTGTTGTAGTATTTAATGTTTTACAATTAATATTTACAATGTCATAACAATTTTTTTAACTGCTTTAACGCATTTACTATCATTTTTTCACATCGTGAACATAGCACACAAAACTGACGTGATGAAAAAGTGACGGAAAAGAGCACACTGAAATCGCACGTAATGCATCATTTTTCATCTTGGTATCTATATTTATACACTCAGATTTTGTCATTTTACTTTAGTCATCTCGACATTACGCAATTCCATCATATCAATTAGCATCCATCGTATCAAATTATTTTAATTTTCCAAAATACGACGGTTTATTACAAGAACAATGACGCATTCTCTATTCCGCAGTCCTATTCCGCACTGTATGATTTCACCTTAAAACTTAAAACATCTATTGTAAATCCCTAGTCAGAAAGAATAATGAAATCAATATCGAATCGACATCGATTCGACATTGATTTGATGCTTTCGACTCGATGTCAATTCCATTATCATTTCTGATTGAATTTAAGCAATTGGAAACATAGCCTTATAAGATAGACGAAGCATTCATAATACGAAAGAAACTGAAGACTTAATAGAAAGAGAAAGAAATAATTACGGAGTCCTATATGAGAGAAGCGAAATCGGCATCGCGATTTTTGATTGGTGTTAGCCCTCACCTAATTAAAGCAGCCATATTGTGACCACAGTGAAGAGCTGTCATATGTTTCCTTTCTATAGCTTAGGGTCCTATATACAAGAGAGAAGCGACATTCATCCCCCACTACTACCTTTAGCACATGTTCAGCATCGCCATATTTAGTCTGCTCTAGTTGACTCTAGCTGACCGGTTCCCATGAAACTATTTACTCCATTATAAAAATCATGAACTCCGTCAGGATGAGATTAAGTAAGTATAATGCTTTTATGTTTTCTTGTTGAAATTAGCGATTAAATAATGCAATTAAAAATATTACACAAAAAGAAAAATATTACACAAAAACGGCATATTGTATACAATATATTGTATACAATATATATAGTTTTATAATTTTATTGAATGCATTATTGCAATAACGTTATGTATTTTTCTAACATGATTATGTTGATATTTTGCCAGAAAATATTTCGCAAATACACAAGGTAATTACGTAGATCAGGTTAGTTTAATTGTCATTAATTATTTCATATTTCATTTGTAAATGTATATATGAATATTTGTTATGAAATAGTCATATTTTCTACTAAGTTTTTCTGACATAGCTATTTTTTTTAGTGCAAATCAACTTTTAAAACATTTAATGAGATCAATGTAATCCAAAAACTCTTTGTAATACTGCAAATAATAAATCAATCATCGATCAACTCAAAGTCCAAATGATTGATGAAGCTTCACAATCATTTATTTGAAACAGGAGCATGATGCAAATCTAAATAAATGAAATGTGATGCTTTCTGATATTGAACAAATGAAAAATGAGATGTGTTCCACGAAGTGATTAATAAAATAATATAAATCAAATTATATGTTTATTTATAATAACAATTATAATATTATAACGTAAGCTAATAAGTGTACAAACACTGAAATATATTTTCTTATTCTTTATACTAATATTTCTATTGAAATATAGATTAGGTTTCTTACTGGATTGTTTCAAAATTTTTTTCCTCACTTTTGCAAATACTAAACATATATTCTCTAAATATTTATTCTCTATTTTAGATATGTGTATGAACCAGTTCAGCTGTAGAAAGGAAACATATGACAGCTCTCCATTGCGGGCACAATATAAATAAAATTAATAGAAAATTTATATTTCTTTAATATGTTTTCAAAACATAGACTTATTCAAGATCATTAATTATATTAATTTATAGTAATAGAGTGAATAGGACAATAAAGAGGAAGGTTAATTGAAATAAAAATATAGAATATTAATAGTAGAAAAATAAAAAATAATATAATATAATAATTAAAAGTAATAAAAAGTTTTGATGATTTAATAATAGGGGGGGGGGGAGAAGATAGATAGATATTAGAAATTAATTATTTAAATTATTAAAAGGGGAAAAATAGGGAAGAGAGTAGAAATAATGGGGTAAAAAGATTTATTAAAATTTTTATAGTAGGCTTAAAAAGTTAATAATAAATGATAAATTTTCATATTTTTTAATTTAAAGGTAAAAGAATGAAAAATAAAAAATAGTTTAGGGTAAAAATTTGTCTAATTAAAATTAAAGTCTTTCAATTAGACTGCTTTAATTAAATGGAGGATAACACCAATCAAAACTCGCGACGCCGATGTCGCTTCTCTCATATATAGGACTCTAGCTCTATCATTTAATTTAAAGCTGGTTCTACTAGTCGCAGCATCGCAAGCGTTAAACATCAAATTCGACTCTGATTGGACCGCAACGCTTGCGATATGCTTACGACGTTGTGACTAATATAGAATCAGCTTAAAATTGATATTAAGCTGGTTCTACGTAAGTTGTAAGCTGATCGCAAGTTTGTTGCGACAACTAATATGAAATTTGTATTTTGAAATTAACGCTTCGTATTGGCTGTCGCAATAAACTTACGATCAGCTTGCAACTAATGTAGAACCGACTTTAATGTCGCTAGTGTACTTAGCTTCCAAGCGTCACACGAAAAAAGTCCGGATGGCCGCTCTCAGATTTCTCTCTGGCCTAATCTAACCTAACTTAATCTTAAGTTTTAAATGCAAGTATAATTATCCAACAACGGGCACTTTAGATAAAATGGTGTTGTGCTTTCGCGAATTTTATCATCACTGAATAATAAAAATTGTTTAATAATTATCAAGGAACTGTTATTTTATTACTGCGAGTAATAATTATAGAAATATTATAGATTCCATGGCATTTCCACTAAATGATCAAGTCTATACAAAATCCTTTACTCCCAGGGAGTATGAGGTAATAAAGTTACTATAACTTTAATGACTTTAATATGATTGAAAGTTTGAGTTATACATATATACATATATATATATATATATATATATATATATATATATATATATATATATATGTGTAT
>Ga0157364_1002354_pt1 | contig 17471 bp, 16 predicted proteins | sample AttsexASBM2_FD_111476 | JGI IMG/M metagenome (GOLD analysis project Ga0157364, IMG submission 111476) | Fungus gardens microbial communities from leaf cutter ant in Ribeirão Preto, State of São Paulo, Brazil - Atta sexdens ASBM2 | ecosystem: Host-associated > Fungi > Mycelium > Unclassified ... | reverse complement strand
CTGATTTGAAGGGCTATACCCCTGATAAGGATCAAATTGATAAACAAGTCGTCAAGGGGTCTTCTGATGACCTATCATTCGAGGTGGTCTACACCAAGAATGCTCCAACTGTTACTACTGAAAATATTCATAACAATGGTTCTTTGGTATCTCAATCAACAGAACAGCAAACACTACCTAAAGATATTGAATTACCAAATACAGGTGTTGATAAAACAGAAGGCATTACTATTGCTGGTGTAATTATGCTGATTCTGACTATTATTTTGGGTATGTTTTTTGCAAATAAAAAGCATAAAAATAATTAGGTTATATAGCTATTACAAAGCAAATTGACATAACGTCTCCTGATAAAGAATATTTTAAAAAGTGGTTATTCCCATCTACCGCTCATCCTGATCGTCATATTACTGAAAAACAGTTTTATAAGGTAATGGCACGAGTGGGTGATCTATCAGGAATTAATTATCTATGAACACACATCATGCGTAAAAACGGGGCCTATCGCGTTTATACCCAGTCTAACTACAACATTGGGCTAGTGATGCACTTATTGAATCACTCTAGTGAATCGATGACATTAGCATACCTTGGTTTAGACCAAGCGAGTCGGGAAATCATGTTAGATCAAATCGATTTTGGATAAACACACCACGTATTGGGGCACCGATCAATTGCTTAATACTGTGTGAATCGCCGCTTGTTCTAGAATTAATACGTACACATAACGTTTTTGTAAATCATCTTTGAATTGTGATCTTGACATCAGAACCATTAAAAATAGCCACCAGTATCTGTTCAATAGATACTGATGGCTATTTTTATTTGTTGTTTTTTAAAATAAAATATTATCTTTCAAAGACAATACATTTATTATTTAAATTTGGATATCGAAAACTAAAAACATGAGATATGAAAAAAAGTTTAGTCTCTCTATGATAATCATTAATTTATGTTAGTTTATTTCTTGATAGTGATGTTCTTCGTAAGTATCAGTAACTAGATAATCCGATACTGTTTTATCAAGGTGTTGCCAGTGATCTGTTTTTTGATGATTGTTTAGTGTATCTTGACTTTCCCAATATTCAATTAGTGTATACCTGTTGGATTTCACTTGATCTTGCAATACAACGATAATAACTGTTTCCATCTTCTAGACTAGATTTTTTTACCATATCTGTTAGTAAGTCTAAAAAAGAATCTAATTTAGTACTAGCGACATCAAAAAATACATTTAGTGTAATCATATTAGACGTCCTCTTTTTTATGGTAGTAAATTGTAACAAACTATTTTAATTGACTTTAATAATCTATCTTTATCGAACTGATAGATAACATATTCGGGATAAATCATCTCAACTTAACAGTACATCTAAATTATTCAAAAAAATTAAATTTTTTATTCAAACTATCATAGTAGCAAATCCCTAATAAACCAATTATTGTACCAATAATGATTGCTAAAATCCGTGTTTCAATTAATTCATTACCCAAATCTGGTCGTACTATTTTAAACAAAATTAATGCAATCGGTGTTGTAAAAAAATTCCCCACTAGATAGCTCTTTGGCATATATACGCAAATCAGTCCCATAAATAACATTGCCAATAAAATCAAAATAGTAATTGAACTTATATAACTATAAACAATGAAAGCTATAAACGTACCAATTAAACCCGCAATAATATAATCTAATTGTCTCTTTCTAGCAGTAGTTATATTCTCTGATTGTAAGATAGTTAATGCAGATACTAAAATCCAATAATAATTATTTAAATGTAAATTATAACCAATAAAATATGCGATTAATGAGAATAGACCAGTAATTAAAGCTTTGATATTTCCATCTAACGAATCATTACGTAGTCTTATTTTTTTTATCATAAATTTGTTATTCTCATATATTTCATTCTCAATAGAAGCGACTGATAAAGCTATATATATTCCCAAAATTGCAAAAATTGACAATAACAGCACTTGTTCTAGCGGCATATTGTATAAGCTTGTAATCATGCCATTAATCATCAAGATAAAAAAAACACCCGGTCCAATATATTTATTGGCGTTCATAATATATTCAACAATAAATGCTAATAAAGCAATCCACAGGATACCAATCCACTCAATTCTCGACATTATGGCGCTAATAGGAAAACTAATTGTACTTATAATCACAGATAATAATAAATAATTCATCGTATGTTGTTTATTCACAGGAATATAATACATAAATATGAGTGCGCCAAAACATCCCATAACCCCAAGCCAGTTATTATGGACTAGCATTGCTATCAAAAACGGAAATAAAATTGTTAAAATACCAAATATGGCATGGATATACTGCCTTTTAGTAATTGAAAACATTAGATTGCTCCTTAAAAAATAAATTTCAACAGCTTAACATATTCTTATATACTTTGTAAATTCATTTCACCCCAAAAGGTTTTATGGTTAAGCTGATAATAGTTGGATCCACGCGGCTAGCAGTATGCAGTACTTTGTACACTACGGTCCATTCATAAGGTCCAAAAATACTGAGAAGGCGTTTCTCAAACGTCATTTTCAGAATTAGACCAATTATTCACTGCAAGGTCAAAATTCATCGGGGTGACGGAACGCTTTAACCATCTCCACGATGGACCTTTTAAATTCCTCCTCATAACGTGTAACCATAAATAAAAATGCCCCTATGATGATATTATTTTACCAAACTAGAAAAACTAGTCCGGAATCTCATCAGACGCGTTTTTATATCTTTTAAAATTCCAATGCCCATCTATTCTGACTGGATCCATGGGGAACCAAGCACACAAGAAAGACAACACAACAACTTGAGAATTGGCTGTCTAATAAATTTACACGGCCCATAAAGGCATTTATGATTATCGACGAGTTGCAAAAATCCTACGAGATCTATTCAAACTGGCAATCAGCTACCGATTTGTATGGCAATTGATAAGTAAAGTTGTCATAAGCTTGCCCTTTTCGGGTAGAAATCTGCATGAAATGCTCTTGATGAAATCATGCTTCAAATGCAAAATTTGTCCCGCTGAAAGTCGTGCTTATTATGCACAATAATTCGGCAGAAAGCCCCCGTCAGGATGACTTCAATTTGCGCAAAAACAGCAAATTGAACAGCGGAAAAAAACACCAAAAAAGACAGCGAAAGCCAGTCGATTTTTTGGTGTTTTTTGTAGCCAGCTAGGGGGTCAAGGGGCGAGTGCCAACTCCCCTTTGCAAGCACCACTTTTGACACGAAGTGGCTATAAAGTGGGTTGCTTGCCAAACACCCGTGATGGGGTTATGATTGTGGCGAAAACCGGTGGGTTTATCCGCAATTATGACTGTATCACTTGCCCAAAAGGGCAAAATTTTAGGGGGGTGGGATTTGTGAGCGAACGTCAAACTAAAACGGACCAGTTGACGGCTAAAATTCCAAGAAGAATTGAGCCAAAACAAGTCAGTTTCAGAGTGAGCGAACAGGACTATTTAAAGCTTTCGCAATCAGCGAAAACTTTAAATATGTCCGTGGCTTCTTTTGCCAAAAAGAAGGCACAGAATGCTCGATTGGTAACACCGAAAATTAGTGCAGATGATGCAAAAAAAATTGCCTATCAATTATCCATGATTGGCAATAATTTAAATCAACTAACTAAATTGGCAAATGAAGGTGGTTCAATCGACGCGCAATCGCTTCGTGCGATTAAGGAACAGGTGGACAATATATGGCAACAACTCATATAAAGCGTTCAACTGGTGCGTCACGGTTGGTTAATTACGCTGAAAAACGTGCCGTTTTGAAAGACGGTATCAACATTGATGTTGATTATGCGAAAACGCAGCTAAAACAAGTCCGTGAAATTTACGGTAATTCAGGTTCAACAGAAGCATACGCAAGCCGTATTGCTTTCAGTCCTGATGAATTAGACCCAAAAAATCCTGACGATCAACGCAAGGCACTTGCGATTGCTCGGGATATTTACGCAAAAACGTACCCTAATCAACAAATTGCTTTGTATGAACACGCTGATACGGACTCACTACACATTCACGCTGTCATTAGTGCGATTAACTTAGAAACCGGCAATAAAATGCACGGTAATTGGCATGAATTCCGTGAAAAATTAGTCGAAAACACTGATGAGATTGTCCAAAATTATGGACTCAAACCGACTGTACAAGACCCTGAACGATATGAAAAGCGCTCTATGTCTGAAATTAAACTAGCTGAAAAGGGTAAACCGTCTTGGAAAGATGAAATCAGGCAAACGGTTGATAGTGTGATGAGCGTTGCTCATATACGCGATTTTGAGACGTTTAGAGACGCTTTAAGAGAAAAAGCGATAGAAGTATATGAACGTGGAAAAGATTTGACCTATCAGCTTTCAGGGACGAATTATAAGGCACGTGGTAACAAATTAGGGACAGCCTACGAAAAGGAGACAATATTCAATGAGCTGGAAAGACGAGAGCAACAACGAGACACAACCCGCAGTAACGCAACAACAATCAATAACGGAATTGCAGGAACTCAACCGGACAATGAAAGAACTGCGGAATTATCAAGGGACGCAGGTTCAATTACAGGGGACGCAGGACACCGCAATCAACCAGAATTTAATGCAAATTCAACAGACAACGGACAAGACAATAGCGGAGTTCGAGAAAGTCATAGCAGCACTAGAAAGCAATCAGGAACTGAACCGCAAGAACCTAGTGGGTCAATTACGCAATTCTTTGTCGGAGTTCAAAGACCAAACAAACAAGACAACAAGCGATCTAATCAAGCAAATGCAGGAAATCCAGACGGCGATGTCAGCCAACAACAGCAATCTCTCACTGATACACGAAAGCCTAGACAAGAACGTCAACGATACTCTGGACCAAGTATCTAACAGACTGGAACACGAATTCAAATCAACGTCATACCGTATCTCACACATGACTTTGAAAGGTTATCTAATAGCTGTTATTCCTTTCGGGATTGTTATGGGACTTGTATCATGGTTACTCAATCATTTTTGGGGATAATAAATAGTTAGACCAATTAGTTGTTAACTATTTTAGATAGGAGTATCAAATTAACACGGTATCTGTTTAAAGAACCAAGGCTATAGATTTAAATCGCTGTATTAGCCGTTTTAAGCGTTTTTAACGAGTTGGTTAATAAATACTCAACAAAGAAGTTAAATGGGCTCTATGGGCTTAATAAGTGCGTGTAATGATAAATCATCATCAATACAGTACTTGAAAAATAGAATTACAAAAAAGAGAACATCGCAACTAGTTAATTTTTGTGTATATGATCTCTTTTTCTTTTTTTAAGTAGGTTAATAAAAAGGCGAAGCCTATTATAGGTTTATCTTTTATATTTTAATCTTTTGTTCTTTTGCGCGGTTAGAAAGTCAGTACTATCAATACTTTTAAGGGTTATATAGCTACAAAAAACTGTGTATATAGCTACAAAAAACTGTGTATATAGCTACAAAAAACTGTGTATATAGCTACTTTTTATTTTTGAAGTAGCTATATACTGCTATAATAAAAAGCATAAAGAAATCCCCGACTAAAAGTTTTTCTTTATGCTTACTAACAACACGCACAAAGGAGCGTATTTATATGTTTATTATATCAGAATCAAAGACAAGGCAGGAACCGCCCTTGAATGAATTATCAAAACGAAAAGTGGTTGAACATAATAGTCTAATCACTTCGATTGCCAAAATGGATAAAACGCCACTAAAAATGTTTGAATTGGCTGTTTCTTTAATTGACACTGAAAATCCCCCTAAAGATCAAACAGTATATTTATCAAAGAAAGAATTATTCGCTTTTTTTAAAGTGAATGATAACGATAAGCATAGCCGATTTAAAGATGCTATACAAAAGATGCAAAAGCAGGCTTACTTTGAAATTTTAGAAAAAACAACTAAGGGATTTGAATTTGAAAGTATTGTGCCCATTCCTTATGTGAAATGGACAGATTACCATGATGAAGTCACGATTCAATTTAGTGACAAAATTATGCCTTACTTAATTAATCTAAAAAGTAATTTTACGCAACATGCCCTGTCAGATATTTCGGAATTGAATAGCAAATATGCAATTATTTTGTATCGATGGTTGTCTATGAACTTCAATCAATATGAACACTATAGTTTTAAAGGTGGTCGTCGGGAAGAACAAATTGACAGTTATCGTAATCCAGAAATAAGTATGCAAGAGCTACGAATAATGACTGACACTGTCAATGAATATCAACGATTTACTAACTTTAGTAAAAAGGTACTAGATCTTCCACTTCAAGAAATAACATCCCATACTTCGTTTAACGTTACATATGACAAAGTAAAAAAGGGACGAAGTATTGATAGTATTGTCTTTCACATATCTAAAAAACAGGTAGCAGATGATAGTAGTTACAAGTTAGATGATTCAGCTTATATTGACGATAAAATGAGGCAAGAAGAAAGTGAAAATGAATTAGTTTTGCAGGCAATGGATAGTCCATATACAAAGCTGCTTATGGAACAATTTTTATTATCATATCTGGACCTTATGGATAAAAAAATATTGGCAGGACTACAGAAAAATGTTTATCCCATTTATGATGAATTAAAAGACTTACGTGGATTAAACGGTGTGAAAGAGCATTTAGGCTATATCAGAGATAAGCAAGATGACTATTCAAAAAAGAACATTGTTAAGTATCTTAAAAAATCGATTGAACAGTATCTACCAATCGTTAAAAGACAGGATATAGATCATGAGTGAAAATTTAAAAACGATTCGAGAACTTGCTGAAGAGTTGGGAGTTTCAAAGCAAGCTATCCAATACCATATTAAGTATCTGACAAACAAAGATAGACAAACAAACGACAAAGGTATTGTTGTTTTGTCCAGTGAAGAACAGCTATTTATAAGGTCTAGAGTAGACAAACAGACAAACAAAACAACAGACAAAAAACAGGCAAACAAACGACAAACAGACAAACAAACAAATGGTTTTACCAATAAGAAAGAATGGAATGTTGATCAATATCTATTAAGTGAAATTGAGGACGTTAGGAAAAACAGAGATAGACAATTAGCTGTTAAAGATAAGCAGCTAGAAAATAAAGATTTGCAAATATCGCAATTACAAAATCTACTAGATCAGCAACAACGGTTAGCGTTACAAGACAAAAAACTGCTGGAAGAATACAAAGCTGAAATTAAAGACTTAAAATCTTTAACAACCCAGACACAATCGTCAACGGATGAACAGGGACCTGTGAATGAGCAAAGTGATGTAGAAGAACCGAATCATCCAGAGACAACTAAATCCAAAAAATGGTGGCGTTTTGGTAAATAAAGATTAATCAACGAAAGTAAATGGAAAATGGCAGAAGATAAATTTGAACAAGCAGTGATTCAAAAACTAGTGAGTGAAGGGTGGAATATAAACTCACAATTAGCCATATTGAGGACTAATAAAAATGAACTTCTAGGTGTGTTTTTAATACAGTATTTATTGGGTAGTAGTGGACAAAAAGAAATCCTTTCAAGAAATACAGGAACTGCACTAAAACAATTACCTATTAAACAATTAAAAGGTATTCCTGTTCCCATACCAATTATTGAAGAACAAGAAAAAACTGGATCATTCTTTAAGCAATTAGACAACACTATGATCTTCATCAGCGACAGTTAGATTCGCTTAAGGAACAAAAAAAGGATTTTTACAACAGATGTTCATATAGGGTCTATAATATAATTATCGCCCCTGTAAAACACTATTAAAACAGCCCCCGTTATCTAGTGGTTAGATAACGGGGGCTGTTTTTTTGTTTGATGATATAATAGACCTATTATTCGAATCATAAATTTTAAAACAAGAGTAGGTTTATATGTATACATCGTATTTTAGAAATAACTATTTAATGGACATCTCAAAAAATATACTAGCTGGGTTAGTCACTGCAATAGCCCTTCTGCCAGAAGTTAGTGGGTTCGCAATCATTGCAGGAATTCCACCACTCTATGCTATTTATTCATCTGCCATAACTGTAGTGATTCTATCAATATTTGGTGGACGACCAGCAATGGTATCTGCTGCTGCAGGATCAATTGCTTTATTACTAACTGATATTATCGATAAACACGGCATGGCATATATGCTCTATGCCACTTTATTAGCTGGAATATTTCAACTGATTTTTGGTCTATTAAACATCCATAAGTTGATTAAATATTTACCTAAAAGTGTAATGCAAGGATTTGTTAATGCACTAGCCATGATGATACTGCTAGCACAAATACAACAAGTTCCGCATCAATCATTACCAGCCATTATCATGGTTATCACTAGCATTATAAGTATGTATGTTTTACCCCGCTGGTTTATTAAAATCCCACCCGCGTTAATTATCATAGCTGTAAGTATTGGAGTAGCCTTATTCTTTAAAGGTTCTTTTGAAAATATTGGTTCGTTGGCAACAAGTAGCAAACTATCGCCTCATATTGGACTTCCGGCTATCCCTCTTAACATCCATACAATACTTGTGATATTACCAACAGCTTTAGGTATTGCAATGGTAGGTCTGATTGAGTCGCTACTTACTATGCCTTTAATTAACATCATGACCAATACAGAGGGAAACAGCAAACAAGAATCTATCGGTCAAGGGTTCGGAAATATAATAAATAGTTTACTTGGGGGACAAGGTGGTTGTGCCATGATAGGTCAATCCGTCATGAATGTACAATCTGGCGGTCGTACAAGATTATCAACTCTAATAAGTGGGCTTATATTATTTATTTTTGTATTTGCTATGAAAGACTTAATGTTAGCTATTCCAACAGCATCGCTGATTGGTATTATGATTACTGTTTCCATATCAACTTTTGATTGGGAAAGCATAGCTTTGAATAAACGCCTAAAGATAACTGACTTATCGGTTATGCTAATGACCATTTTATTGGTTGTTGTGACTCATAATTTGGCCATAGGTGTTTTTTCAGGATTAATTTTAACTATCATCTATCGATATATATTTCATATCAAAATTTCCTAGTATATTAAAGGAGCAAATCATCGTGCAACAAATCGTACTCCCCATCAAAGACTCTAATGTACTCAAGATGGTGCAAGATACCTTATTGGATAGCTTTCGGGCTGGTCGTCGTAACTACACCATCTTTCAGGTTGGAAAAGCAACACTACTCAGAGTGAGTGACGTAATGACGTTAAAAAAATCGGCTGTCTTTAATCCCGATGGTACCGTCAAGCAAACCGTCTTTATCCATGATCGAAAAACTGGAAAACCCAATACGTTATATCTCAAACCTGTTCAACAAGACCTATTGATCTATCACGATTGGCTCGTCCAACAAAATATCAATTCAGACTGGCTATTTCCTTCTACCGCCCATACAGATCGGCATATTACTGAAAAACAATTTTATAAGATCATGGCACGTGTGGGGGATCTGTTAGGCATTAATTATTTAGGGACCCACACCATGCGTAAAACAGGGGCTTATCGTGTTTATACACAATCTAATTACAATATTGGTTTAGTGATGCACTTGTTAAATCACTCCAGTGAAGCCATGACATTAAATTACCTGGGCCTAGATCAGGCGACTCGGGAAACCATGTTAGATCAAATTGATTTCGGTTAGCATTTACTTGTAAATAGTAAGTTTATTTATTATGATTAAGGTACTAAAGAAAAAGGATATTATACTAATGACAAAATTATTGATTATCGGAGCTACTGGAATGACTGGTCATTCATTGGTATCTGAAGCCGTTTCAAATGGTTTCTCAGTTATTGCCAATGGCCGCAATTTAGATAAGCTAAATGCTTTAAATAACGAGTTTAAAGATATTTCAATTTTGAACAAAGATGCTTTTGACATTACATTAAGCGACTTAGAAGACGTTGACGTGATTATTGATGCATTTGCAACTTCCCCTGATAAAGCCTACTTACAAATCGATCTTGCTGCACATTTAGTTTCTTTGTTACGTAACAGTAACAAGCGGATTGGTTTTATTTTAGGTGCGGGTAGTTTATACACTGATGAATCAAAGACACAACTTACTTATGATTTGATTGCAGCAGATGACAGCACAAAGCATTGGCGTGCAACTCCTGAAAATCAGTTATATGAACTTGAATTCTTGCGTCATGTTAAAAACGTTAATTGGTTTGGTGTCTCACCCGGTAGTAATTTTGTTGCGGGTGCAAAATCAGATAACATTTTAGTTGGTGATGACGTACTACTAGTTAATAACCAAAATGTATCAGAAACTACAGCAGATACCATGGCATTTAAAGTTATTGAAGAGGTTAAAAATAATCAACATCATCAAACACGTTTCACTGTAGCTAATGGTTAAAACAAAAAAACACCTTATACGAATAAGGTGTTTTTTTGTTTTCTAAACTTCATAGATTTGATAGTACTGTAATTACTTAACAAATGTATCTTTGGCATACTCTGGATCAGGATACTTATAGAATCCTTCACCACTTGCCATTCCTGATTTTCCTTCATCAATCATTTTCTTTAAACGTTCTGCAATTAGTTTCTGACTTGGGTCCTCGTCTGATTTTGCAATTGCTAAGTTATATGGCGTATTTAATCCTACAACATCCAACATCGCAAACGGTCCCATTGGGGATTTTGTCGCAACCATCCAAGCCTTATCAATCGTGTGAGGATCTGAGACATCATTCACCCAGAGATATTGTCCGGCATCAAGAAATGGGACCAATAGTGCATTTAAAATATACCCATGGTTTTCTTTATTAACCTTAAACGGAATCATTCGAATATCTTTGGCGAATTGTACTAATTCGTCAACGTATTTTTCATCAGTACCCGCATGTCCCATAATTTCGGCATTGTTGTTAACCCAAATTTGATTGGCAAAATGAATGGCCAAAAACTTTTCTGGACGATCTACGAATTCCGCAAATTGAGATGGCACAAACGTTGAAGAATTTGAAGCAAAAATAGTTTTTTCAGGAGCTACCTTCGATAGGCTCTTATAAAAATCAGATTTAATTTTAACGCTTTCTGGCACTGCCTCAATAACTAAGTCTGCATCTGAAACAGCGTTTTCTAAATTGTCTGTAAATGTAATGCTTTCAATAACTGAAGCTGCTTTATCTCCATCTTCATAAAAAGACTTGAAGATATCAGGATAAGGTGCCATAAGTGACTTTGATCGGTCTAAAGCATCTTGATTGATGTCGTAAACGGTCACATTGAAACCACTAAATTGACTTTGAAAAGCAATTTGTCCACCCAACACACCGCCACCGGCAATCGTGACATTTTTAATTGACATATTAATATCCTTCTTTCTCTCTTTATTATACTCCGAATATATTTTTTATACCCAATCACTGATTATTAACAAAGGATTAACAATATCACCGACTTTTATTACAGATAGGTCTGTTTATTTATAAAAAGCGGTGATACTGTTTGCTTTAGCTGACAAAACGCTTGTTATGCGGTGTCCCATTGCGAGCGAACGGTCAATGATTTCCAGTCCTAACTCGCGATTTTGCGTAGTTGTACTTCGAAAGCAACACCGCGGCCCGTTTTAAAATCTCAAGTTCTTCGCGAAGTTGTGGCCGATGTTGCCGAAAAGGACAGCGTTGATAAGGTTTTTTCCGCAGCCATCAATGCTTTTAACCAAATAGATATTTTGGTTAGAAGCATTGATGGGCGATATGACCTCGATTGAGGAAACCACTGATGAACGCCTTATGCAGATTTTAAATACGAATTTGGTTGCTGTCTTTCGCTATTCTCGCCAGGCCATCCAACACTTTATGACCCACAACAATAAAGGAACGATTGTCAATATTAGTTCAGTTAATGGTAACCGGCCTGTTTCTGGAGCTGCTTACACGATTTCAAAGGGTGCTGTTAATACCTTGACTAAAAATATTGTGATTAGATTTGCTGGTACCGGTATTCATTGTAATGCTGTGGCCCCTGGCGTGACCAACACACCCATGACAAGTTTATGGGAGAAAAACGATCTGAAAGAAAGCAGTATGATGTGGGAATATAATAAGAAGTTTGCTAATGTAGATTTGCCAGCTACTGAAGCAATCGATCAAGCCTATGCAGCGTTGTATTTTGCTAGTGATCAATCGCGTTCAACGACTGGTCAAATTTTACAAGTATGCAATGGTTCATTTCTATAAAATTTTTTAATCAAGAAAGGATTTTATCTCATGAAAATTGTTGTCATTGGTGCCTACGGGCACATTGGATCATATTTAGTTCCTAAATTAGTTAAAAATAACAATCAAGTGATTGCTATTAGCCGTGGTCAACATCAACCGTATGTGCAAGATAAGAGTTGGGACCAAGTCGAACATATGAGCTTGGATCGAGTTAAAGACCCAGAGTTTGCTGAAAAGGTTGCTGCGATAAATGCAGATATTGTCGTTGATCTGATTAGCTTTCACGTTGATGACACTAAAAAGATTGTTGAAGCTTTAAAAAAGACTCGTCTCTCACATTATCTGTTCTGTTCTTCAATTTGGGCTCATGGTCGTGCAGAAGTGTTGCCATCTGATCCTAATATTGCAAAGGAACCTCTAGATGATTATGGTATCAACAAATACAAGAGCGAACAGTATTTAAAAGATCAGTATCGGATCGATGGTTTCCCGGCAACAATCGTGATGCCAGGACAAATATCCGGTCCAGGTTGGACAATTATTAACCCGGTCGGTAATACTGACTTTAGTGTCTTTCAAAAGATTGCTAATGGTGAAAAAATCACTTTACCTAATTTTGGTATGGAAACACTGCATCATGTGCATGCTGATGATGTTGCCCAAGTATTCTACAAGGCAATCTTACATCGTAATCAATCCTTAGGTGAAAGTTTCCACGCTGTCGCCGCTGAATCCTTGACCCTTTATGGTTATGCTAAGGCCATGTATCGATTCTTTGGTCATAAACCTAAAATTGATTTCCTTCCGTGGCCACAATGGAAGGACTTAGTAAATGATGAAGAGTTAAGCGAACATTCATATTATCATTTAGCTAGGAGCGGACAATACAGTATTGATAATGGTCGCAAACTAATCAACTACGAACCTAAGTACAGTACGATTGAGACTGTAGAACAGTCTGTTCAAAGTTATATTGACCGTGGTTTGATAATAGCAGACCAATCTATTAACCGTGCAAAAAAGCACTAAAATATACTGAATGTTTGTTCTCTTTTAGTAAAATAGCGTCATAAAATAAGGAGTATATTTTTCGACGCTACTGCAAATCCGAATTGGTACTTGTTTCCCAATTACCGAAATACTTCCCGTTGTTGATAGGTAGGTATATCGCTAAACAAAAAAACGGTCTATGAGGGGCGATAATATTATCGCCCCTCACAAATCGTATTAAAACAGTTCCCGGTATCTAACCAATAGATGCCGGGAACTGTTTTGTCAAAATGGTATAATAGACTCCAAAAAGAGGTTGCTTATGAATTATTGGATTGATCATTTACGTATTGAAACCGGCTTTCATTTTGAGAACGATTGGGTAAGTGGCGTTACTCATCAAATAGTAGCTGTCCATATTATAGATGGTTACTTTTCCGATATTATAACTCAGAAAAAATTTAATAAATCTGGTATCAAATCATTATTTTCTGCAGAGAATCAATTACTGTTGCCCAGTCTAGTTGATAGCCATGTTCACTTAGATAAACTAAAAATGGGTGAGCCATGGACACCCATTAAACCTGCAAAATCAATTGTTGAGCGTTTTGAACAAGAAATACCTGACTTAGAGCAGCTTCCTTCTTCCATAGAGGACCGTGCCAATAAAATGCTAAAAATAGAGCAAACACATGGTGTTTCAACGGTCAGATCCCATGTCGACGTTGAACCGATGACTGGTCTCCGTCATTTTAATGCGATTAAACAGGTACAACAAACTAGTTCCTTAAACATTGAAATTGTTGTCTTTCCGCAACATGGCCTTTTACGAAGTCAGTCATTATCACTAGTTGAACAAGCACTAGAAACAGGCGCTGATTACATTGGGGGTGTTGATCCGTATACCTTGGATGGCGACTATAAGAAATCATTAGCGGAAACCTTTAATCTAGCTAATAAGTACCAAGTTGGTGTTGATATTCATGTTCATGATCGTAATGAAGCTGGTATGAAAACCATTGAAGAGATTATTAGATTAACACAATACTATCATTTGCAAGGAAAAGTTTTTATTAGTCATGCATTTGGCTTAAATGATTTTAAAGATACTGAACGTACCCAAATTTTTAGTTTATTAGCGCGTGAAAAGATTGCTATTGTGACTAGCGTTCCCTTAGATAGTGACACGATTCCTCCAATTATGGAACTAATAGAGGCAGGCGTTTCAGTACATGTTGGGAATGACAATGTTGATGATAGTTGGTCACCCTATGGGACAGGATCTATGCAGGATAAACTAGCTAGATTGGGTGAAATGTACTTTGTAAAAGACCAAATTCAACTCACCCAATTATTAAGTCTAGGAACTAATGGGAAAACTACCTTAGATAGAAATGGCAAAATGACTTGGCCCGTAGTGAACCAGCGAGCTGATTTTATGATCGTTGATGCATTATCAGCAGCAGAATTTTTAGCACGTCAAAGTACAGTATTCAGTGTATTTAATGGTGGAAAAATTATCGAAAGTAATTTTTAGTTTAACTTGAAACGAATCGGCACTAATGGTGCAACAAATCGTACTCCCCATCAAAGACTCTAATGTACTCAAGATGGTGCAAGATACCTTATTGGATAGCTTTCGGGCTGGTCGTCGTAACTACACCATCTAACTACAATAAACCTACTGTTAGAATGCTTATTATGACACCTAGTCACTGTATTTGGGACATTAATTCTTAATTGGGTTAAAAGAACGTCGTTAATGTCTAATATGGATTACATAGTATTCTTAATTACGATGTTTTCTGGTGCACTATTAATGAATAGATATATTCACGCTTAGTTTTTTGTAGCATTTATCGTCCTCACCATTCAAATTTTTAGTGATGATTACACGTCGTTTATCGTAACTACTGGCGTATCATTATTTATGGCAGTTATGATGTTACTTGTTACAAAATATTTTTCAAAATGAAATAGATTAAGAAATATATTTATAAGAGCAAATAGTAGCGAAGCGTTATTCATACCATATATGATTGAAAGCGATACAATGTAGATATAACATAATTGAAAGGATTTAAAAAATGACAGTGAATTGGACAATCGTTGGAACAGGTGTTATTGCTCATGAAATGGCAACCGCATTCAATCAGAATAATCGAGAAATTTATGGCGTATTTAGTCGTAATGCAGACAAAGTAAAACAATTTGCTAGCGATTATGGAGTTGTTCATCAATTTAATTCTCTCGACGATGTCTTTTTTGATAATTACGTTGATGCTGTGTATATTGCTACACCACACAATACTCATTTTGATATTGCAAAAAAAGCGATTGAACATGGTAAGCATGTACTCATGGAGAAAGCTATTACCATGAACAAGGAAGATTTGGATAAGCTTGAAAATTTAGCAAAAAAGCATAACGTTATGCTTTTAGAAGCAATGACTTTAGTCCATATGCCTTTAGCAAAAAAAATAAAATCTATGATTAATGACGGACAACTAGGTAAAATTAAACATATTAGTGTGACTCACGGGAGCGTTAAACCATATGATGCTAAAAATCGTTTCTTTAATCCTGATTTAGGCGGTGGTGTCTTACTTGACATGGGAGTTTACGGTATATCTGGGGCACGCTATTTTATGTCAGATCAACCTAATAATGTACATTCTTTTGTTGATTATGCTCCAACGGGAGTTGATGAACAGACTGTCACAATTCTTCATAATCAGTTGGGAGAATCTGCGATGGTGTCTGTTTCATTACAAGCTAAGCAACCTAAAGCACTAACTATTTCTGGAACGAAAGGCTATATTACCATCCCAGAATATCCACGCGCACAGTCAGCAGAAGTGTATCATGTAGATAGTGATACAACAGAATTCATCACAGAGGGAAGCACAGAGAATGCTTTGTTCTACGAAATTTTAGATTTCGAAAATATCATGGATGATCCATCAAGTATTCAAAAATACAAGACAATTACCGATGATGTCTTTACAATTTTCGAACAAATGAAAACAAGCTGGTCTCAGCAAAAGTAAAACTATCTGTAACACTAATTTTTTTTGAACAAACTATAATAAGATCGCAATGAGAATTTTTCCCGGAAACTAGTCAACACAAAATTGAATTAGCATAACGTTCATTATTCCATTTTGTGGCTCTGACGCGATTTTTAGCACATTGTGTAGCAAAACCCGATTCACAAACTATAACAGCACATTGACAACTAAATAGTAACTAGATACAATTTATTGTGTTTTAATTCACAAAAAGAGAGGTGCTCATGTTCACTTTGACTAAACCAAGGGCCAGTATTAAAGAAATTTCCATTAAAAGTATTTGGTATGGATTTATCGCTGGTATGATTTCGGGTATGGTAAAAATTGGATGGGAACAAATTTTCCCACCACGAACAATTGCTCGAAATTTAATTAACCCCCCTCAACATATGGCTATGCAATTAGGTGTGCCCAAAAAACTTGTTGAATCTTTTTTTTACTACTCTCAAGATCAAAAGGTATTTTGGTTCACCCTTATTCTACATTTTTCATTTGCTATTGTATTTTCAATTACTTTTGTGTTTATATCACAATATTGGCCAACTATTGGATTATGGCAAGGAACTTTATATGGTATCGTATTGTGGATTATTTGGCACATTATTTTGATGCCCGCATTTGGTACAATACCAGCACCATGGAAGCAGCCTTTTGATGAGCACTTTTCAGAGTTTTGGGGACATATCGTCTGGGCATGGTCTATTGCAGCGACGGTATATTACTTAATTTCAAAAGATCGAAAAGGGAATTTAACCAATATATAAACTAACAATAAATCTATATTGTGGGCTTGTATATCAACAAAAAATTGTCAGCTAGATAAAATAATCTATCTATAACTTATCAATCACGCTTATAACACAAAAAGGTTTAGTGACCAGTCACTAAACCTTTTTGTGTTTTTACCAACCGAAGGTCGATTAGTTAAGTTGTTGCCAAATACAACTTCTAGTACAAATTTTAAGCATAAATACCGCTCAAAAATATGTTGGTGTGTAAGTACGCTTGTCAGAAAAAATGCTGACAGATGCCCAAGGAATTTTTTACTAGATATCACACCAATGAGCCACTAAAAAAACCACGATCTCTCGACACTCCACCAACTATCCCCTTAATGGGGCTAATTGGTGTGTTTCGTTGAGTGCATCTCGCAACGACTGATATTTCTATCACAGTAGATTATGTTCAAGCTACCCCTCACAACCCT
>Ga0157364_1002353_pt1 | contig 17475 bp, 7 predicted proteins | sample AttsexASBM2_FD_111476 | JGI IMG/M metagenome (GOLD analysis project Ga0157364, IMG submission 111476) | Fungus gardens microbial communities from leaf cutter ant in Ribeirão Preto, State of São Paulo, Brazil - Atta sexdens ASBM2 | ecosystem: Host-associated > Fungi > Mycelium > Unclassified ... | reverse complement strand
TATATATATACACACACACACACACACACACACACACACACACACACACACACACACACACACACACACACACACACACACACACACATATTATTTAATATATTTAATTCGTATGTTGTATTTTTTCTTTTTCTTTTTTTTTTTACTCTTAGATCTCTTGGACCAAATGAATAAATTTTGCCTTGTCGATCGGTACAGGTAACAGTACATGTATCTAAATTATTGTTACGAATACCCAAATGTGTCTTCTTATCCTCTCTATCTTTTTTGACCAGATATATACTTGGAATGCCACGAAAACTTATCCTTATCGCGTTAACTTTCTCTTGCAACTCTGAAGTCTGCTATATTTGCTTTAAACATTATTAGAAATTAATACAATTATTACAATTAATACAATTTACCTGCCTATACGGTTATCGCGAAAAAATAATTACCAATTGTATGTGAAGCGCCTTAATCCTAGATATTCTCCAAGTTTTAAATATATTCTGACACTTTTCACCTGCATTCTGATTGGCATCCTTTTTCGAGTTAATTCTCCGAATACGAAAGCATAGCGTTTTCACCTTGACAGGAAAATTTAAGTTTCAGCGAGATTAGTCCCTTGTCTACAGAACTGTGTGCAAACAAATTATATTGTCTGTAAGTAAGATCGTATTGTAATGTTGTGAAGATTATCAGTTAACTTCAGAAAAAAGTTAAAAGAAGTAGACCGTCTGAGTGAGGAATAAGAATGAAGAATGAAGTGCGTTTTCTTAATTATTCAAGAGGTTAAATGTTTCGTAGAAAAAAAGACATATTAACAAAACATATTTGTTTTTCTTGAGAAAAAAAAATCAATGTCTTAAAAATGTTCAAGATCTTTAAGTTTTGTCGAGATGTGTTTATGGCCGATATATCGACGATCGCGATACGAGGAATTCAATATCCGTACTAGGCAGGAATGACGATTATTCTGAAATTTTGAAATTCGTTAATCGGATAAGGCCGATGAAGCCGGCGAGCAACGCGGTGCAATTTTTGAAATATTGTTCTCTACAATATCTGTTTCGATTTTCGGGCGTATCAGTTCATAGTGTTGACACGATAGCGATGGATCGTAACACAGGTTGCAATTCGCAGTGCACTTTGCAGTATACGCAACCATATGTTTCTGAGCTTCAGAAGGACAAAAGACCGATAGGTAATGACCGCTGGATCAATTCGGAAAACGGATTCGCGGGAATAATTAATTTTCAATCTGTGCCGATGATCATCTCAAGCCACCTGTCAAGCTATGATGTGAAAGCGACAACTCAGCGAGAATAAAAAATTTGAAGGAAGTAATGCTCTTTGAAAAAAGTGAAGAATCGTTGAGTAGATCGTTGGTAGTGTTTCCTCGACTAAATATATGGACGATCATAGTGTTTCAAGAAACAACACTGACTTGGTAAACAGAAGAAAAAACTCCAACGAACAAACCAATTAAACTGCGAATCGATTCCTTTTACCTGTCAAGGATTTTTTTGCGAAAATGCTCGCGCAAAGATACACTTAATCCTAATTGAACAAGCCCTGTGGAATGCCGCGCGAGTTACATTTCGACGAATGGAATTAGATGACAGAACAAGCTACAAAGACATACAGAGTACGCAGAAAAGAAAGTGTAAAACAGTAAGGAGAAGAGGATACGAGAAAGGAATCGACATTCGCGAACCGATTAAGCTCGACCGTAGATGAATTTGGGAGCAATATCTCAAAGGTTGTCGACGAAATCGTAGGCAACAGCGAGTCATCACGTTCCAACAAATGGGTTGGGAAAGAAAATGCCCGCGAAGAGACATGCGAGAAGAGAACAAGAAAAGACTCCATCTGAATGAGTCGATGTCGTTTAAGAATCGCGGGACTTGTCCAGCCAAGTCTGGCTTTGCTTGTTTGCAACCATTCATAATAATTCAATCGTTTTGCATGTAACCCATTATTCAGAAGAGCTGGTGAATCCGGCAGAACGACGGCCTCAGGTTGCTACAGAGCATCGATTAGATGTTTGAGATCGCAGCAACAGGCCGGAATTAAACGAACTAAACAACTCGCCATTTTATAACTCGTACACACGACTACCCGAGATTGACGGAGATAATTATTCGTATATGAATCGGCACTGGCTCTATGTTGTCAATCAGGACACAAATATTTGCAGGGCGTACGAGATGTGCGACTTTGACGACTATCTATAAGGCCTCTTGCAAGCAAAAAATACATACATCGATCGCAGTCTACCGTTGGCGAAACTCGTGGCGATGATATCGTAAAGGATACTTAATCTATCCTTCAGATTGCCACTGAGTCGGCCGATGATCAATTGAAAGAAATGAATGAGAATGAGAAACGAGTCCGATTTCTACATTCTTGTACTCAATTACGCCTAATTATTCCAAAGTAATATCGATGAATCGACGAAATTTATTTTTGACATTTAATGTCTGTAGAGTTAAAATTTAACATAATTATGTTTATTTCGATCGCTATAGTTGTTCAATTTGAAGGACCGTTCCGTTATTGCGACTCAGGAATATCCTATGCACCCTGCATCGTAATCTTCGATAAGAAATGTAAAACGCATAAAAACGAATCTTTGAGTTGTCACGGGATGAAAAATGTCGTTTGAACGTGCATTTCAAAGAGGAATGCAATTTCTCAATAGCCTTCCGTTTTTCTTTCGTCCTTTTACTGCAATGATATTTACCATATGATAATCTTGGAGTAATCTTTGAACATTTACTTTCAGTTCAAGTCGATTGAGATAATTACGGGTAAATGGGACAGCGCGATGACTGATCTTAAAAAATTTAAGATCAGTCGTGTTTTAAAGTTTAATTAATTATTGTCACTTAATAAATTATTAGATTTACAAAATAAGATTTAGGTGATTAATTATCTATTAATTCTATCATGAATACGTTCCTACATAATTTAACTGGAAATGTCAATTGGCTCGTTCGCATCCTTCGTAATTTGTTACAAATTACGAATTTCAGATTTCTCACCTTGTCAGACTTGCAAATGTCTTACACGTGTCTTACACGCAAAGAAACGACTTGAGTAATTTTCTTGTTTCATAGCCAATAAAACGCAACGAGGCTTTTCTGTTAAAGGTAGCGAAGAGTTATTAGCGGTTTTGTCTGCGAGTATCATCGTTCTTCGAATGACGATTGAATGCGCGAACGCGATGATAACGATTGTTGAATAAATTTAAGGTGAATCAGGATGATCAGACCGATCAGGCCGATTGAATTTTGGATGGATGAAAGGCAAACGCGTTATGTTTTTTTTTACGCTACCGGCGCTAGGGCTGGACAGGATAATAGACCGTGAAATTTGGAAATACCGTAACTCGAATATAAATAATAAAATGAATATAAATAACATCTGATAGGTGATTAGCATTGTACGAGGTGATATTTTCAAAAAATACGAATCTTAAGTCTGTCCTATATTCGGCTGCGTGTATTCGAAATGCTGTCCAATCTTGTCGCGTTGAATTTATACATATATGATTTGACTTGTAGTGAGATAGATAGATGAGAGTTTTGAAGGAAGAAGTATACAATGTGAATATGAGAGAGAGAGAGAGAGAGAGAGAGAGAGAGAGAGAGAGAGAGATGAGAAAGCGACTGTACCGCTTTGTAGCTTAATTCCTTAGATAAGCGCGCCAGGCTTATCTCTCGCGGGAGCATCTCGTTAAATCGACAGAAGCGGGAAATCGAGAACAGATGTAGGCACGATTATTAAAAGGGAGAGTCCAAGATTTATTTTCTTACCGTATATATATTTCTGTCACGCGTCATCAACTTTTGCATCACATCGCTCATAAATATTCCTTTATCCGCCTTTATAACTCGATCGCCTAATTTCCTTAGCACATTCCAGTTAGCTTTACAGGATTTTCGGTCAAATCAGTTACGTTTATCCACGTTGATTGATGGCCATCCGCGCATTAAAAAAAAGATTTCTTTTTACGCCTGTATCGTCTGTATTGTCACCTACTTTGAGAAACATGAAAAGAAGATAAACGGATACGTGTGAGCGATGTATTTTGAACATAAATGAAAGCCCGATGACAAATGCAAGTCTGGGCAAGTACACGATTCTGCGAAAGTTGACGAAAGTCCGCGGCGTACTGCGTATGTATCTCAATTCTCGATTTATCTCAATCGTTGGGCAGCTCGCAATCGAGTTACACCGATCGTTCATCGCGGTATTGAATGTTGTGTTGTTCTCCTTTTCATCGTCAGTCTCACCACCATACACACACACACACACACACACACACATACACGCGCGCGCGCGATATACATACTGGCGATATATACATACTACGTATGCATACATACACGCATGTTCTCCTTCCTCGATTCACGCCAATTTACGCCAGTTCACGCTGTCGTTGAATTACATTAAATGAGCCCGGCCGATATGATACCTTGTGACCTGCGAAAGAATCGACCAATCGATGTCGCATTCGTGAACTGTCAAAAACCGGATTTTTGACATTTTTCATAGGCACTTATCTCCCTGCACAGACTAGAACAGACTGCCATTAGAGTATCATTAAGATGATAATTAACAAAATATATACAAAGGAATGAAGCCATCTTGTCCAAGCTAGTTCCAGCTCGTCTCTCGTAACCGTGTTGAGATATTCGATCATTGATTAATAATACTCAACAGAATATCGATTTCCGCGATTCTCTTAATCGTAATCCCCTCTTGCATATCAATCGATATATTATTGCATCGTAATTTCCGCGATTCGTAGCAATTCGTAGCGTTCCATCGTGCACAGAGACGATGGAATGATGAAATTATCTCCTTTGCCTTTTATCCAAGAATTCCCCGTCGCGCTCTCGTATTTTCGTATTCTCATATTCTCGTGACCGAAGGATGCAGACCCGATAAAAAAAGATCGAGCGCATCCTGCATTGTGACATATCATTTATTCTCACGTAATATTTATAATATATAATTAATAATTATATATTATTAGACGGAAGAAGAAGAAAATCGCTGCGCTACGTGCATAATATATTGCACCGCGCTATCATTGTATGGAGAATAACTGTGATAACTGTATCCAGCTTCGAGAAGGAGGCAATGTTCTACTCGATTGCGTTTGTCAATTAATCTTCTCCAGAACAGGCAGTATAGCGAGGAATTTCGTAAAGCGATGTAAAATAATTTTGTTTCGTCTATCAAGAGTTTATCGAGGATTTCATTTACTAGCGTTATTTTTCTTTCTTTTTCTTTTAAGTACAGCCTTCCTTCTTTCAACTCCCTTTATACGTTTTTACCATCTACGAAAAATATTGTAAAAAGAATCTTGATGAAATGCCTTCTTTTGATCGCGAAATCAAATTTCTAATCCCAGTAATCTTTAATTCTAGTCCTTAAAAAAACAACAATCTTTAAGAAAAAAGCGGGAATGTCGAACGTGAAAAAAATTATTAAAGATATATATTTAGGTCCCCTATGAATTTTAAATAAATTATTTTGGATTCCTCCTGAATCCCTTTTTTTCTCATGTATCCGTCGCAGGGATTATTTAAAAATATATATGTCACATTGTATACTTTACTATACAAACTTTCGAATCGAGCAGCCCGACGATTATAATCTTTAATATTCTATCATAGATCCTATAAGATCTATGGATTTTACAAAAACACACACAGACACACACAACATGTAATGTGTATAGACATATTTCTTATATGATATAATTGCGTCCATGCCGTAAAAATAAGTGAAGATAAATTTGTACGACGAAAATGCAAAAGAGAAAATTTTTGTATTATTCGTGCGAATAAGAAATAACGAAACTGGACTCTTGGCTCGCAGTTTTTTCACGGCATGAACGTCATTTTTTTATTAAAATATGAGAAACGAGAGAGTGAGAGAGAGAGAGAGAGAGAGAGAGAGAAAGAATGGACAAGACATTGTACGACATGAAATATCGAGCCTGAGACTGTATAATAATTATAAATAAATGTACACACGTTAAGACCAAAGGACAGATGTCGCAATACATTTCCTTTTGATAATATTGTTTAATAGTACTCTGTTCATTTTTTTATATTCTGATACAATGTCTATGATTATTCTTTTATAATATCTTGTGTTTCCTCGTAATCGCTTCCTTCTCTATAGGATTTAAATGTAAATCTCAATTATTAACAAGAAATTTTTAATAAAAATAAGTCCTAGCCAATTAAATCAACGTTTTATTAAAAACAATGATCAATCTTACAAATACTCCGAAATAGTAGCAATACATCCTAATATACAGATTTGTATAATAATGACACAGACAGACATATGTATATATTTTGTAGAGCAATCATAGCACAGTAATGTATTGTCGTGTAAAATAAAAAAATAGCATCGAATAGCAAGAATTTCACTAAAATTTTAATTTGTTTTCATTTTAATTTGTCAAAAACACGGAGGATAGTTTAAATCGAATTTCATGCAGTCGTCTTGTGGTGAGATTTGCGAGGAGCAACTGCAGTAATAAAATGCAGTAACAAGAATTGAATGCAATTATTAACCACTTTTTGTGCTTCAGGTTCAATAATAGAAATTCAGAACAGTGCGACTTTGGAGAGACAAAAACGGGACAAGCATAATCAATGATACTTGATTGATGAATGTTAAGTTGTATGACTCGAGTAATAATATTAAAATCTTCTCAACTAAGGGGGAACCTGAACTCGTCGTTCAGTGAAATTCTTTGGTTCGTACGCAGTTTGTCGTCTTTCCAAAGAAAACTTTCATTCAGAACTGATTTATAAAAAACGCTCTGCTTTTGAGCATGCTAATTGTAGGTTAACGATTTCATAATACAAACAGAAAATTTAATTCTAATTTGTAATTGTATTTATAAATATAGTTTTTATGAATTAACCATTACTTAATGGCACATATAAATTATAATGTTATTTCTTGATGTGATTTTTGTCTTTAGTTTCTATTTAATATAAACGAAATGACGTACGATATATCATAAATTCAAATAATATTGCTTCAGTAGTTGCGACTATCAGAAGGAACTATTTTCGAAAACAATCGATAAGCTAAGCTAAATGATGCAAAGTAATATAAGCAATCTGTTTTATGATGTATCGATCACCGCAGCAAAAGTTTTCTCGAAAAAGAACTCGTGTAAAAATGTATTCACTGCATCATTTCTCGTTTGCTCAAACGACTAGAATATCTCTTTCTTCTCATGTGATGAGCTTTATTTTTTTTTATCATTTCTAGAGAACAAAGCTATACTCGATTCATGAAGCATACACATCTCGCTCGAAAGCGATGCTGTCTTCGACGAAAACTCCATTTCGTTTGTAATCTCGATCTGTACCAAGTACTGAATTCTATGTAATTGAAGCACGTGGTCTTGTATGCGCGTTTGCGAATCGAAGACATGATCCTTCAAACAAACGAGTTGTTTTAACAGAGGAACATGCCACGAAATTTGTTTGGAATTGTAGATTACCTAATACAACATAGGTACAAACCGCAAACTCACATTCTAGATGCGAAGAAATATAATATCTCAACCCAATATATGCCACATGCTGACTTCAGAATAACGACCGCTATGATATGACGCAGACATATTTTCATAATCGATAGATTTATTTCTTCAAGATAACCGTTGATTTTGTTTATTGATGAATTATGACTAATAGGACGTTTCTAACAAAGTCTTCGCAGACGACGCTGATGTGACGACTGCATCTGTTTCAACGAGAACATGCTCATAGATAATCCAAAGATCGCGAGGAAGATTGCGGATGTCGCCGTACCACGATCGAAGTTCTTGGCCCTGTAAAAAGCTGGGCTGGCTCCCTGAAAAAATTATCGTAAGATAAGCTTTATGGAAATAAAACATCTTTTATAATTAATTTTTCTATATTTATACAGAAAAATATTTTTAAGAAAATATAATTATATATTTAGTTAATAATACGTCTATTGGTTATAATACAATTATTTATAATTTACATATATCTTTGTTTTAATTTTTCACCCATAACAGGAATACATGTTTTTTTATGATGCTAAAATAATATAAATATATGAGCCTTTGGGCCTATTATAAAATTTTTTGTTAGTTTATTTTCTTTAAGAATTTTTCAAATTCATTTAGATTATTCTTAATCTGTGGCATAAGGCTATTTGAAAAACACAAATAAAATGTTATCAATAGATTTTATTGCTTCTAACTTTTTGTTAAACTTAAACACACATTGACCATTTTTTCATAACTATTATTTTTTTATAAATTATTATATATATATATATATATATATATATATATATATATATATATATACAATATCTAGAATCACCATGCATAACTCTATATGTATGTTCCAATTACGAGTTAATATCAATGAAGTTTCAGAATTTCTCTTTCGATCTCAATTTTTCAAAAAAGAAATCACTGGAAATAACCTACAAAAAGAAAACTTTTTTTTTTTATAAAATATAGAGATAGGAATGAAAATTAATTAGGCGTTAATTAAAGTCAAATACCGCTGAATTCTCGAGACTTACATAAACTTAATGTTTTTACTATATTTTTACCTGATTCAGTGTCAACCGGAAAGCATACTGCACAACATGGGTCGAACGCATCTCGTTATTGTAGTTTCTTTGTATATTCTGAAGAAAGAAAAAAATAATTTATATAAGTATCTTCTCTAAGCAAACTTTCTTACTCGGTGAACAGTTTGCGAATGATTTTCAATCAATATTCGCTAAATATCTTCGAGTTACGAGTTGCATATCGCTTCATTTCCGAGAATAATGAATAAAAACGAAATAGAAAATGAACCGTACTTTTTTTTCTCGATGAGACACGTGAGAAAACACTTGCTTATTGTTAATTCGGCTGTGCGACAACTGCGTTGTCGAATGAAACGCGAATTATGAAACGGACGAATGAGAAGTACATCGAGGCTACGAGAACTTTATAAATTTATAAAAGAGAAAAATCCTTTACCAGCTCTTATCACTCGCAAATAATAAATTCGGGGCGAGATTATCAACACTCGTCTAAATCATAAAACGTTGTTAAGTATATATGTTTCCCATCTATATGCAACAAAAAAATAAACACTACATCAGAAGCGCCACGATTAAAAACATAAAAAAGATATGTAACTAAGTAAAAAAAGATGTGTAACTTAAAATCTGTGTGATGTTAATAATCTTTTTAATACGAAATATAAGATTCCATAAGTAAGATTAAATATTTAATTTTTTTCAAATTATGCCTCACAAATGAGCGAGATTCAAGTATCTCGCTCTCTTCTAAATGATAGATAAAATAAAAATCGAAGACTGTTTTTTAGCTACTTGGAGAAATTTATCAAGATTTTAAAAGCACAAAGTTAACGATATTAATTTAATTTAATTTTTCAAATACTTGAAAAATAAATATAAGACTGCAAAAAGTTAAGGATTAACGTCGCCAAAGAAGCTGTTGCACACGAACATTGGCATTTTTTGTAATTTATGTATAAAAATCGACAAATGTTTCTCGATAAAAAAATATAAAAAAATAGTTTGTCAGATAGTGAAATAATTCAGAGTCAATCGAAATTATGAAAAAAAGAGGATATTTAAACATCAATAAAGAAAAAAGCTTCCTTGCTGGTCTAATATCACAAGATATCAGACTTGACGAGCTACATCGTGAGGAAAATAATGCAAAACAATCGAACCAGCCCTACTCTTTAATGTTGCGCGTCATCGAGTTATCACGAGTGACGCGAAGACGCGACGAAGACTTGTTTGTAGCGGATATTTCCGATTAATACATTCTGACACGCTATTGACAATTATCAGGAGTTGCCACAATCGTTTCTCTTGTACCAATCTCATTCAATGTTGCTTGGCGAAAAGGATCGTTGTTAATTCGTAAAAACAAAAAACGAATAGGCACATGATTCAAAAGATGAACTCCTTCATGAACATCGTTATCAATAAATAGCTGTCCATCACTATCAAACACTGATATGACCTAAATCGTTACACAAGTTGTATCGCTATTTTCTGCAATCACACGCAAAAGTAATACAGGTAATATTCACAGTACGAACAGAGGATTAAAGATGTATGTATCTACCTATGTTCGCGAAAACATTGAAATAAAACAAAAAAAATAATAGACTATCTATTTAGACAACTAAAATTACATACATATAAAAGTTTCATTATACATATGTCTAATTAAATTATTACGTTACAAATTTTATTAGACAATTGTTGATTATATAATAATTAAATTACATAACTTTAATTATAAGCAATAAGTTGAACGAAACTGCTATTGTATATACACTATTACAAATAAATTATCAAATAAGTAAGAAAGTTCATCAGACATTGTCAAGGTTGGACATTGTGATACCTTAATAATGGTATATACAATTTTTGATGTTATAAGTGCTTCAAGTATTTTTTGATTTTGATGAAATTTTCTTTCTCTCGATTTTGGTCAATCAAATGCTTTGAAGCACTCACTATTTCTACATAAATTTTAAATATATTCTTTCAGTTATATAAACTGCACGCTACTTGTTTACTTACTACTTACAAGACAATATAATGCAACATAATATAATAATAAACTGAAATAATAATCTCATAAATTTTAAATTGATCAATTTAATAATAACACTATTAGCCACTGTCTTAAAACACTGTAAAAAAAAAACTCATTGAAATATATTACCTTACTCAGGATTTAATAAATCTGGAATCTCTCGACTATCCAATATAAGTGTTTTCTTTGCAAGTAATGGGTGCAGTTTATATAACTGAAAGATGTATTTAAAATTTACAAAAAAATATTAGTAGATGTCAATGTCTACTCTTGACTATGTTTGGCATTTTCTAGTTAATTTATTACATAATATTTATATTATTAATCACAGATAAAATGAAATTCAATTCGAAACCGACCGAAAATCAACTTGAATCGAATTAAAATGAAAAAACCCAACGTTTATTCTGCACGAAAGGGTTAACCTCTCCGTCGATCATTACGCAATAATTTTGTTTCGCCTGAAACAAAATTATTTATGAATTGATGATGAACTGATGATTACGTAATTGAGTCAACGAACGACTACGTTCAGTTTGGATCCTCACAGAGTTTTTGTCCTTGTTTACATCTATGAATAACAAAGGCAGAATGATGATTATAAGCTGTTAAAAAGTGTCAGCGTCCACACCGAAACGGAATGATCTCTGTTCTTATCATTCGCAAGGCAAGATCAGGCGAGATGCACGCGGAGCGAGCAGAATCAGCTGAGTCAGAAACTGTCACAGAACAATCTGCGACGAGATGCCGCGGTCACAGGTGACGGGATCACGCGGCGGTTGCAGGAGAAAGAAGGTTAAATATAACGAGCTTACCCTAAATCCAGAATCTCTTCAAATTACACGATGCGCTTCAGGGATTTCAGTGGATGGATTTCAGGACTTCAGGCACCGGTCATGTATCTCTGCATATCTCCTTCAGTCAACCTTCACGGAATTCTCTCAATACTACGAGAAATATTACTTAAAAATATTAAAGATTTAAATTCTACGAATATACTTTAGCAAAGAGAATTCAATTAAATATTAATTCTCGACTTCTCGCTCTAAACTGTTCAATATTGAAGTATTAACGAAGGAAAAATAGTTTTCTTATCCTTCGAACGATCTTCTCAAATTCAATCAAAAGATCAAATCTCGATCTTGGACATCCGTATGATTCAGAAAACTCACGCGAGGCGAATCTAACCTCTAAACTGATCGACCTTCCGTTCTTGATTTACTCGAAGGAGATTCTTGACGCGACGATGATACAAGTTTGTCATTCGTGGAGAAAAAGGAAAGGAGAGTTAGGAGAAACGTGAATGCGAACAATCGCGAATGCGAAATTCGCGATCTTGCTAAATCTTGCGGAAGGAAATACGGCAGGGCCGAGATTTATGCGTGACCTAACCTATACCACCTATACATTCGCGACTTCACCACCTTCACTGCATGTTGCCGCACCTCGACTCCTCTCACGAAATCTGTGGAGATCTACGATGAATTATTCTCGCAGTCGCGCGAGACTATCCGAAAATTTTATCATCGAACTCTTTCATTGTCTATCGTTTTCTCTCGTTACGTCTCATATATCGAGATAACTTCGTACAATCGAAAAGTATGTATACACGGAACGAGACAGAAACGTGAGAACAATTTCAGATCCTTTTCAGTTTTTTTCTCTCCTCGTAAAAAAATGTTTCCCTTAAAGAGATGTTTTTTTTTCTTAAGAAAAGTTTTATTCGATTCGTTGCATAACACGATTACGTGATTTGATGTTTATATTTATAGGAAAATAATTCTCATGGACAGGTGCGAAAAATTTTATTAACCTTCTGATGCATGGGATCTACAGCAGCCTTTTTGTTTAAGAAAGACAAGAAATAATTGCAATTAGAGCCAGGCAGACGTTTTGTAAATTTTTCAAAATCTCAGTCGCGCCTGAAGCGCGAAACTTGGTTACTTCTATCTTACAATATTGCTTATTATTACAAAAAAAATTAGGTGATGTGCCTCTATCGCTATCTAACGTTCGTCGATGTAACACGCAAGGAAAAAAAATAAAGCATTGGAAATTTAACGATACGTCGACGAAATTAAATTCCGAACGTCGAAATACGGAGCGGAACAGACAATACTTACCGGCTTGTATCGAAACCAACTGATAAAAGAGATCAGAAAACGCTCGTCGCAATCGTCCATACACCAATCTGATGACTTGAACGCGCACGGCACGCGGACCATGAACTAAATATTGTTTAGAGGGAATGCAAACGGTACTCGCAGTATAAGAAGCCAGCCTGAATCAGCGCAGTATTAGGCATAAACTGTAATAAGCAAGGTGGAAATGATGGAATCCATAAAAGAAGAAGGAGAAACTTGAAATTTTATTATTTCTCTCCAATAAAAGGAAACAAGCTGAAGCTGAAGTAGGGGAGACAATAGAAGAGAAACAAGAAAAAAGAATTTTGGAGGCAATTAGCTTTGGTAAAGAAAACAAGCTAATGAAGATCTTATATTTTGCATATTATCTGTATATTCTGTTGCATTCCACAAAATGATCAGCTGTTGCAATCAGTAAAAAAGGAAAAATCCATTTATAAGAGATTATACATTACATTTTATATACATATATATATATATATATATATATATATATATATATATATATATATCGTATGGTTTCCTGAAACTCAGGCCCTGCACACATGGAGGAAATATTAGGAATAGAAATAAATATTCAGATTTAAACCTATCAGAAACCTATATTCCTATATTATATTAAAGGGCTCCGTAATAAAAGGAATAGGGAACAGAGAACAGAGAATAAGAATTTCAACCTATCAGAAATTATGTATTGTGGAATACACAGTTTCTGATAGGTTGAAATTCTTATTCTCTGTTCTCTATTTCCTATTCCTTTTATTGTGCGGAGCCTCTAACTTATGTATATTCTGGTATCTGATAGATTGAAATTTTTCCCTCAAAGACTCATTAAATTTGAAAGAGAAAGGAGAAAAGAAGATATACTCAATGGAAAGTAATTGAAAATTTTCTTTAATTCATGCCTGACTATTGACTACAAAATTTAAATTAATCTGAAAATAAGAAAAGTTCCAGGGTTATGAAAATCCTATATATTAGGTGTAGTAAAAAGAAATCCATTATTTTTCCAATTTCATGCAAAAATAATGGATTTCTTTTTACTAATCTTTTTACTATCTAATATTCCAGTTTTCTGATTAATACATATACATATATGTACATATATACATGTGCATATATACATGTACATATACATGTACCTATACATTAGTCTATTAACATGTATAATTATTAATTTTTTATTTGAATGAATTCTATTTATTACGTTCTTGCAGGTTGAATTAATCATTGACCTTAGAAGATACCTTGGAAATATGCATCTATGTATCTGGTTTGTATCTGAATGATCCTCTATACAAGTATGGAAATTTAGATTTAATTAAGTTCAAATAAAGAATATGATATGAATTCTAGATTTTTGTAGCAGAATTTATTATATTTTTTATCCTTCTCCCCTCTCTTTTTCTTCAGTTTCTGTAATAATTATATACTTGTTTTAGTATAAGTATAGAGAGATAACAGCGATAAAAAAAAACTACTTCTATAATTATGACGTGACGAAGATGGGGATACCACACATAGAAAAATATCATCCTATTGCTAAAAAAAGTGATTACTCACTAATTTATTTTTTTTCTTTTCAGTGACGGTTAACTTAAAATACAATTTAAAGAATATTTTCTTGGTAATAGGTTTAAAATATTTTGATAATATATTTGAAATTTCAAAAAAACTCATCATCATATACTAAAAACAAGAATTTATCTTCTTTTGAAGAATATTGTAAAATTTTAGAAGAAACTTGACATATTAAGCAAATCAAACTTGTTTTAATTTAATAATTTTGAACTTGTTAGGATTCAGAATATAAATATTTTGAATAAACTTAATGTTTGTGACGCTTACAATAAATTTACGAATACATATATCTAACTTTTGTGTGAAACGATTAAATGATGATGAATATTTAAATATAATATGTATTTAATTCCTGTGTACAGGATCTTATTCTATCCCACACCGCTGGCCTACGATTCTTGCAACTGGCAAACCAACATGTGACAATTCATATATTGTCGCAGTAGCCTAATAAGTAAGTAATCCATCAGTTTGCACACAATGTATAGTTATTTCGGCTTGAAAAATTCTTGAAAATTTTCTACAAAATCGTATACCTGATTACTTAAATATTTTATACTTTAAATATCGGATATTGGGCAATATATAGATATATACGATATATAAACTTCCTTTCTTCTTCTAGATAAGGAGCTCAGTGTCAGATTTCTTTGTCCTATCAGGTCAGGAAAAAGTTATCTTAATTCTCAAGCGCTGTTGTAATCTAGATTATTTGCAACTGTGAATCATAGGCGCGCGCATACGCGAGACAGACAGACAGAGAGAGAGAGAGAGAGAGAGAGAGAGAGAGAGAGAGAGAGAGAGAGAGGCGCCATCAGCGGGACACATGGGACAGGTCTGTTTATCGCAGACCTAACCCGGTTCGGCTAGGCCCGAAGCTGGCCGAGCACCTCTCCCGTCCCCGCTCCAATAGTCTCGTGGTTTCGCCGCTCTGATAGGTGACGTATGATAGTCGTCGGCGGTGGCGATGGCGGCGACTATCTGCCGACCGTTCGTCGTTCGTGCTCGTTCCTGGTCGGTCAGTACGCGTAGTCGACACAGTGTGTCTGGTTCGGGGTAGCTTGCACATGAGTATATGCAAATCTCCACCATTCGTTCTCCATCTCGCTCCGGCTCTCTCTGTCTCACGTCGTCTCTCTTCTTCACGGCGGGACAGATTGGCTCCGCGGAAGATGACCGACTCCGAAATCGAGATGCATTACACCCCACCGACATCGGATACCATCCAGACGAAACCATTCCCGATTCGAGGTAATATTTTGAGGGTCTCTTTTCTCTCTCTCTCTCTCTCTCTCTCTCTCTCTTAGTGCGCAGCGCTATACCTCTTTCTTCTTCCCCCTTCGCCATCCTTCTGCCCCACACACTCGTAACTCTCGTAAGATCAAACACGTGCGAGGAACGTGAACTCGCGATTGCGTTTCGGAGCAAGTTCAAGGTCTCCGATCTCGCGGTCAATGTACCGGGTGTCTTCTCTCCTATAATAATGCGATCATCGCACCGGTTTTGCTGTCTCCGTATCCGCGCGAGATACGATCGAGTCTCATCAGTTCGTCAAATCTCATCGCCGGAAAGCGCAGGAGCGGGAAAACTTGTACCTTCGATTCACGCCACAAACGCGAATTCCCCTTCGACATTTAACCATCACGTATATTTTGACAAGACAATTCTATTTGTTTATGCTTGGTATCTCCTTTTCTCTCTCTCTCTCTCTCTCTCTCTCTCTCTCTCTCTCTCCGATGTCCAAAACGATAAATCTAATCAGAGGGACACGAACACACATTAATTAAATGATCGATTTCGTCTGAAGATCTTAATTGCGCGTCATTTTATTGCGTCCTTTCAATTATTGTACAATTCTTTTTTCGCTGATATGTTTATTAGCATACATTTAGTTCAACAGGAAAAAAGTTGTGAGATAACAAAAGAAAAAACAAAATATTTATCTCTTCTCAGATAGCGCGTGGAACAGTTCAGTAATATCGTAATAACATTATAACGTTACTCATAGTCACTGTCCTCTCGGAGAAACATTTCGACAAGCAGAATGTACTTGATGTGTGCATATCGCGTTAAGACTGCAAGATAAATTATCACTTTTTATTTCATTAGCAACCTTGAGCAGTCGAGGAATGTTTCGTGAATAAGCCAAAAACAAAAAGAATCTCTTTTATAATATTCGAGTTTGCTGACGGAATTAGCTATGTTTCATTTCCTTCGTATGCGAGAATAAATAATTTGATACGGATATATGCATATTATCGCCTTTCAAGGAAGCAAACTCATTGATAAATTATTCCTCAGATAATGCGCTAAGCACATTAAATATGTCCAAGGAGGAAGAATAAACATCCTTAAAAAAAATCCATACTTATATTATTCGCATATAAAAAACGATTTATTTACATATTTTCAATCTTGAGCTGATAAAACTGACTAAATTTAAAATTATTATTATAACTTTATTTTACTTTTTTTATTTTATTTTATTTTTTAATATTACTTTTATTAAAGATATATGCGAATGCGAATGCGACGGAGACTGCAAACTATAAACCCTTCAGGTAGAATTATTTGTCGACGGATGATTAACAATATGATTGGAATAATTATATGAATTTAAAAAAAATCTCGAAAGTTCTCGAAACTTCGGATAAATTTCGAAATATCTTATCTCATTTTTCAAGTATAACATATCTCTATGTTAAATTATATCTCGATATTCCTGATATTCGAAATTCATAATTAGAAAATTAGTAGAACTATCGTTATGGCATGGCATTATACAGTCTGATCACGCCAAGAGGAACCAAATTTCAACGAAAAATAGTTTTCCAAGTGTCTCGTATTGATGATACATGATTAGACCTAGTTTCGTAAGAGAGAGAATTAAAAGACGTGGCATATAGTACACATATATATACATATATATATATATATATATATATATATATATATATATACATATAGATCACAAAACACAATATATGTAAATGATATTTTTTTAAAAAAAAATAAAAGGATATCTAATAGGGACGCAGGAAATTAAATGCCCGAGGAATCATTAATAATTCCTCAATTGATAGATTGAGG
>Ga0157364_1002352_pt1 | contig 17476 bp, 11 predicted proteins | sample AttsexASBM2_FD_111476 | JGI IMG/M metagenome (GOLD analysis project Ga0157364, IMG submission 111476) | Fungus gardens microbial communities from leaf cutter ant in Ribeirão Preto, State of São Paulo, Brazil - Atta sexdens ASBM2 | ecosystem: Host-associated > Fungi > Mycelium > Unclassified ... | reverse complement strand
TGGAGGAAGGAAAAGAGAAAACCATGGCCAGAAGAATCCGGAAATACCTCTTGGTACTTAAACTTTCCCTCTATTCCTGCCGCCGTTGACTTGTACGAGCGATTACCATCTAGCCATCACTCTTATGAAATTTTGCATTTCATTCACACCCTGTGTGAGATGTTCAAAATCTTCAAGTCGTAGGCATAGGATTTAAAACTGATCTCCGCGGGCGAGTAAACGAAGCTCGGCAAATTTTATTTCGGTAACTCATGGAGAGATTCCGCGGGGGAAGAGATTTTATTTCGGTATCCTCGACAGAGGAAAGACCGTGCAAATATTTATCGTATAAAATTTTGTTTAAGTACTACGTATACTATGTGGTACTAATCCCTTATGAATAAATTGATATCCGTCCGTCAAATCCTCATTATCTTTGTACTAAAATGTAGCGTAATGAATTTAAGAAAAAACGTCATAAGTGTGTCTTTCGCATATACCTGCTTCTCGTAAAACCATTCTAGCAATGTATAAGCAATAATATTAATGACGCTTGCTTCTTAGCTATTTAGATGTGGCAGTCGTAACGCTGCTACTTATCGGGTTTGTACTGTTCCGAGTAACATACACACGCCTCGAAGACGCCTGGCCGTTTACGTTTACGAGCGGAACATCTTTGTGCGAGGCATTAACTCGCTTATACACGTGATACCGCGATAAAGCTGTCTAAACTCGCGAAAGCACCCTTTCGCAAAGTCGTTATTGTTGGTTGAGCATTTTTGCACGCTAAAACGGAGCTTTCGCTCGTCTACATTCTGTCGCTTTAACGATGAACCGCTGCAAAATTCAAAATTATTATCGTGCCGAGCGTTGTGCCATGAAACTTAATACAATCACGCGCACAATAGAATATTAATTCATACATGGTGAAGATAATAATATCGTGCATTCAATACAGCTAAAGGATATAGCTTTTACATATCACATGTTGTTAAAATGATCGAGCCATCTAGCATTTGAACGTGATAATTGTACAACCTCTCAATATAACGAGCGGAATCATTTATGATAATGATTACGACTGTAGAAGGGATATTAAAAGTCCAATATATGTATTACGTATACGATCGAATGTCGATACTATCTTTAATATTGAAATATACCGAGGCATTTATAAGGAAGAAGAGAAGCAATTAATAAAAAGGAAGAAAATAAGGAAGACATCGCATCACGTATAATCAACCATAATAATTACGATACTTTCATAAGTACACTATAGCATGTCGAGTGCACGTCGAGTTCTTGAAATCACGATAAAGGATATGCGAGCATGAACAAGGGGTGTAATTAAAAAGTCCAATTCATCATTTCTTCCTTTTCGTATCTTTCGAGGAGAATGATACTTCGGCCCGATAAGAAATACAAATATAAAGAAGAATTCTTCTATTCGACTTACCACACCGCCGCCGGCGCTGTGAAGCAGCAAGCTTTTGCCGGGCGTGAGATGGGCCAGCTCGAACAGCAGAATGTAAGCTACGGTGTAATTCATGGTGATGGCGGCCGCGTCGAGGTAGCTCATTCCGGGCGGTAGTGCGAAAACGGATGTCGCTGGTACGGTGACCAGCTCCGCCCACGCTTTGTGATCAGGAAGAGCGACCACCCTGTCGCCCACCTGTTAAAAAAAAAAGAAAAAACCATCACGTGCATGTTGTGTCCATCAAAATGTACAGCATTTATATCTACAACCTTGCTTTAAGAGAGCGTAAGCCATAAAGCCGTAAGAAATTAATCAACAATCAAATATAAGAAAAGTAATTGATTGATCAATTTCTTACAGGTTTATGACCTCTTAAAGCAAGTGAATCTAGATTCATGGACTTTCTACAATAAACCGTTAGTCACTATTCATATCGTACTACTGCAAGTCAGAATTATAAGTCATAAATCTTAGGAAATTTACATCCAGAATAAATTATATTAGATATCGTTACGTCATGATATTTTAGCTAATCAAAAGAGTGATAGTTTTCAGGGCAAATAATAATAGATTATATGATTGATCAGTCATAACGTAATCTAAGTTTTAAATCTTAAGAAATGGAATCCTTTCTAGCTATCTCTAAATCTCTTGCAGTTACTGACTTATTGTTGTCTTATGACTGAAAACTGAACTTTATTACTAACAGCTTATTATAGAAAGTCCGGCAGCTTTTAAATCACTTTCACTTCGAAATGCTAATACTTGAAGTACATTCCGAAGATAGATACTAGAAATGAAATTTCTCTCTTAAAGACCGATTTGTAAAATTGTCTTTATTTTCATAGAATATACGATCTTTTTAGGATTATACTGCGCATAAAATTCCTCGCGTATTTACTCGCGGATCGTGATCGGATAAGGAAGATTCAACGATTTTACACTTGGCGGCCTTCTGGAAGACGAAGCGAGCTCGTTTTATCGAATTAGGTCTCCCTTGTAAAGTATCTTGATAGTCAAGGCGAAGTAAAAACAAGCTGACTCTCGACCCGTATGCTCGAAAAGAACGCATTCTTTTCTTCCGCTTTATTATTCTCTCTGACAAGTCGAAGCAATCTGTTCTATACGCGCTGGCCGGATATCTGACTCTACGCGCTTCGAGAAGCTCGCTCGCCTTCTGATCCCGAAAAGACTTTCGAGTCGCGAAAATAGACCACCCTGAGCGCACAAGTTTCTCCATACGGCGACGTCAGCTGGCGAAAAATGTGCCTCAAAGAAATTTCGCAGACTCGAAGTCAGCTTGATTTTCTTCGTAATATGGACAACGTTAAATACAATAACGGGAGTGCCGCCTTGGGTGATATTCAATGATTATTTACGAAGCAATCATTAATACAGCCTCTTGGCGCTTTATCACGTCAGGGATATGGGAAACTTTTGCGTTCATTTTTTCGCCTGACGTAAAGACGTTTAATAAGCGAAACGACCGCGAGGGGAAAGTAGCCTCTCATTTTATTTATGGCGTCCGCAATCCAGTCGAGGAAACACGTTTCGAGAGCTTTCAAAATAATTCAACATTGAGCTGTACGTGACGTCAATGATGAAAATCAATACAGGACTACTATTTCGATACGTAAAAGGCAGCCCTATTGTACGGCCGAATTGAATTAGTACGTTACTTGCTAGTCGTTTAGGCTTATCTAGCCCTCTAGCTCGTCGAATTCACGGAAGCGATTTTACTCTGCTGATATAAAGGGAAGAGATTGCGCCTTGTAATTCAGTTATACGTACTTGCGTCTGAAGGTGAAGTTTCCGATGCAAGCAAATCTATATTTCCGCTCGCGCATTTCGACATTTATACCAACAACATTCGACGCTATTTACGACGCAATCATTAATCTTCTTTACAAAGAGAATAGAGGAAGTAAGCAATATAGTTTCCATTGCGCATTTCATTTTTATTTCTTAATGAAATTCCAAATACACATAGAACTTAAAGAAGCAAACTTGTTTACAATTTAAGTTTGCGCACTCGTAATCAGATTCATTAAAAGTTTCGGGCTTGTACTCACTTTGAAATTCTCGACCCCTTCGCCGACTTGCTCAATGTCACCCGCGCACTCCGAGCCCATGATAAACGGAGTCTTCGGGGGCGAGTCGATCGCGCCCTGTCTGGCCATCAAGTCTTGGAAATTCAATCCGCTGGAAAACATAAAAAGAATTTGTCAAATATAATATTCAGACTGCAATTTATCTAATTAAATAAGAGAAATCCTATATTCGGTTAAAGTGAATCCTATAATTGGTCCCAAATAGGCCAATAAGTCTCTGAACCCAAAATCTTACCTAATGATCTTCGTCAAACCTTACAAGGTTTATTGAAATATTTTTTAAAATACCCAAACATGTTCTGATCCAAATCGGATCTATGAAATCCATAGATTTGATCATCTAGAATACCTATGTCAAACGTAATCGTTCGACTGATAATTTTTTATTAGTTTTTTAGCATATTCCCTTGCTAGTGCAGCTTAAATATTTCTATGTGGATTTATCTGATAAAAAAAAATCTAGTTTCAAAAAATAAATCATCGAAAATGATTGTAGAGCCGTTAAAAGTAAGACCAATTAACTTATTTTAAATCGCAGCATCCGTGTTATCAGCATAGTTATCATAATGTTGTTAACACGATGCTATTCTTCGATTATTATGTCTCTCTATTGCTGTCGCCATCTAGAATTTCATTTCTGATCTTAGTCCTTTGGGACAGACGAAAGTCCTCGTTTTTCAGCGGAACATGGATAATTCTAGGAGGGTTAGATCATAAAATCGTATGATAAAATCGTATATTTACGTTATGTAGGAATATTGTATGTGCGTGTGCTTATGCTTGAAGCATTGAGTAGGGTTGGAATAGAAACCGCTTCACATAGCAACGAGAACTTGCTCGCGTCTTTCACGTAAAATATATATACGTGTAGTTACCTTCGCCGGTACCTAACAGACAGGGAGGGTACGAAGGCGAAGGCGCCGCGACGCCTAGACCGATGCTTGGCGTCGCACGCAACGCGACCACGGCGTCGCGGCGACGTTACTCATTGGCATCGAGAAATATTTACCATTGGCGCCTCCGACGAAAAATTCAATATCATTTGTATGAAAATTGTCGACCGATTTCGCCAAAATCGTCGGATAAATGGCAATTTGCATGTCGATGTATCATCTCGCAGTCTTAAAAAGATCTGAATTGTTTGGCAAAATGATACCGAGGAGAATTATCAATTATATAGTAAAACAATGACATAAAAAAGTCTCATAGTAAAGAAAATCTGATAAGTTTGAAATACAGAGGGATGTGAAATAAATTTATATATGCATTTATTCCGTTTCGTTTTTTTATTATTTATTTATTCTGAATAAAGCGGCTGTCAGAACACGATCAGGTTGAGAATGCGAATACTCCATTTTCGATTGCACCGACGGTTGCACGGCGCCTCTCGCGAGATATGTCGTAAATTGTTATCAATTTACGCGATACACCATATAATTTCCTGGAGCAGCGAGCACTACGTGATGAATCACCGCGTACTCGGTGAAATCTCGTCCAAGGTTGACGAACGTATCAGAAATTCCCACGTGGGAGCTTATCGCTACACATATCAGTTTTTTCTACCTCGCTATACTCTCCTTCTTCTTTCCATTGCACGTGTATACGTGTACGTATTATCACGTTGCATATAAATAAAATCAAAAATAAAAAGAAAATAGAAGAAATTTCTGCCGATTTATATTTCTGTTGACGGACGAAGAGAATGAATCATTCGCGGCGTGCAAAGAGGTATAGTTTCAGCCTCCCGGGGTGTACTGTAGATGCATTGCAGCTGTGGTGCCTGTATTGTACGATAGCATACATTTTGCCGATAACATAACGAAGGAAGTTTGCGGTCGCAACACGATACACTACATTGGAGAACAAAATTCCCCTCACGAATCGCGTAACGACGACTGGATATATCAACCGCACATTGTCCCTTTTCGAATTTCACGGAGTCTCTTGCTGACAATATATGATTAAATCGTCGCAATTCGCCTCGACGTGCAAGGTTGATTCTACATTATTAAATTATATCCAATTTCAGTTATTTTTAGTCATTTCTATCGCTACTGCAGACAAGATTTAACTCAAGAAAATAAATTAAATTTAACTTATTATTTATTATTTACTAAATGCATTACGTTAATGCGAATGATGTTTATTTTGAAATTAACTATAGAAATTGTATCAGATGAATATAGAATTTGATTTACATTTTGGTATGTATGTAGATTAAAAATAATCAAATGTTATTTAATTCAATGAGGGATAGAATTACTCCATTAATTGCTCCAACTCTATTAATAGTAGTGTACAATCAATGTAGTAAGTCATAAAAAATGGACCAATCGAATGTGAGGAAAATATGATTGGTCAATTTCTTACGATTTACTACTCTACTGTACTCTGAGTTTCAGCCTAACGGATTCGAAAGCAATGAAAAAACATTGAACAAAACGTCGGAATACGTGCAACTTGTATAGTCGCAAACGCAAGTAACAAGTTTATACGAGGATTATACTAATGTATCGGTGCGCAATAAATCGCATGGATCGAAAAGCGCGGCGTATACATTCATCCGCGTGTCCAATAACGTGACGGGCGGGTCGGGGAAATCGGGGAGAAATGTAATACGTGGGAACACGCGCGACTTACGCATCATTTGCCGGGCTGCGCCGGATAACCGTAAACGGTACCGCACTCCCCAACGTCGAAGGACGAATTGAAGCGAAACGAGTCGAAGTACAGCACAATGATTCTATTCCGCGGCTTATTGACAGGTACGGGCGTCCGTGAACGCCAATCCGAAACGCCGCATTGGATTAAGTTGATTCTATTAAATCCCGTCCGCTGACGTGGAGTATTCGCGCGCTGTCGTGGCGAACTTATCCCTCGTGCAGTTGTAGGGCGTGGCGGAAAAATCCACCGTCTAAAATTAGCAATTTTAAATGGCCGTAAAAACTATCCGGGGTCGCGAGGTGCCTCGCTCGCCGGAACGAGGGTGGCGTCGTCGCGATTAATGTACCGAGCCTCTCTGCAGTAAAATACAACGATATAAAACTACGTGGAACTCCTTTCTCGGCTTTTGGGTTTCAACATATGGTTTCAGTCCGCGCGGTTCAACGTGTATTGTTGCATGCAGATCGTGACAACCGGGTATATTTTGGTCGGAAAACTTGAAAAGAACCTCGCTAATTATATGGAAAATTCGGTTCCAGTGAAATAAGTCAGTTTTCGTATATAATGTAACTTATAATGAACAAAAGATGTCGTAGATATGAGATTCAATAATGGAGAGTTTTTGAGCTATGATGTATTAAAGGTGCTCTGAGAGCGAGTTTTTACACTTTTGATATCCTTTATTTATAACATTTTTTGTTCACTATATTATAAGTCATAATATATATAAAAACCATCTCATTTCATCAGGACTCAATTTTTCATATAATTAGTGCGGTGTCCTTCAAGCAAAAATAATGACTAGACAAGAATAGAAAAGTTATATAAAAAAAAAACATATATATATATATATATGAAATATACGACAGCTTATTATGTGTATCGTTATTTTTATATACATCACTTACGTGGAATTTCCATGCTGGATGTTTCGCGCCGTACATAATAAACTCGAACAGTCGATGAGGCTTTCAACTATTCGCGACTATCCATCGTTCTATCAGTTGCTAATACAAACTCGTTGAGCGCAAATACGACAGTTAAATGTAATAAAGCGCGGACGCAACTGCGGACGAAAACAAATTCCGTCTCACAAAGATAAAACAACAAGTATGGCAGTAGCGGTGACGGCGGTGGCGACAGTTGCGGAGAGCCTGATGTGACGTAATGAAATTCTGGTCGCGACGCATCGCTCTGTCGCAGTTAACCGTAGAGATAACGTGCGTGATTTAAAGCCGATCACACCAACGCGAGACGGCTTTCATTCACCTTGTAAGACACTATATTATCGTTACCATTACTTTCACAATTTGTCGCACTTAGGGTCGTTTCCGCTCCTTCCGGCGCGCCGGACTTCGAAGCTGCATGAGTACGATCGCACTCGGAGAAAAATGGTCCGTTCCGGCCGCTGCAGAATTTCTGCGTACTGTCATTAACCCTTTCGGGGTAATCGGCATGCTAATAATATCCGCCGCATGGATAATTAACGAATAATGTAACGGCGAACGATAATTAAGAAAAGCGATCGATTATGTGTAATAAAGCGAGCAATATGAACAGCTATTAATCGATCGGAATTTGCCAATTTAATTCCACGATATTGGCTCGAAGTTCCGATCGTATTATATCGCCGTATGGGAAGCCGATCAAATACTATGATAGCGAAGCAATATACGGTAAATCGGACTATAATTTTACAACGGAACTGAAAATGTTTGTCGAATAATGCGGGCCTTCTGTTTTCTCAGCGATTTTTACCTGAGGATTTCTCAAGTCTCGTGGGAACCAGAGTAACCGTGATTCGACGATTCGCTCTTATTGAGAGGTTCCTCAAAAAGATAAAAAGAGGGAAGGGAGACGCGAGTACAAGGACAAGGAGAAGGTTCAGAAGTTATGAGCCGAAGAAGTGCGGCTCTCGCGGTTCGCGATCGCTTAATTCCTCTAAATTGCGTCGAATTGAGGGGAATAATTTTCTCCATTCTTGGCAAGAGGCAATTGAACGGACGGACCGAACCGGACGGCGACATGCAACGCACCCCAGGGTCACACAAAGCCGCATAAAGTCGGCGCAGAGACACGCACAGTATATAGGGTGTCTCCAATCGACACATTGAGCGGAGAGAAAGAAATTCAAGTTTAACCAAATCCGATCACACGTCGTTGAATACAAAGGCTATCCCAGCGCCATTTTAACAGCCGGCTAGTTAATTATTTCCAGACTCAATCTCAAAGTGACACACAGCGTACATCGTTAAAGAGAAGTGCCGTTGATCGGAAACAACCCTGCCTGTACAGTTTAAATGGGAGAGTCGCAGACCGTCACCCTTTGACCCGCGCACCGTCTCTCGCTCATGAAACGTCCGTTTTCCGTGGATATACACGTCAATCGATCGTCGTGGAAGACACCGAGGCGCCTATGGGGACTACGTAATCGTACGGCGAAATCAAATGCACGAATCTCGCGTGACTCCGATCGAAGTCGACGTCCGGACGAGTGAAAGTGCACCCGAACCCGCAGCGGTATTTCTACACGTACATGTAGCAAAAGTACACATCGTAAATTGTATATATATTGCCGTTCATGTAAGTTCGGACATCCGCATGAAATATTATCGAATGATCACGTTAAAAATTAGAACAACAGTAAAACAGCAATTGTGTTTTTATTCTTTTATATTTTGGAATACTTGCATACATAATAAGCATTTATACATCAATTGCAATATCTTCATAAATTATTCATAATTTTATAATTTTAATATGCCAAATATTGTCTTTATTTCGTAGAAACATTGGTAATCGATCAATTTCCAATATTCAAAGACATAGACATGAAAATATATAATAAATACAACATATACTACACATATATACTACTACACTATAGTATAAGCTCACAGCTCTTCTCTAAGCGAATTTTTGAATTATTATCGATTATACTGTCAATGTTCTAAGAAATAAAGACAATTTTGGCATGTAGAATTAAAAATCATTTATAAAGCTCTTGGTGTTAGTACGTACATCCTAAAATGATATATAATAATGATATATAAAATAATGGTATATAAAAGAATAACAATTATTTCATGTCTTTATTTTTTACAGAACCGTTCGGCAAAAATTTATGCGGATGTCTGAACTTTCACGAACGGCAGTGAAGGTATTATGAGTACAACATAGTTTATGCGATATGTAATGGTTGCGTACCGCGGTCATTACGCTGATATCGATGTTGGAGACGTCGTTACCTTATCTCGAGAATAGGTGTGTAAAGTTCCCGTTTTCCCACCTCGAAAAAAAAAAAGAAAAGAAAACGCGAACGAAGCGCGTGAAAGAAGAAAAAAGGGAGAAACGATTTAAACTCAATTTAGACTACGAAGGGCCGGCACGCGCGAATTGACGCGAACGCGTATGAATTATGCAGGGAACGGAAGGGCTATAAATAGCAAACGGAATATTACGCGCGCTCGGTCGCCTCGCGATTTACTTCGTAAAGTCGCGGGATAAGCGGTCGGTCGGATAGCAGCGACGTCAATATCTCTCCTTGTACTAGCTCTACCTCATTATTCAAGATAAATCAGGTTTTGATTTCATTAACCTAAATCTTTCACGTAAGAGAAGCGGACGGTAAACAAGGAGGATTAAACAGAGGAGTAAACAATCGCGCGAGCCATTCGCGGATAAGAGGAACGACTGACTATCTTTCCCGTAGATGCGTGCGATTACAAGTAAAGTCAATCAAGTTAATACGATATCATAGGCCAGGCAAGCTCAGCGAATTATTTATTATCATTGCATCATCGAGCGAACAAATGCAAGAGAGAAAGAGAGAAATTATGATATCGTCGAACTGTTGGAGGAGGATCGGCCGAGGAATTTCGTCGCTGGCATTTCAGGCAAATTATTTCTTTCAAAAAGAGGCGAGGGTTAAACCTGCTTAAGAGGATTCTAACTAAAGTCTGTTTTACCGATTCAGTAGGTACATATATGATTTATCTGCACACTGCTACATCAATATCGCACGCACATGTAAATTTTCTAACTAATCTACTCGTTTCTCCCAATGTAGTTTAATTTTAACTAGTCATCTTTTTCTAATTTTAAGAATTAGAAGAATTAGAGTTAAGAATTGGAAATAAAATTAAAGTTAAATTCTACATTAGTAGAAATAAATCTAATTCTCTAAAAATTCAACATTGTTGTTCATGTAATCCTCAGTCCAAATCAAAATTCTTTTATACCAAATATAAAATTTATATAAAATAAATATTATTATAAGTCACCAGAAGTAAAAAAAATTGTAATTTTCCAACATTTTTGTTTTTAGCATAATTCTTAAATATGTATATAAATGCAATTAGAAAAATACTTATTTAAAAAATAATAAAGTAGACATTGCAATAAAAGTAAAGTAGACAATTTTAGGATCCCCTCAAGGAAAAATACAGGGAGTGCGAGCGCACTTGGAAAAAAGTACACGGCAATTATTGTAGACATGCGCGACAGATGACCCTATCGAACGGAGTTATCAATTGTTTTTAAACAGAGGGTAAGAGAAGAGACTATGATAGTATACCGATATATAAAAGTTTTTCTTTGTTGTTTTTTTTTTATATCATCTCCGATGACAGAGAAGGCGAGAGAAGCTGCTGCACTTTTATGACACGGACGACAGTCTATTGGTGTGCAAGTAAACCGCGACGGATTACTCTGTGTAGACGGTGACTCGCGCGAAACGGATCGCAATCAGGCGGATGTAACGGTGAGAAAAGTATGTGGAGCTGACGTGGAGAGGTTAAAGCACGGATTAGTTACGCATGCGAGGATAAAGTGTGATCCGCTACGCGAAGATCTAATCTCATCCAACTACGTTCTTAACATGACGTTCGATTTAGACCTGCAGTGTTATGCTAAGCACTCCCGGATGAAAATATTACAAGCTACAAAACATATCTGCAAAATAATGTCGTTAGTAATTACAATGCGTAAATCAGATTAGAAACATATATGGCCGAAGTTTTCTGTGTAAGTAGCCATACAAGTGACCAGATACGAAAAACAGAATCGAACGGTAAGACAACAGCTGCGGATTCAAACCGTCACATCGTTTTTGTAGTGAATCACCAGCGTAGTAGTGACATTGACGTAAGTGTCGCTTCGTTCTGCGACTACGAATTGCCTGTAATACCCTTGCAGTGTAAATAATTCTTATCGACCCGACCCATCAATCTCGATATCTAGAGTCACGTGAATTCTCGCATTCGTAATTCGATAAGCATCGCATATAATTTCCATTGACGCCGTTAACTGACTCTTTATGTCCATTTCTATCAATATAGATTAAATTTAATCTCGATTTAACTTACTTTTTATCTTTCTCCAGTTCTGGAAATTAGAAAAAGATAAAGAATACATTAAATCAAGATTAAAGTTAATCTATATTGATAGAAATGGGCCTTATGTTCATCTCTACCGATATAGATTAATTTTAATTTTCTTGATTTAACTTATTTTTTATATTTTTCCAGTTTATAGGCACTGAAAAAAAAATGATTTGATTAATTGGAATTCTGATTAAAAATATCGTATCTCAAAATTTTTTCTCTGATTAAACTAATCTACTAAACTTTTAAATGAGATAACTGGAATTCTGATTGATATAATTAATTACATTCGTCCATCAACTAGATATTTTTCTCAGTGTTCAATAAAAAAAAAATTATCGAATCGCTACGATGATGCGATCAGCAAATCTATCAGCGATTCGTACAGACGCCAGAGATGACGCATCGCGTTGATTACGCTTATTGACTGGTAAGGAACGGAAAATACTTTGTAATCTAGACGATAACCCGAGACGCGACGATTAGCCGATCGGTTTCTCTGTTTTGCCACACCAGCAATATATATCCACGTGAATCATACGCATGCGATGAACAATTCCGTCATGGTCAAACTGCGGTCGTTTTGCATATTTTAAGATACGCTCTATCGAATGTCTACGCATCATGGCGTGGGGTCTGTAAGCGATACGCGTCCCTTTGTTCACTTGCTCCGCGAAATCGCACGCATCGTGTTGCAAATACGCGAGCGCGGAACACAACCCGTAAATCTTTTAAAGAGTTCAGACTCTTACTCTCTAAATTTCTTGAAGTGAAATCTCACTCCGCAAAAGAAGAATGAAAATACTGCCACTAGTGAAAATATTTGCGCTCTTGTGTAAAAATAACAAATTTTCACTCTTTCTTTGGAGTTCGATTTTTTAGTGTAAGATTCAAAAAAAGAGTAAAGTTTTCTCTCTTTTTTGAATCTCATCCCCCCCCCTCTCCTAAAAAAAGAGTAAAAATCTATCGTTCTTATTCAAAAGTACAAATATATTTTCATTTTCTTTTTTAATAGTGGCAGTATTTTTGTTCTTTTAAAGTGAGATTTCACTCCACAAGAAATTTAGAGAGTATCATCAGAAATGTAAAAATTAAAAAAGCTCTTGAAGATTCGAAAATGAGATTCGTGCTCTGATATACATTGTCAACACTGAAAATGAAATTCAATACTGACAGTATATATCATAAGCTTGTGTCACACTAACGCAATGAAGATTAAGGATTGCGAATTTAAAATTAGAATTCAGTCAACTAGAACAAAATGGATTGAAATTAAAATTATCTGATTGATCGAATTCTAATCTTTAATTCGTAATCCTCACTCAATCTCCAATGCATAGTGTGACATGGGCTTTGGGTTAGAACAAGATTCTAAAAGCTCGCAAATCCAAAAAATCTATTTATCCAGATAATTTGCATGTAGCATAATCATATGCATAAAGAAAATTATCTAATCGAATTTTATGTGCGTCCTTATTAGAAATGCGATTGAATAGTTTTCTTTATGCATACAGTTATACAGATATGCAAGTTTGTCTTGATAGACTCTAAAGGATTCCGACGACTAGTAGTTGAAAATTTACAAGTCGTTGATCTTCTCTTTTTCTTCTTCTTTTTTAATAATATTCAATCTCCTTTAGTGGCCTGCAGTGATAACCAAGTCGAATTAAATGAAATACAAAAAACGAGTAATTAGAAAATATTCGTTTAAAATGTGATTGCAAACATCAATTAGTTTCATCAGAAACTTTCAAAAATTTTTCATGTCCGCACTTCTATAAGACAACTAACAATCATTAGATACATATAATGTGTCTTGTGTGGAAAAACGCGAAAATTGGGCGAATCTACAAAGAAGTTTAATACACTCTCCCAATCGATAGTATAAAATATATAAATGGATATCTCTTGTCTCTTTATTATAAAGCAATTGATATCCTGATGTCAACGTTTCAACATTTAACGCATGCAAAAAAATCGAAAATAAAAACTGATTAATCATGTTGTGCTGCTACGTTGAGATAAAAACAGATAACAACGGGCAATTTATTTCCAAGTTTTGGGCAAAACATTTCTCGATTCATGTATAATTATAACCTATGTTACAAGCAATAATTTTCAGTGTGATTCACCCGACGGTACGTACGCACCGATAGATCTATGGGATGTCCGTATTGATCGAACCACACCCGTATTTCCTACACCCTCTACCTCGCTTCCACCCTTCCTCTCTTCCACCTCCCCCCGGCACGCACGCGGATGTCAACGTAAATGCGTGCGCACAGAAAATCGACGTAATCGTTCGTAGCCAAAAAGCTCCAAGTTATACATTGATTTATTTTTAATTTAATCTAAGAATCTGAAGTGAATCCGAGAACAAGAAAAAGAATTTATTGAAGAGGCATAACATTACTACTCGGGATAATAATTTCAAGATTTCTTGGACGACATCGTCATGATCGTCGAGATTGCCGACGATACCTATATATAAAAGTACGTCCACTTCAGACCTGAACTTGACGTCGACAGCTGCAGCGGGCACTTATGCACTTTGCGATTATTCCGCGAGTGATATTATATCGTAATGCTGCTGAAATGGAGCTAAGTTGCAAAAAAAAGTCGAAGAATTCAGGATCTTATCATTAGAAGAATAAAAGCTCCTAAAAATTCGAATTCTCGATGAGAACTCCAATAACCCGCGAATTCAAAAAGATTCGAATGTCTGTCCAAAATTTGCAAAGATCCACAATCATAAGTAAGGAAAATTATCCAATCAAATTTTATGTGCGTCCTTATAACAGAAATGCGATTGGATAATTTCTTAACATATGGTTTATACGGCTACGCAAGTTTATCTGGATGGAAGGATTCAATGATTGGTAGTTGAAGATTTATAGAAGTGAATTTGGAGATCTAAACTTAATTCCTAATTTAAAGCAATTAAAAGCCGTGAATAATTTTTTTTGCGTCTTATTATGTTGATATTGCAGTTGAAACATGATTAATGCACTGATAATGCACTAATAGGTTTGCATAATATCATCTATGCGTGAATGACCGGCGATATCGCGTGTAGATAGACGTATGCACGTGAAAATTCTCAGCGTATTTGGAATTTATACGGGCGAAAGCTCGCACGCTCGCGTTTTCGTGGAAGCACTGCTCGATGAAAGGCGTCATTGTATCTGTCTCGAGTTTATCATACTAATGAGGTCTTAATATCGCGTTATGGGAAACTTTGAACGGATACCATTCAGCGAACGGTGATACGCCACCGCGATCCGCGTGTGTGCCTCTCTCTCCTTTTCTCTCTCGCTCTCTTTCTTTCCCCATGCTTTAAGGCGTTTCCAACACTCGCCTTTCATCGCGAGCACGCCTTTTTTCCCCGTCGCTTCCAATTTCTTACAAGAACGTCTCGGAGGGAGAGAGAGAGAGAGAAAGAGAGAGAGAGAGAGAGAGAGAGATAAAATGGAATACTCGTGGAATGTATAAAAAAAGATTACAGAATTACCGAGTGAACTTCGCTCCAAAATGACATAAATGTTTACATATACATCCTCGGTTCTTCCTCCGTTAGAAAAAGAAACTATGACGCAAAACAAGAATGCGTTATTGGGTTCTCGAGATCGCTTGAGTTTAAATTTCTGCAGCAGTATCCGAACAAACTCAGCTCGCGAGCTGGCTTTCTTTCGTCGTCGAGGATATCTATTAAACATGAAATAAGGTGGTTCATTGGACTTTATGCTGTCTCACTGTAGACACGAGCGGAAGAACTGTTTTATTCAGGAGTAATCGCCCATTTCCTTCGGCGAATAGATTCAGCATGAGTAATCAAGAACGAGATACGTAGAATACGGGAAACTATCCGTGAGTGTAATCGCTCATAATAAAATTCAATATTGAAGAAATACAAATACGAAATCGCAATTTTCCTTGCAAATTTCAATTTTTTTTTTATTTAAAAAATTTTAATAATAATTATTTTAAAACATTTTAATTAAATTTCCGTCAAGTTTCTTCGCCGTTAAATTTCAGAGAAATTTACTTAGGTACGTCCGTTGAATAATATTTTTATCGAGAATTAATAATAATATAAAATATTCTTTTATATGTATGAAAAAATAAAAAAATGATTTCTCAAAAATAAAGTTATCAAAAAAAAAAGTATTGATCTAAATGCAGTTCTAGTAACGACACGCACTTTTAATACTACTTCCACTTTCGAACGCGACATCTTAAATTCGACATTTCCTGCGACGAATAACCCTTTCACTACAAAGGGCGCATGTACGCCCAAATGGAGTTCACGCTCACATGCGAAGAACGTGAACGCACACACAACTAAAATGGAAGAATGCCTCGGGCTGTAATGGCAAGATGAATAAAAAAAAAGCAACAGAGCGATTTGTAATGCAATTGCGCTCTGTTGTAAACATTGTTCACATAATTAAATCACGTAACAAAAGCGCCCGTATATAAATCCCCCCTTTGCCACGTCATATAAATTTATACTTCTTTGAGTGGAATATCTTTGACAGGATTAGCGTTTCTACGAAAAGTATTTTCTACGAAAAGAAGACGCGCTTGAGTTTCTTCAAGACAGTCATGTGACGTAAAACAAAAAAAAGAAATATTATTTATCAGCTCCTTCCCTAATTCTGTAATCTTAACGATAATATTGTTATCATTATATAGATTACGTTTAGCAGAAAAAATAATTTTATAATTGTCATAAAATTCTTTAGTATCATTTTTCGCAGTAAATTATTTACAAATTTCTAAGATGCTTACAGCTTCACTATAAATGGACGATCAATCTAAATTGAGAAATTAATTAATTTCTTCAGCTTCAGCTGCGCATTTTAAAATAAACTTTCTCTTATATTTAATATTATTAAGCACTAAGATCTACTTTGACCGAAGATAAGATTATTTCTAATAATCAATATAATTGGTTTATACATTTAGATTCAATGAGGAACTAAGAACAAGTCCGATCATATTAATAAATTTCACAACAGTTGCAAAGCCGCTTTTTCTGCTGAACACAGCCATTGTCGCTGTGCGGCTTTTTTTTTGCCACACATAATTTCTGCGCAATGATATAACGGTATTGACGCTGTCGTTAAAAGTTATCGGAATCATGGTATCGTGCCGGTGTTTTATCGAAACGACAAAGCGAAACAATACTTTATTTAACCGTCCGTCCCGTCGACGCGCGACGACGACGACGGGGGTGCTCGCAGCTTAACGAACGTGTCTGCAGCGGGGCAGACAAATTTATTCGCCGGCATTGGCAGCGTGATATCTTTCTATGGGGGCTATTTTCTCATCAATCCCAATAGCTTTTATAAAACGTGACTCACGCGTGAAAAGGTCCGCGCGCAGCCTTTGGCGAATCCGATGTTCGCCATCTCCCTCGTATATACCATCATCATCATCGCGACTGTCCCTGGCCGCGAGAGATAAAGCCGCCTCTCTTTCAGGATATGATACACGCGGTGGAGGCCGTTATATACATACATCTCTCTTCTTTCTATAATTGAAAAATCAAACCGGCATTCTTCTCGCACGTAATGTAATAAATAGCCGATCGTCATGATTCATGAATTCTTGCGGCAACGCCCGCGTTTCGGAAATTGATTAATCGATCATTGATAATCGAGCACCGATCGACAGTCGCGTGCGTGGTGAACGGGATGTTCGGAAGCGAAGGGCATTTGATAAATTCTAATATGAGAATGCAACACGAAACTATTTTTGACCGTTAACAAATCGTTGTTCGGACATTTTATCATGTTTTTATCATGTCCCCTGCGCTTTGTATTATCGGAGCAGGAATGTACCGATATCAAGTATCA
>Ga0157364_1002351_pt1 | contig 17476 bp, 12 predicted proteins | sample AttsexASBM2_FD_111476 | JGI IMG/M metagenome (GOLD analysis project Ga0157364, IMG submission 111476) | Fungus gardens microbial communities from leaf cutter ant in Ribeirão Preto, State of São Paulo, Brazil - Atta sexdens ASBM2 | ecosystem: Host-associated > Fungi > Mycelium > Unclassified ... | reverse complement strand
ATTTTATCAGTCGATTTAAAAATCGCTTTCAGTATCCGATGATAGTATACCTGTCGACACGACTCTCCTTGTCTTCATCCGTGAATATGCGAAATTTCGAGGCACAAAAGCGATGTGCCATGCAGGTGATTGCGGTGCTTGTGTCGTAAGTGTAATATTCAAGGATAAAATGATAGCCGTAAATTCCTGTCTTGTATTGGTACTAACCTGTGACAGGTATGTATGTATATGTATTAAAGAGAAACTAACATTCAAACTTAAATTCTAATAAAAATTTCTTAATTAAAATGTTAAAGATTTATATAATGACATTACGAGCATCCACAAAACTCTCGTCTCCCACAAGAAATTATTCATCAAAATATTAAAATCTCTTTTTTTATATTCATGTTTACCTATTTCATTTATTATATTCAATTTTTTAATTTCTATGCCAAATATATGTTAATATTAACTAATATTTTATATCATAAAATGATGCAGATGGAATATTGTAACGATTGAAGGTCTAGGTAACAAGCGAGACGGTTATCATGCAATTCAAGCTACACTTGCTAAAAAAAATGGCTCACAATGTGGATATTGTTCTCCTGGCATGGTGATGAATATGTACAGGTACGAATTATTAAAATTGCTAATTAATTTTTATGTTAAAAAAATATTATATTTCGGGCATATTACTTTTCTACTTTTATGATAAAATCCTTTCAGAATTATCGGACGTTAAAACAAAGTCACGTACAAAAAAAGTACCTTTAAAAAATTAACATACTGTACATGTAATTATATAAGAAAAAATCGCTATAATTGTAATTGTTCCATAATAAACAAACAAATTGTAACTTAAAATTACGCATAAATTCGTACAATACTGCTATGTATAGTTCAAGTACAAATAACAATTAAATATAATTGAATTATATTTATAAAGAATTATATTTATAAGAACTTTGCGTTAATACATTGATATCTATATTTTGCAGTCTCGGGAAAGATTTGTCTATGCAGCAGATTGAAAGTTCATTTGGTGGCAATATTTGTCGATGCACCGGATATCGTGCAATTTTGGATGCGTTCAAAGGATTTGCCACCGACGCACATCCATCAATGGTGAAGGACATTCAAGATATTGAGGTTTAAAAAATTTCTTTTCTATTTCAAAAATTTAATTTTTATTTTGAAATTACGGTTTTAGTTTTATTTTATTTTCACAAGTATAATTTAAATTTGTTATTAGAGAAATAAGGATTTATCCGTTATTATAATAACATTTTTTTATTTTGTTTTCGTCTTGTTGTAAATATAATGAAATATATTTCGTAGGAGTTATATAAGATCAAACCTTGCCGGAAAAATAAAATGCCATGTGTACGTAGTTACTACGATAAGCAACCTTCCGATGAAAAAAAAATGTTGAGTATAAAGTTAGAGGACGCACATTTCTACAAAGTTTTCACGATCGAGGATATATTTATCATATTCAAGGAAAACCCAAACGCAACGTATATATTAAATGGAGGAAATACTGCACATGGTATTTTTTCTGTATTAGATAACATAGTCATTAACAAATATATATACACATAAAATGTATATATACACATATAGTGTGAATATTTCCATATGTATTTGTAATATGATGAACAAAAGATGTCATAGACATAAGATTCAATAATGGATAGTTATTGATTTGAGATGTATCACTGGAGCAAAATTTGCGCTCGCTGATTATCTTTGATATAAAAGCCATCAATTAAAATAATCAATCAAATAATCATAATAATTATTATTTCTTAGTTACTTGGGTAGGTTACTTGGGTAGGCACATCAAAATCTGAAGCATCTGAATAATATTATCAAGTATCTAGTATGTATAATATACATGTATTACAGAACATTATTAATATTGAATATGTATTATATTTATCGGATAAATATTATAAAAATAATATTGTAAATACTTATAATAATAATATTGTACGAAAAAGCGGACACCCTAATAAAATTAAAGTATTCATATTATCATCACTATCAAAGAATCTAAATATTTTATGTTATCTTCCTATAATTAAATGTGCTATGTTGGTTTTTGTTAATAATTCTCAGAAAACAATAATAATCCTGTATAATGTAAAGATTTAGATCAATTTACTAAGACTTAAAAAATCGAAAAGTTGCGACAATTTCAATTATTCTACAATGTCACATTCGTATTATTGGTTAATTCTCACATTTATCTAAATATAAAAGTAATGATATAGATATTATTAACCTAGATATTATTAATAATATAGATATAACATTGTGGAAATTTAATTTTGCAGGTATTTATCCTTCGAGCAAAAAAGATATATACATTGATATAAATGACATTCCAGACTTGCATAAAATTTCAAAATCAGATTTCGGTTTGGTCTTAGGAGGAAATATAACTCTTACTACCGTGCTAGAGACATTCCAGAAATATTCAAATGATACTGGATTCAAATATCTAAATCACTTGGCCCAGCATGTAGAAATAATTGCAAACGTTTCCGTGCGAAATATTGGCACCATAGCCGGGAATTTAATGATGAAACACCAGCACAATGAGTTTTCATCCGATTTATGTTTGATATTACAGTCTGTCGGTGCTCATGTAGTTATCCAAGAAAGTCCCTCTAAGAGTCAAAGTTTTTATCTCTATGAATTTCTGAATATCAGGATGAATCATAAAATTATCAATAACATTATATTATATCCACTACGTGATAACTCGTACATATGCAAATTTTACAAGATTATGCCTAGAGCTCAGAACGCTCGTAGTCACATCGACGCCGGCTTTCTCTTCACATTCGACGACAATGGCAAGGTATCTTTACAAATTTATTGTTTATATTATTTTATTATTAATTATCACTCATATTTCAATTTTCTTCAAATTTTATTTATTTACATTTACAATATTTTTCAAAAAGGTGTTGGAGTTGCCTAACATCATTTTCTATGGCATCAACATGCATTTTTTGCACGCAAAACAGACAGAGAAACTGTTGGATGGAAAATCTATTTTCGACAAGAAAATACTAAAGTTAATTATGGAAATGTTACATGACGAACTGCAACCAGATCATGTGCTCCCGAATTACTCCCCGGAATTTCGCAAGACTCTTGCCGAAGGATTATTTTACAAATTTTTATTAAGCATTCAACTAGAGAAAATAGATCCATTTTATCGTAGCGGAAGCACCTTATTAGAACGAGGTCTTTCTTCAGGTATACATATCAAGAATGTTTTTATAGACATTTCCATTATAAATATTTATCTAAATCTATACAGTTTATGTAAATAATATTTTTATAAGACGATATGATATATAATTCGCAAGCAATTGAAACAATTTTTGAACAAAGTAACTGCAAACATATCCCTATTTGTTTATTTCTGGGGATTTGAGACCTCTTCAGTATGGAAGTCGTGTACAAATTACCTACAGAAGTCTTATTCTTGTATATGTATATTACAATTCATTATTCATTACGCTAACAAGTACGAAAGGTCATTAATAATCTTTATAGTTTTTATAGAGAGTTTTATTTAGAGAAATACTGAAGTATAGCTATTATTGATTTATGTACAAAGAGCTCGTAATGTATTTCGACTGATTGTTCGAAATTATACGTATAAAAAAAAAACACAATTTTCTTAGCTAAACAAGAATATGACACAAAGAAGGATATATGGCCAGTGAATAAACCTATGCCAAAGTTAGAAGCTTTTGAGCAGACATCGGGCGAAGTCCGATATTGCAATGATATGGGTCCATATCTTAGAGAAGTGTTTTGTGCCTTCGTCGTCACCGAAATCGGTAATGGCAAGATCAAGAGTATTGATACAAGCAACGCGTTTAAAATGAAGGGTGTAGTGGCATTTTTCAGCGCCAAAGATATACCGGGAAAGAATCTATGTATTTCTGCTAGTAGCAAGTTGACGTCTTTAACAGAGGACGAATTGCTATTCGCCGAAGAGGATATTTTATATGCCGGCCAACCCGTGGGCGTAATTGTCGCGGAGACGCATAATTTAGTGAATGAGGCTGCAAAATTAGTACAAATTATATATAAGGAACCTCTGAAAACGAAGCCCGTGATAAGTATTGAAGATGCTCTAAATTCGCAGGACAATACAAGAATCAGGGAAAGCGCCAATATTCCAGCAAAGAGAAAAGGTACAAACTGATAAAGAACAATAGATTTAATAACATTTAATTAAATTAAATTGTTTTCTTTTTTATTGTAATTATCAGAAAAAGATAGCAGTAAATGTATGTATTAAGTTTTGCTAAAAAATGGAATTTGCTGCACATTTGCAAACTTGCGAAATAGTACAAGTTATTAGAAATGACAATTATTTAATTTAGGAAAATCATCTCCAATGATCTTGATCTTGACATACGTTGTTGAGAGCATTCTGCTGAGAGGCTTTCGGAAATTTTATTCATTAAAAGTTATTGATTATGATAGATTAAAGATTAGACAGAGAAATATTGTCTTTTATATAGTCACAGTTTCAACAGGTAAGACACAAAATCATAACAGAAATGAGATAACATAAAGTTAAGAACATTTTACAATCACAATGATATCATTCGATACACTTTTGACGATAATTTTAATAATTCTTGAGATTATGATTTTTGTGACTTTTATATATGAAGAGTTAAAGTAAACTAAAAAAAATCTTCTTGAGAAGTTCTAAAAATTCTTTAAACTAAACATCTAACTAAAAATCTTCTCAAGAAATTCAAAAATTTATGACGAAATCGTTATAAGTATATCGAATAACATGATATTTTCTAATATGATTTTAACTGGATACCTTATTCTTATTATCTTGTTCTTATTATTATGATCTTGTGTATTATCTGGGAAGTTAATTCCGATCAATTTTGTTTATGCAACAAAATTAAATTCTGAAAGTACACACATGAACTTGCTAACAAACGAAGATAGGACTTCTGATTACATATTTAAAATAAATGGCAGTAGTAGATGGCCGACTACACAAGACACTATTTATGGATTTACTCCTGCAGTAACGTAATAATTCTTATTAACATTTTGACACTCCCTGCAATTTAGCAATTTTATACATAGGGTGTGATTCCAAAAAGGTCGGCACATCTGAATATCTCGGATACACAAAAATAAATTTTCAATGCAAAAATGAAAATAAGAAAAACAATCTCTAATGACCTTGATCTTAACGAATATTACCCAGCATATGATCCTGAACAATTAAGAGGTTTTATCCGTCGGTCGGATACCTTGCTTAATGCTAATGCCGGCGATACTGTAATTTTAAAGTATCATAACTCAAAAACTATTTTATGAAAAAATATGTTTTTATAGTATTTTGAAAAGCTCTCGACCAGCTATTGAATTCTGGAGTCAAAAATAGGATATATTATTTTAAAAAATCGATGTGACCTTGATTTGATCTTGGCGACGCCCAAGGTCAAACTGATCAGTAGATCTTTTTGAATCCTACAACTTTTGTTTGAAATACTTTTTTGTAAATTTTATATTATCCAAGATATTCAAATGACTTTTTTTGGACACCCTATACCTTGGAAAAAAGGAGAAAGAAAAGTTAAAACGTATTCTTCTTTGAGCTAATTACTTGAACTGCTCTTCCATAAAACTTTTAGTTAACATTTGCAAGTTCATTTTCAATAGAAACATACAATATTCCTATGCAATCAACAAAACATAATCTTCTATTAATTTTAATGCTGTAATATAAATAATTATCTAGAGAAACATTAACAAGATGCATTTATTCTAACCCACAAATAATTTATATTTATTTATAATTAATAATTATTTAAGAAATAATTGTGCCAATACTAAATTAAATTTGGTATCGCATTATTAAAATCAGCATGTCCGGAGTGCACCTACTCTCTTTTTTGCTCATTTTGAGAGAAAGCGAGGAGAGATCGGAAATTATTAAGTTTATCGCACATAAAATACATATAAATGTTTAAGCTAATAACTAGATTATTACTATATGTATCTGATAAAATATTTAATATTATTAAATATTATTAAATATTATTAAAGCCATTTATTTGTAAATGCATGTTTTTAACGTTAGAGAATTTTTACATTTATGTACTTTTTTTTTCTGAATTAAAATATATTACTTATTTTGTACTACAATTTAACAAAATGTATCTTCCTGTATTTAATCTAAAATGTGTCATCTTTTTGTCCTATTTTTAAGTATCTGTGTCCTATTTTTGTACAACTTTTTAATCAGGAATGTCCTGATTTATTTAGATTAGATCTGATGACTCTACATCAAAGTCATATTCAATAGAGATAACTTCACCAAAGTGAATAGTTATCTTAAAAATAAAAAATAATGTGTTAAAAGAAGAAAATTTTTTTTATTATTTTACAGGAATCGATATTAAACACATGATAAAGGGCGTTTTCCAATGCGGTAGTCAATATCATCATAGCCTTGAGACTCAATCCTGCGTATGCGTTCCAGTGGAAGGTGATATTATAGACGTCTATCCATCGTCACAATGGATAGATCTCATTCAAATATCGATCGCTAATTGTCTTTACGTTCAAAATAATAGGTAATTCATTAATCTATCGATTCAATCTCTTTTGTGTCAAAAGTAATTACATTAGCCCAATTGGAATAATATAATTTACACTATAACAGTATTAAAAACTGTAACAATTATAATGGGATATTTTTGAAATCCACTATTAAAAATGTGTCTTATTCACATATGTAAAGTTGAAAATAAAATTCTTACGAATTTAAAAATGCAATATTATGTGTAATATCACCATAGGTATATATATTATATATATTACAAAAATTGGAACATTTATATAAAATTATAAAATGAATTATTGTTATCATAATTATTCTTCTATAAAGACATATTTATACAAATAGAAATAAAAGTACTAATTCTGTAAAATAGAATATTTATAATATTTCCGCTTAAATTGTGTTTATATTCGCACAAATATAAAATATGTACTTTTACATAATGTAACAGATGTTACATAATGTAAAGTTATCATTGTACATAATCATCCTTTTCCAACAAAAGCACCGAGCTATTGTGACTATACTCAATAATGTCTTTATTGTCAATATCAATATCATTCAAATTATGAAGTTATAGAAAATTAAAGAAAGATTATTTCAAATAAAATCGAAATTGTAAATATAAAATTTTTGAATATTATAGAATGAGAAATAAATTATTTCTTTTTTCTTATAAATGAAATAAATTAAATAAGTAATGAAATAAAATAATATTAGAAAAATGCATTTTGTAAAATAACTTAATACCAATCGTATAGAATATAATTTTTTTTAGCATCAATGTGTATGTCAATCGACTTGGTGGTTCATTCGGATCAAAAATCTCACGCAACGCGCAAATTTCATGTGCTTGCGCATTGGTATGTCATAAACTGAGGCGTCCAGCGCGATTCATCATGACGACGGAAAGCAATATGCAATCGATAGGCAAAAGATGTTCTACGCGTCAAGAATATGAGATCGGAGTGAACAATGACGGAGTTATACAGTATCTCAACTCGAAACACTGGAGCAATTGCGGTTCTAATTTCAACGAACCGCAAGCAGCCATGATAGCTTCCTACATGCAAAAGTATTAAAATACAACATATAATATAAACAAAAATTCAAGCAATTTATCATAATAATATATAATAATAAGACACTTCTCTAATAAACTTTCTCTATTAAAATTTGTTTATTGCATTTTCTGTGCACAGCGTTTTAAAATTGAGTGGAACATTTTTTTAAGCAAAAGCAGATACTGTAATAAATTAAACTATTTTAAACTATTTTTCCTATTCTCTGAACAGAAATTTGAAATATTTCAAAAAAGGAAAAAAATACCTAATACATCAATAAAAAAAATTACTTTAATTAATTACGATAAAGATAATTTTCAGTAATTAACTAAGAATCAAATTTGAAAACTTATTGTGTATGTTTAATCATCCATTTTTAATTAAACATATTCACAAATGATCTTTTATCATTAGAAGCTGCTATTCAACTGATACTTGGACATTTAACGGATTCGATGTGAGAACCGATTTACCGTCAAATACGTTTTGTCGGGCATCAGGATCCACGGAAGGAGTGGCCATGATGGAAAATTTAATGGAGCATATTGCGAAAGTGACGAATAAGGATCCGATAGAGGTCAGATTGGCGAATATGAATAATGTAGATAAATCCTTTTTAAAACCTATGATAGAGGATTTGTTAAAAAAGACCAACTACGAGAAAAACAAAAGTGACGCTATTTGGTTCAATTCACACAATCGTTGGAAGAAACAGGAAATTGCTATGGTACCGATGAAATATTTGATAACATATGAAGGACAATTCGAGACTATTGTGTCGGTCTGCGCTCGAGACGGTTCTGTATGCGTGACGCACAGCGGAATTGAAATCGATCAAGGTATAAATACAAAGGTATGAAAATGCAATGATTTATCCAAGTAAGTTCTTTCATGCTTTTCATCTGACTATCAATAAATGGAAAATTATGTTTAAAAATTCTATTTTTTTTATTTGAGTTATTATTTTAGAAAATTAAAATCAAACTTTGTTATTTGTTATTTCTAGATTTTTATCACTTTTTATTCTTGATATACATTTTTTAGATTTTGAATACAGATTAATTATCTCATAAATTTATTGAAATTAAAAAAAGATTTACAGTAAGACGATTTATATTTTTATCAATTTAAAAATAATTCTAGATCGCACAACTAACAGCTCATGTATTGGATATCAATATTGAAATAGTCTCTGTTAAAGGAAGCAATAATTTAGCTACACCCAACAAGTCAACTACAGGACACAGCATTACTGTAGAAAATTGCGGATACGTAAGAATTCAATTCATCTCCATCACTGTGAAAGACAGTGTCATGTACATAACATAATACAGAAGGGTGAATAAGACGTCTCGGATTGGTAAATATTGAAAACAAAGCATTTTTGGGAAAAATAATTCAGACAAAAGTTGCGAGGTTTAAAAAGATCTATCGACCGATCATATCTGTTTGATCTTAAGTGCTAAAGTTAGATCAAGATTGCACCGATTTTTTTAAACGGGATACTATTTTTAATTCTAGAATCTAATTAATTCTAGAATCTAGCTGATGTCAAGAATTTTTTAAAACACTACAATAAAAATCTTTGTATGTAGACCTTGACCTGACCTTGGCGATGCCATCCAAGATTAAACAGATCAATAAATAAATCTTTTTAAACTCTACAACTTTCGTCTGTATCATTTTTCCCAAAAATTCTTTATTTTCAAGATATTTCACTAATCCAGGACTTTTCTCATACCCTGTAACGTAAAACTTGATAATAACATCGATTATTTTTTTCAGGCAACAATCCATGCTTGCACACAGATTTTGAATAGACTCGAGCCGATAAGAAAAAAAATGAAAAATCTGACATGGAAGGATCTCATTTTTATAGCGTATGAACAAGGCATTGATTTATGTGCACGTTACATGTAAATGTCACTAAATCATATTTGACAGTGATATATTATGTCACACTATATCATAAAGCATTTTAACATTTTTCCGAAAATATTGTTAGAAAGAAACATTTGTCTCATTTTTACTTAGTATAGGTGTACATTGAATAAAAAAACACAGTTTAAATATTCCATTTGCATTTTCTATAATTGTTATTAAACATATTTACTATGTGCTTTTGGAAAGATTTTGATAAATAAATAAATTTAAACTTTAGTAGTAAGAGATGCTACACAAATTATTAAATATTAAATAATACATTTCATTTATATATCTTGATAGGTTGGTGAATGGAACAACGGAAGACATTTATGGTGTTACTACTGCCGTAGTAGAGATCGATGTACTGACCGGTCAGCACATTATCAGAAGAATCGATTTGATGATTGATGGTGGTGTAAGTTTGAATCCCGAAATCGACATTGGTCAAATGGAAGGAGCTTTCGTAATGGGAATAGGATATTGGACTTCTGAGGATCTAATGTATAGTCCTGATACAGGAGTATTAACGAATAACAGATTATGGGTACGTTTATCAAACTTTATCAAATTTTGGTACACCTAATAAATTGCCAAGACTCTATTACTTTGATTCGCCAAGATTGTCCTACATAATTAAATTATCTGAATATTTGATTATTTTCATAGAATTATAAGTCACCAGGAGCGAAGGATATTCCTGAAGATTTCCGCGTATACTTACTCAGTAAGTCAATCGATGCAATAGGTATCTATGGTTCAAAATGTAAGATCCAAACACTTTTGAAATTTGAATATGATTCAAGACTTAATTTTTTATATTGCAAAAGTAATAAATTATTTTTGTACTACAAAAAATAAAATCTCGAATATTTTCTATTTTTGCCTAATTAAAAAATTCGTAGAAATTCTTTTAGAAAAATTTTCAAATCCATAAAAATCATTTAATCAATTTAATCAATTTACAATCACTCGTTTCAATAAATCATTTAACTTGTTCAAAAAAATAATAAAAAAATTAATAAAAATGAAAAGAGAATTTCCGTTTAAGAAATGAGGGACATTAAACGATTGATGTATTTGATTAATATCGAAAATATGTTTGTAGCAATCGATGAATCATCACTTTGTATGAGTTACGTAATTCTAATAGCGTTTCGCTACGCATTGAATTCCGCTAGAGCGGATGCAGGGAATACGGAATGGTATCAACTAGGTAAGTTTTAAGAAAAGATACATTCGTATTCTTGATAATTCAATATATAACATAAATCTTCTAACTTTATGATTTGGATTAATGTATATGTTTTTTGCAACAAGTACTAATCATTTAATTGCCACTGTAATTTGGTGCTTATATTTATTTTTAACATTTTTTAAATACTTTTACGAGAGAAAAAAGCCCAAAAGAAAGTTTCCTCATTTTAGAAAAAACAGGAAAACAAAAATTAAAGATCTTATTTATATTTTCCTATAAAAATACTATTTTTTCTATGCATTTAATCATGAAAAAAGTTTTTCCACATCTTGTTTGTACCAATGCATGCAAATTTTCACGTGTGAGCTATTAACCGCCATTTTAATTTCCTCATCAATATTGAATGCTAGCCGTCTAAATAGAGCTTCAAATTGAACAGATAAAAATCGCTTGAAGCAAGGAAAATACGGAGGATTCTAAGAAGGCACGAAGAACCATTTAGGTTGCGTTCGGAAATGTTAGAGAATGTTGTGTCTACTGTTAGAAATATCTGTATGATATATCTACTGTATGATACTGTCTATACTGTTAGAAATACAACCACAAGCTTCCTTTACATGTAAATGAATCTTGTAATTATGAACGAAGTTAAAAGTAATGAATGATTTAACTAAAAATTGAGTTATAGTAGTTATTTAAATGTAATGAACGTGTCATTAAATTTCATGTACACAAATATACTTTTCAGTTATAAATACATTAAATTTAATGTAATATCAAGAAATTAAATTCAAATTGTGTAACTAAAAGTATATTAAATTAGTATATTAAATTTCATGAAATTTTTAACAGTATATGTGCATTCATCTTATCCTTGTTTAACATTGGATAAGCAACAAGAAAATGTTATACGGAAGCACTCTTATTTTTTAATTGATCTTAAACAGTTCGCGAAAAGTAGACAAACTGTGGTACGCACAAGATGTGAAAAAACTTCCTTCATGATACAATGAATTTATAGAAAAAAAGATGATTTTCTTTTCTTGAAATAATCAAATTGTAACAGATTAAAAAAATTTTTCTTGATTTTTAAATTTGTTTTTCTACAATATTTTTCCGAAAATAGGGAAATTTTCTTTTAGATTAACCGTCGTATAAATAGATTTTTTTTCTACTCTCTATTTCTCTTTGGAGTCACAATTTAAGGAAAAAAATTGTAAGATTTTATGGTCTTATTTTCTTTTCATCATTTTTTAGAACTATATTATAAGTAACACTCTATTCATATTAATCACAATTCATAGTATATATACATTACTCGAAATCATATCATAAAACATTTAAATTTTTTTTTAAATAATTAAAAATAGGTATATATTATTTTACATAATTAAATTCGTGATTCATATTTTCCTCTACGTTATTTTTTCACAAATTATATATTTTTAATTTTTTTTATTTAATTTGTTTTACATATTTTCTTATAAAATACTATTATAATAAAATAACATTTTAAAATATATACTTTTAAAATGTAATTCGTTATATTTGCAGATGGACCGTGTACTACCGAACGTATACTTTTGACTAGCTTAACTAACAAAGACATGATGGTTTACGAAAGAGAAACAAATACAGGAATCGTTCTCAAAGAAACCAGTGTTTGAAATAAATTTTGTATTCTGTTAGCCTTTTAATTGCTATATAAGTAGAATAATTAAAAAATTTTGTTAATTAGATTTGATTTAAGTATTCACATTTTGTTGATATAAGAATTTTTATGGTATCAATTGAATCATGATAATTCGACCATTATTAAATGTCTTTAAAACTAATGCACGTCTCTCTTCTTGCACTATTAAAAAAATTTTCTTCATTAAATTTCTTTAACTCTAAAATGCTATATGAAAATTTTGTGTTCAAAATCATTGACGCCCTTCCGCTAGGTCATTGAGCGCTAATATAAGCTAGGCTTCCTAGACTGAGTGATTAGGAAGTCGAATACATTATATTAAAAAATAAGATAATGAGCACAAAGTTTCAAAAATTCAGTTCGTTATAAAGTTTGGAGCTCCTGATAGAAAATGTTGTAACAGCAAGAATAGTAAGTTTCAATCTTTGTACAATTTTGCATTATTATGCGCGCGCGCGTGTGTGTGTGTATGTGTGAGAAAGGAGATATTAGGTTATATTATTCCATATTGCTTAATTAAATAAAATTAATTAAAAATTTTATTTAATTTTTAATCCCTCCTTTCCAATTATTAAATATGTATATATGATGATCTATGTATCCCTACCTACATGTCACACACAATTTACTAGTTTACTAGATTTATTATGTAACATTTTTAGATTTATTATACTTTTGTTATATATTTTGTTATATATTTTTAAAATAAAATTTAATTACCCGATTGCGAAATTTATTTAAGTGTTTAAGTGTTATTTAATTCTATTTGTAATCATTTAATTTTTTAATTTAAAATAATTATGTTTATTCCTACCTACCCATACTTGTGTCCTACCCGTATTTTCATTTATTCGAGCCTATTCGCGTATCCTATTTCTATCCATGTATTCTTACCTACATTACTTCATAATAACACCGTGAATATAATATGTTAATGTTGTGTTCAATAGAAAAAACAATTTTGTAAATATTGTAAAATTCTTCAATACGATTGGTTTTTGCTTTTGGTTCCTTACGGATTTAAACGGATTTAAATAAATCAATCATATTGAAAAATTTTATAACAGTTGCAAAGCTGCTTTCTCTGTTGAACGTAGTTAATGCCTAACCATATCCTATGGCGTACTGATAAATTCAGCGGAATAACCTAATGTGATTATATTAAATAAATGAGTAAATACTAAATAATAATAAGTAATAAAAAGCAGAGTTTCCATCTTTAAAATATAAAAAATTAACAAATAACAAGGCTAATGAGAATCAATGTGGATAATCAAACGCAAGTTTTGTAGATTAAAAAATCTACAACTTGAGCCTGATTATCCACATTGGCTCTTATTAGCCTTGTTATACGTTGGTTATTTTTGTATCTTAAATAAGAAATAATTCAAAAAATATATTATAGGAACTCGCAATTACGAGCAAGTTACCGAATATTCAATTTATACACACATATATCTTTTAAAAACTTAGATTAATGTTACACACCAATCTACTCAGTAAAAAATTTGTCATTCATAAATATATATAATTATGTATAAATATTTATTTAAATATACATGTATAAATATACATAATTATGTATAAACATTTATAATTTTATATGAAATATGTTCATATATATCTATACATCTTCCTTTCTTTGGAAAATTATTTTATAGTGTAATAGAAATAATAATAGTAATGTAAAAACATTAAAAATAATTAAAAAGATAATTTCCGAACTATTTGTTTTAGAAAATATCAAATTTGAAGAAATGTAAAAAAATTACTTATGTATAATTATATATAAAATTATGTATAATTATGTATGAGCAATTTTTTGTATATTTTTCCAAACTTGTTTTTTTCTAAAATAAATGCGAAAATTATCGCTTTAATTATTTTTTTTAATTATTTTTTTATGTTTTCACATAACTATTATTTCTATTACACTAAAAAGTAATTTTACAAAAGAAAGAAGGATGTATATGAACATGTATGAACATATTTCATATATATAATTATAAATGTATGTTTATGAATATTTATGTGTATTTACGTATTTTTATACATATTTATACATATTCATGCATGAAAAATTTTTTATCTTCATATAGAATCTTTTCTTTCTTCTAGATTTAACTCACCTTTCGTTGCTCCTGATCAACATCTGGCTTCATATGCCAGAAATCGAGCAAGGAGAAATTCTCCTTTTTGTTCTCGTACTAACATCGTCAGCAATAAGCATAAAATTTTATACTTTTGAACGATGCGCGAAACACGAACGCGTCATGAAGAGGCCATAATATTAATAAAATTGACTAGATATTAATATATATATAATTATCAATAATAATAATAATAATAATAATAATAATAATAATTCTATTAACATTACGAATAAACGTCGCGTTTATTCGAAAAATATAATTATTAGAATTAAAAATAAATCTAAATTTAAAAAATTTTTTAATTATTAACGTTTTGATTTTAAAAATTTTGAATATTATAAAATTAAATTAAATTTCTTAATATAAACATTACAATATAAAGAACAAAACTTTAATTTAAACTGAAAATTACTAATTCGATTAAGCTGATAAAATTTAAGGCCTATATACGTATTCTTAACGATTCGAATGATTAGTTGCTGAATCTTATCTCAAAGCATGCGGAGATAAGAAATTCAAATGAATGATGTAAGATCCAAAAGAAATAATTTTCCCTTGCATCAATAAATATATCTTAGATTTAGAGTGTATTCCTATTGTATTTTGTATATTATTAGAATCATTTTTTGTATAATTTATTACTTCAAAATTAAGTATTTTAAATTATCAAAACTTTGAACGCGATTTTAAAATAATTATAAGATGAAATTCTTTAATTTCTTGGTAAAATGTATATTTTGGATCTTACATCATATTACTACTTTAAGGCCCAATTGCACCAACGTATTTTAACTTTAAGGGAAGCTTGAAACTCTCAGTTTCTCTCTTTAAAGCTGAAAAAGAGAAAAAGATACAAAGAGTTTTAAGTCTCGCTTAAAATCAAAGAAAAGTTGGTGCAATCGGGCCTAACTGGTACAAAATCCAGTTTCTATATATGGATAAGTTATAAAAGATTAGACTAAAGTCAGTGCATTGAAATAAACAATAAAAATTAATAAGCATAAAATGTCTTTTATAGAAAAATGAGATCAATAAATTATATGCGTTACATAAAAAATTTTCGTTGTTAATTCATCAGTATCATATATATATAAATAAATGTAAAACAATAGAAGGATTTAAAAAACAGTACACATTATACATATATGTGTATGTAGATATTGCTTTTCTGCACCAACTTATATAAAACTTAATCCTAAATAAATATTTGGAAATAGGATAGATAGGAACATTAACAAAATAATTTATTTGTTGCACTGTAACAAATGCTTTTTCATAATATTCATCCGGGAAAAAATATTTTATACATAATTATATAAAATTATATAAAAATATATATAATTTTATATAATTGTACATAAATGGATATGTTTTATATAATTGTATATAATTATATATAAAATTATATTAAATATTATATAATTATATAGAATTATATATTTTATTTAATTATATATAATTATACATAGAATATTTTTTCCCGGACATAAATAATAATTTCATTCATTCTAATTATTATTTTATATAAACTTTATATTTTTTAATTTTATGTATATTTAAAAAATGAATATTTTATTCTTTTTTATTTCCAAGTGTGTCAAGATATATTCCCGAGAAAAAATATTTTATATAATTATGTAAAATTATATAAAAATATATATAATTGTATATAATTATATATAATTATATATAAATCATGAACATTTATATATAATTATATATATAATTTTAAAAATATTTTATATAATTTTTATATAAAATATTTTTTCCCGAATTACTTTAATATTGTATAAAACATGACCACCGAAACAACCTATTAACTTTTTATTATTTCTGAGCATGAATTATCAAACCAAGCTTGAGTTACTTCGTATCAAAACGTTCACATTAATGTATAAATATACATTTACTAAATAAAATTTGAACTAAATTATATAACTTCCTGAGTTCTATATTATGGTTTTACTCTAGTCTTATAATTAAATTAACGAAATATTAAATTAACGAAATATTGTGTAAAAGCAATTGCAACATATAGTAATAATTAGAAATAACTCAAACTGGATGTAACGTGACATTATAAATTTAACAGTACTTGCACAATATATTCAATAATAAGAAGATATCCAGGATTAAGTTTATCCTAATCTATTCTAATTTATCCATTTTAAGACAACGGATGTATGGAATGCTATACATTTATTCGTATATTTTTATTAAATTAATGCATATATGCATTTACAGATATATAATATATTAATAAAATTACCACACATCCGTTACCTCAATAAAAACATTAATTCCTCACTCACCAAACCGACACGCAACAGCGGAGTTCTGCAACAAAAATATAAAATTCAAATTATAAATCAGGAAGAACACAAACAATATTTAAAAAAAAAACGCAAAGTTCTCTTAAAATAATCATATAATTTTCAAAATATATTATTTTTATAAATATCGAATTTTTTAATTCATTGAGTTAGATATTTATAAAATAATTATACATTTTTTTAAAAACAGATCTTAAAAATTCGTATACATGAAATTTCAAAATAATTTTAAAATAATCTTTTATCTAATTATCATATTTAAATCATTTTTAAATCATTGTAAAATAAAACGACTCAAGAAGAAATAGAAGAAAGATTGATTTTACATAAGCAAAAAATATTTACTTCAAAGTTGCTCCGCCGATGCCCAATGCCTCTCCCAGACCTCCTCCTCCTCTCAGAATCGGGTTGACATCCTCTCGCACAGGACACCCGCGTAAAACACTCGCGAATAATATACTATATAAACGCGCGCGGACTAATTATT